>Ga0209310_1001134_pt1 | contig 21620 bp, 19 predicted proteins | sample AD_UKC030_MetaG_FD_184415 | JGI IMG/M metagenome (GOLD analysis project Ga0209310, IMG submission 184415) | Active sludge microbial communities of municipal wastewater-treating anaerobic digesters from USA - AD_UKC030_MetaG (SPAdes) (version 2) | ecosystem: Engineered > Bioreactor > Anaerobic >...
AGCGATGGCGGTGTTGGAGAGAACGGTTGCGAGTTCCATGTTTACTCCTCAGTAGGGTAGGTTGTTGCGATTAAAGTTAAAAACTGAAAACTACGGGAAACTGCCAAAACGCTTAGTGCGACTCCGAGGCCATCGACATGTACACGATGGTCAGCATCATGAACACGAAGGCTTGCAGGGTGATGATCAGGATGTGGAACAGCGCCCACGGCAAAGCCAGGGGAAGCTGCCAGATGCCGAGCAGGGCGATCAGGATGAAGACCATTTCGCCGGCGTACATGTTCCCGAAAAGACGCAGGGCCAGCGAAATCGGCTTGGCGATGTCCTCGACGACGCGGAAGATGAAGTTGACCGGTGCCAGTTTCAGGCCGAATGGCGCGGAAAACACTTCGTGCAGGAAGCCGCCGACGCCCTTCACCTTGAGGTTCATCCAGATCATGATGCAGAACACCGTGATCGACATGGCGAAAGTCAGATTGGGGTCAGTGGTCGGCACCGCCTTCAGATAGTTGATACCGACTGCGCCGGCGAGAAGCGGCAGGAAATCGACCGGAATCAGGTCCATGGCGTTCATGACGAACACCCAGACGAAAATCGTGATGGCGAGCGGGGTGACCAGCTTGCTCTTGCCGTGGAAAGTATCCTTGACTTGCTGGTCGACCAGGCCGACGACCATTTCGACGAAGTTCTGCAAGCCGCCCGGGACACCCGAGGAAGCCCTGCTTGCCACCTTGGCCATCATGCCGAAGACAAGCAGGCCGAGAAGCCCGGAGATCACCAGCGTATCGAGGTGAAAGCTCCAGAACCCGTGACAGTGCCCAGCGGCATCCCTGGCGGCGTCCGAACAGACGGTCAGGTTGGTCAGGTGGTGTTGGATATAACCTGTTGTGGTCAGGCCGCCTTCAGCGCTCATGATTTCTCCAGTCAGCTCAACGTTGCTTCAAGAGTGCCACCCAGAAGATGACAAAAGTTGATGCGTAGCCAAGAAAGAGCGGCAGTGCCGAAACTTCCTTGTACCCCCAAAACACCAGCGCAAATCCGGCGAAAGTCAGAGCGAACTTCAACCCTTCTCCGGCCGACTGCGCCTGATACAGCCTGATCGGGTCATCCCCCGTCGTCATCCGCATGGCCCGCAGGACGTACCCCAGGTTGGCGATGAAGCCGATCGATCCCCCGATCAGAGTCGAGACTGCCGCATTACCATTTGCAAACGCCCAGACGATGATCGCCAGAAGCATTACCAATGCCGCCTGCCGGCTGAGTATCCAGCTCACATGCGGGTGCAGCATAAGCCCCAACCGAAAACTTGGCGAGTGTATCGAAGTCTTATACAAGAGTCAATTGTTGCGGCGCACAAATTTCGGGTTTTCCCGCATTCGCGAATACGTGATCGAAACTTCATCGAATCACCCGCGCAGCCGCGAAAGCAGTCCGTCGAGCTGGTCAAGGCTGCCAAACTCGATGGTGACCTTGCCGGCGCCTTTTTTGTTGGAGCGAATGGCGACATTCGCCCCGAGGTCATCCGAGATTTCTTCCTGCAAACGCAGGAGGTCGCGGTCGATGGCCTGTTCCGGCGCCTTTTTGGGCGGCTTCAGCAGATGCTGGACCAGCCGCTCGGCTTCACGAACCGACAACCCCTTGTGCACGATGCGCTGGGCCAGCGCGACCTGCTGCGTGCCGTTCAGCGGCAGCAAGGCGCGGGCATGACCCATGTCCAGTTTGCCGGTCATCAGCATTTCCTGGACGGCTGCGGTCAACTGCAACAAACGCAGCAAATTGGTCGCCGCCGGGCGCGAACGGCCAACCGCGTCGGCCGCCTGCTGGTGGGTCAGGCCGAATTCGTCGATCAGGCGTTGCAGGCCCTGCGCTTCTTCGAGCGGGTTGAGGTTCTCGCGCTGGATGTTCTCGATCAGCGCCATGGCCAGCGCCTGCTCGTCCGGAATGCTGCGGATCAGGACCGGCACCTCGCTGGCGCCAGCCAGCTGGGCGGCGCGCCAGCGGCGTTCGCCGGCGACGATCTCGTAACGCTCGGCTCCCGGCGTGTTGTCGATGGCACGCGCCAAAATCGGCTGCATGACGCCCTGAACCTTGATCGAAGCCGCCAGTTCGGCGAGCGAAGCTTCGTCCATGTGCGTGCGCGGCTGGTACTTGCCGGGGCGCAAGCGCTCGACCGGCAGGTTGCGCTGTTCGTCGCCGTGCGGCTTGTCGCTGCCGGAGAGCAGCGCGTCGAGGCCGCGGCCGAGTCCTTTCATCTTGATCATGGGGCGACCCTTTCGAGAATTTCCCTGGCGAGCGCCGTGTAGGCTTGCGCGCCCTTCGAGTTTTTGTCAAAGGCGATGACCGGCTTGCCGTAGGAGGGCGCTTCGGCCAGCCGGACATTGCGCGGCACGATGGTCTGGTAGACCTTGTTGCCGAAGTGGCTTTCCAGTTCGTTCGACACCTGCTGGGTCAGCGTGCTTTGCGCGTTGTACATGGTGCGTAGCAGGCCCTCGATCTCGAGCCGGGAATTCAGGTGGTGGCGAACCTTGCGCAGCGTCTCGACCAGATCCGAAAGCCCTTCCAGCGCGTAGTACTCGCACTGCATCGGGATCAGTACCGAATCGGCGGCAACCAGGCCGTTGACCGTCAGCATGTTGAGCGCCGGCGGGCAGTCGATCAGGATGAAGTCGTAAGTGGCATGCCCTGCCTGCAGCGCGTTCTTCAGGCGGTATTCGCGCTCGCTGAGCCCGATCAGCTCGACTTCGGCGCCGGCCAGTTCACGGTTGGCCGGCAGCACGTCGAAACCGAAATCGGTCTGGATGCAAACCTCGGCCAGCGTGGCGGCGCCGATCAGTAACTGATAGACGGTCGGCAGCGCTTCCTTCTTGGTGATGCCGGCGCCGGTCGTCGCGTTGCCCTGCGGATCGAGGTCGATCAGCAGGGCGCGCCGGCCTTCGGCAGCGAAGCAGGCAGCCAGATTGACCGCCGTCGTCGTCTTGCCGACGCCGCCTTTCTGGTTGGTAATGGCGAGTACTTTCATGACCCGGCTTTCAAAATGATCAAATGTCGTTCGGCGTCCAGCCCAGGCACCGTCAGCGGAATGATGGCGTCCACCACGATGCCGGCCGGCAGTGTGGCGATTTCGGCATCCGGCCGCACGCCCTTCATCGCCAGCCAGCGCCCGTCCGGGGCCGGCAGATGCCTGGTCAGGCTGACGAAAAGATCGAGCTCGGCAAAGGCGCGCGAGCTGATCTGTGCGTATTGTCCCTGCATTTCCTCGACCCGGGCATGGTGGACCGTAACATTCTTCAGGCCCAGTTCGATCGATGCCTGTTGCAGAAAACTGGCCTTCTTCTGGACTGTGTCGACCATGGCGACCGCGAGTTCGGGGCGGGCGATGGCCAGCGGAATGCCCGGCAGGCCGCCGCCGCTGCCGACGTCGAGCAGAGGGCCGCTGCCGACATGCGGCAGGATGGCCAGCGAGTCGAGCAGGTGGTGCGAGATCGCCTGATCCGGATCACGCAGGGCGGTCAGGTTGTAGGTCTTGTTCCATTTCAGCAGCAGGTCGCGGAAAGCGAGCAACTGCCGCTGCACCGCGTCGGGCAGGGCGATTCCCAGTTCGGCGAGGCCGTCAGCCAAGGTAGTGCTCATGCGGCTTGCGACAGGTTGAAACGCTTGAGGTGGATCAGCAGCAACGAAACCGCCGCCGGCGTGATGCCCTGGATGCGCGAGGCCTGACCGATGGTCTGCGGCTTGTGTTGCGCCAGCTTCTGCCTGACCTCGTTGGAGAGACCGGCGACCGCCGCGTAGTCGAGATCAGCTGGCAGCACAGTGCTCTCGTAGGAGCCCGAGCGCGCCACTTCTTCGGCCTGGCGGTCGATGTAGCCCTGATACTTGGCGGATATTTCCAGCTGCTCGACGACCAGCGGTTCGGTCTGCGGTTCGCCGGCTCCCGGCAGGGTGAGCAGGGACTCGTAGGAAACCTCGGGGCGGCGCAGCAGTTCGAACAGGTTGTACTCGTGTTCGATGGGCTTGCCGAGGACGCGCACGACATCTTCAGCCGGCGTGATCTGCGGATTGACCCAGGTGGACTTCAGACGTTCCTGCTCGGCAGCGACCGCGTCGCGCTTCCGGCAGAAGGCATCCCAGCGCGCATCGTCAACCACGCCCAGCGCACGGCCCTGCTCGGTCAACCGGAGGTCGGCGTTGTCTTCGCGCAGGCTGAGGCGGAATTCGGCGCGGCTGGTGAACATCCGGTAAGGGTCGGAAACGCCGCGCGTGATCAGGTCGTCAACCAGCACGCCGAGGTAGGCTTCGTTGCGCTTCGGACACCAGCCGTCTTCGCCGCGCACGTAGCGCACGGCGTTGATGCCGGCGAGCAGCCCCTGGGCGGCGGCTTCTTCATAGCCGGTGGTGCCGTTGATCTGGCCGGCGAAGAACAGGCCATTGATGGCTTTCGTCTCCAGCGTGTCCTTGAGGCCGCGCGGATCGTAGAAATCGTATTCGATGGCGTAGCCGGGGCGCAGGATGTGGCAGTTTTCGAGGCCCTTGATCGAGCGCACCAACGCCAGCTGGATGTCGAAGGGCAGGCTGGTCGACACGCCGTTCGGGTAAATCTCGTGCGTCGTCAGGCCTTCCGGTTCGAGGAAGACGTTGTGCTGGTTCTTGTCGGCGAAACGATGGATCTTGTCCTCGATCGACGGGCAATAACGTGGCCCGACGCCTTCGATGACGCCGGTGTACATCGGCGAACGGTCGAGGCCGCTGCGGATGATGTCGTGCGTACGCTCGTTGGTTTCGGTAATCCAGCACGGCAGTTGACGCGGGTGCTGCGCGGCGTTGCCGAGGAAGGAGAAGACCGGCAGCGGATCGTCCGAATGCTGCTCTTCCATCACCGAAAAATCGATGGTCTTGCCGTCGAGACGCGGCGGCGTGCCAGTTTTCAGGCGGCCTTGCGGCAGCTTGAGTTCCTTGAGACGGGCAGCCAGCGACACCGACGGCGGATCGCCCATGCGCCCGCCGGTGTAATTCTCCAGGCCGACGTGGATCTTGCCGTTGAGGAAAGTTCCCGCGGTCAACACCACAGAACCGGCCAAAAAGCGGATGCCGAGCTGGGTCACCGCGCCGCACACCTTGTCGCCTTCGACGATCAGGTCGTCGCAGGCTTCGGCGAAGATTGTTAAATTAGGCTGATTTTCCAGTCGACCGCGGATGGCCTTTTTGTACAGCACGCGGTCGGCCTGGGCACGCGTGGCACGCACCGCCGGACCCTTCGAGGCGTTGAGGATGCGGAACTGGATGCCGGCCTCGTCGGTCGCCGCCGCCATCGCCCCGCCCAGCGCATCGACTTCGCGCACCAGATGGCCCTTGCCGATGCCGCCGATCGACGGGTTGCAGCTCATCGCCCCGAGCGTGTCGAGGTTGTGCGTCAGCAACAGCGTGTTCGCCCCCGCCCGCGCTGCGGCGAGCGCAGCTTCGGTGCCGGCGTGGCCGCCGCCGACGACTATGACATCGAAACGGGTGGGAAATAGCATGGAAACCGGAATGTTGCAGCGCAGTAGGGGACCGAGGATTTTACGTCAGGGGGCTGAAAAATAACAGGTTTTCCCCACTCGCAGCGCGCCATGCTCGGAACGGCACGGCCCGTCGGTAACATCCTGAAACGATTTTTTGTGAGGGAAATTCATCCAATCAGGCTCTAATACGTTAATCGGGTACGTGGCGAACCATGCGGGTGGCCGCGATTGACGGAGTTGATGATGCTTTCGCTGTTTCGAAATATTTTCGGGCTGATCGTCCTGATCGGCTTTTTGACGCCGGCGCTGGCCGAAAGCGACCCGCCGGCCCGGGTCGGTCGCCTGTCGCTGGCTGAAGGCGACGTGACTTTCCGCGCCGACCGTCAGGATCCCGGCAATCCGGCCGTGGTCAACTGGCCGGTCAGCAGCGGTGCCATCCTCGACACCGGTGGCCGAAGCCGGGCTGAAGTCTGGATCGGCTCCACCGCCTACCGGCTGGCCGGCAAAAGCCGGACGGAATTCGTCGCCGTCGATGACCGCCGCGTGAACCTTCAACTGGCGACCGGTACGCTGGCCGTCACCATACGCGACCGCAATCAGGCCGACGATCTCGATATCGAAACACCGGAGGGGCGGGTCCGTTTTACCGGCGCCGGCCGCTACCGGATCGAGGCAGGCTCCGATCGTACGACGATTGCCGCCCAGTCGGGCACGGCCGAGGTGATCGCCGGCGGCCAGACCTTTGCCGTGCGTGCCGGAGAGATGGCCACCTTGGGCGGCAGCGGGCGGGTCGGCATGGAATCCGCCCCCTACGGCGATGATTTCGATACCTGGGTTTCGCTACGTGACGACCAGGAAAAGTCGACGCTTGCCCGGCGCAACGTTTCACCCTACATGACCGGCTATCAGGATCTCGATGCTTACGGCGACTGGGATACGGCCGATGACTACGGCACGGTATGGTACCCGCGCGCCGTGTCTGCCGGCTGGGCGCCCTATAGCGACGGACGCTGGGCCTGGGTTGAACCCTGGGGCTGGACCTGGATCGACGCCGCGCCCTGGGGTTTCGCGCCCTTCCATTACGGACGCTGGATCCTGATTGGCGACCGCTGGGGCTGGGCGCCGGGCGCGTACACCGCCCGTCCGGTGTACGCACCGGCGCTCGTCGGCTGGTACGGCAATCCGGACTGGAACGCCAGTTTCAGCTACGGCGCCGCCCCGGCGGTCGGCTGGTTTCCGCTGGCGCCGCGCGAGGTCTATGTGCCGGCCTATCGCACCAGCCCGACCTACCTGCGCCAGTTGAACGTCACGCACGTCACCAATGTCCGGGAAATCGAGCGTGCCGCACGACCCGATTATCGGCCGCATTACCGGCACAGCGGACAACCGCAGGCCGTCACGGTGGTGCCCGCGAACACGCTGCGCGAGGGCAAGCCGGTTGCCGGTGCCGCCATCAGACAACGCAACATGCACGAACTCGGCAAGGCGCCTCTGGCCAACCGGGCGCCGGGCCGCGACTGGTTGCCACCGGCCGGTAGCGCGGGGCGCCCCACGCCGCAGGGCGAACCTGGCGCCCCGGACAGGCGCCGGGCCATGCCACCGCCCGCCGTTCAGCAGCGGGTACCGGATGAAATGCCACGCCGTGCGCCGGAATTTCCGCGCGGCAGTTCACCACAAGCCAATCAGCCGCCTGATAACCGCACGCATACCGTTACAAGCCGGCCACAACCGATTCCCGACCGGAACGGCGATAGCCGTCCGGGGCAGCTGCGATCCATTGAAGAGCGGCCGGCACGAATCGCCACACCAGTTGCGCCAAGCATGCCGCCAGAAGCGCCGCGCATGGAACGCGAGCGGCGGCAACCGGTGGCCCCGCCCAGTGCGCCGCGCGAAGAGCGTCGCTACCAGCCGCCGCCGGCGCACGAAATTCGGCAATCGGCGCCGCAACCGCGGCCCGACGCTTATCGCGAGCCGCCGCGCGAACGGCCGGCGCCTGCAGTCCGTGAAGCACCGCGCCCGATGCCGGCGCCGGTCAGCCAGCCGCGCGAGATGCCACGCAGCGAACCACCACGTCAGGCGCCCCCGGGCGACGGCCAGCGCGGTGGCAATCAGGGACGCAACGAGCGACCGGACGGACGCGGTCCGCGCTAGCCGGTCTCCCGGCCGACGACTCAGTGCTTGTGGCCGAGGCCGAGATAGCTTTCGATGACGCGGGGATCGGCGGCCAATTGGTCGCTGGGCCCGGACAGCGAGACTTCGCCGGTTTCCAGCACGTAGGCGTAGTCAGAAACCTGCAGCGCGGCGCGGGCGTTCTGCTCGACCAGAAGGATGGCGACGCCGGTCTGCTTCAGTTCGGCGATGATGCGGAAGATTTCCCTGATGATCAGCGGCGCCAGGCCGAGGCTCGGTTCGTCGAGCATCAGCAGCTTCGGCTTGGCCATCAGCGCGCGGCCCATGGCCAGCATCTGGCGCTCGCCGCCGGACAGCGTGCCGGCCAGCTGGGCGCGGCGTTCTTCGAGGCGCGGGAAAAGCTCGAACACCTCGTCCATCGTCTCCATGTGGTCACGGTGACCAGTCCGGTAGCGGTCGAAGGCGCCGAGCAGCAGGTTATCTCCGACGCTCATTTCGGCGAACAGTTCGCGCTTCTCGGGAACCAGCGTCATCCCGTGGCGCACCAGGTGCTCGACCTCGCGTTCGCGGCCCTGTGCGTGGCCCATATAAACGATGTCGCCAGCCACCGGCAGCAGGGCCATCAGCGCCTGCAGGAGCGTCGTCTTGCCGGCGCCGTTGGGGCCGATGACAGTGACGATCTCGCCGCGCCGGATGTTCAGGCTGACATCGTGCAAAGCCTCGACCTTGCCGTAGGACACCGACAGGTTCCTGACCTCGAGTATGGTCTCATGCTCATGCAGATGCGGGTGCTTGGCCGGCATCATTCGACCCCCCCGAGGTAGGCTTCGAGCACCCTGGGGTCGCGCTGCACTTCATCCGGCTTGCCCTCGGCGATCTTCTCGCCGAATTCCATGACCACGACGCGGTCGGCAAGCCCCATGACGAAATCCATGTCATGCTCGACGAGCAGGATGCCGATGCCCTCGCCACGCAATTTGCCGAGCAGCTCGGCGAGCGCCTGCTTTTCCAGGTAACGCAGGCCAGCCGCCGGTTCGTCGAGCAGCAGCAGGCAGGGATCGGAACACAGGGCGCGGGCGATCTCGACGATGCGCTGCTGGCCGAGCGCCAGACTGCCGGCCGGCTCGAACATGTGTTCGGCGAGGCCGACGCGATCGATCTGGCGCGCCGCCTCGGCCAGCAGGCGCGCTTCCTCGGCGCGATCGAGGCGCAGCGCGGCGGCCAGAACCCCTTTCCGGCCACGCAGATGGGCGCCGATGGCGACGTTTTCCAGCACCGACATCTGGCCGAGCAAACGGACGTGCTGGAAGGTGCGGCTCATGCCGCGCCGGGCGATGTCGCGCGCCGCGAGTGCCGCGGTCGACTCGCCGAGGAACTCGATTTTGCCTTCGCTGGCCGGACTGACGCCCGAAATGCAGTTGAACATCGTGCTCTTGCCGGCGCCGTTCGGCCCGATCAGCGCCATCACCTCGCCGGCCCTGACGGTCAGCGAGAGCTTGTTGTTGGCGACCAAGCCACCGAAACGCTTGGTCACATCGATAGCTTCGAGGAGCAGGGCGCCGCTTGCGGTCGACGCCCGTTTGGGCAGCATTTCCGTCTGCGCAAGCGGACGCGTTTGCGCACGCACCGGCCGCAGTTTCAGGAGCACCGGCCACAGCCCGGAGCGGGCCTTTTGCAGTACCAGCACCATCGCGATGCCGAAGACGATGATCTCGAAATTGCCGCTCTGGCCGAGAATCTGCGGCAGCCAGTCCTGCAGCCATTGCTTGAGGATGGTGATCAGGCCGGCGCCGAGAACCGCGCCCCAGACGTGGCCGATGCCGCCGACAACAGCCATGAACAGATATTCGATCCCCTGCGTCAGTGAAAAGGGCGTCGGATTGACGAAGCGCTGCAGGTGGGCATAGAGCCAGCCGGAGATGCTAGCCAGCAGGGCGGCGATCAGGAAGATGACGATCCTGGTGCGCTGGGTGTCGACGCCCATCGCCTCGACCATCACCACGCCCCCGGGGAGCGCGCGGATCGCCCGGCCTTCGCGTGAATCGAGCAGGTTGCGGACGGACAGGATGGCAAGCAGCACGACGAACCAGATCAGGTAGTAGAACTCGTTCCCCGACTTCAGATCCCAGCCGAACAGCGACACCGGCGGAATGCTGGTGATGCCGGTGTGGCCGCCGAGAAACTCGACGTTGCCGAACAGGAAGTAAAGGCTGATGCCCCAGGCGATAGTGCCGAGCGGCAGATAGTGACCGCCCATGCGCAACGTGATGAAGCCCAGCGACAACGCGACGCTGGCGGTCAGGGCAAGGCCGATGGGCAGCGTCAGCCACGGCGATACGCCGTGCACGGTGGTCAGCCAGGCCGTGGTATAGGCGCCAAGACCGACGAAAGCCGCCTGCCCGAACGAGGTCAGGCCGCCGACGCCGGTAAGCAGGACCAGGCCGACCACAACGATGGCGTAGAGGCCGATGTAGTTGAGCAGGGTGATCGAAAATTCAGGCAGGATAGATGGCGCGACCGCCAGCAAGACGATGAAGGCAGCCAGCGGCAGGTGGCGCAGCCAGCGCCGCTTGGCCTGAGCCGGCCGGGAATCGATATTCACCACGTCGGTATGTTCGTCGTCGTCCTCGACATGGCGCGTCGTCAGCGAGCGCCAGAGCAGGACAGGAATGATCAGCGTAAACACGATCACTTCCTTGAAGGCGCTGGCGTAGAAGGAAGAATAGGATTCGAGCAGGCCGACCAGTATGGCGCCGAGCGCGGCGACCGGATACGACGCAAGACCTCCGATGATGGCGCCGACGAAGCCCTTGAGGCCGATCAGGAAGCCGGAGTCGTAGTAGAGGGTGGTGATCGGCGCGATAAGGATGCCCGAAAAGACACCGATTGCCGCCGCCAGCGTGAAGCACAGCTTGCCGGCGAGAGCCGGCGGAATGCCCATCAGGCGGGCCCCGGTGCGGTTCATCGCGGTCGCCCGCAGCGCCTTGCCGTAGATGGTGCGCTCGAAGAAGAAATAGAGGCCGATGATCAGCAGCGCCGAGGCGACGACGATGAGAACGGTCTGGCCCTGCAGCGGCGCGCCGGCCAGTTCAAAGCTGATGTCGGTGAAGGCCGGCGTGCGCGAACCCTCGGCGCCGAAGAAGAGCAGGCCGAGGCCGATCAGCGCCAGATGGACGGCGACCGAGACGATCAGCAGGACCAGGACCGAAGCGCTGGCCAGCGGCTGGAAGGCGATGCGATAAATCATCGGACCCATCGGCACCACCAGCAACATCGCCACGATGACCTGCGCCCACAGCGGCAACTGGGCCGGCGGCACGACGAACAGGGCGCCGGCGCCGGCCAGCGGCATGCCGATATTGAAGATCAGCAAGGGCGGCAGCTTGCGGAAGCGCCCTTCGCGCAGCAGCCTGATCCCGTCGAGCAATGCCACCGCCGTGCCCAGCGCCAGCAGCAGCCAGACCGTGCCCGGCACCTTGTTGGCCTGCAGCGCGGCGAGGGTCAGCGCCCCGTAGGCGACGAACTCGCCCTGCGGGATGAAAATGACGCGGGTGACCGCGAAGACCAGCACCAGAGCCAGGGCCAGCAGGGCATAGATGGCGCCACTGGTGACGCCGTCCTGACCGAGGAGAAGGAAGATTTGCAGATCCATGAGTTACCGGAAACGGTAGCGCTAAGCGCTGTCAGGGCACCTCGCCAGCACTGATCGAAGCCGCCCCTCGCGGAGCGAGCCGAACAGTGTGGCCAAGAAAATCGAGCCGAACAGCGTCAGCGAGCGCTTACTTGACGAGCTTCCAGGTACCGCCGTCCACCTTGACCATGACCCGCGCCCGTTGATCGAGACCGAGATGATCTTTCGCGCTCATGTTGAAGACGCCATGCGCGGCCGGCAGATTCGTGGTGCCCTCCAGCGCATCGCGTAGCGCCGCCCGGAATTCCTTGGTCCCGGGTTGCGCCTTCTTCAGCGCCACCGGCGCGGCGGTCGCCAGCAACAGGCCGGCATCCCAGGCATGGGCGCCGAAGGTCGAGACCGTGCCCTTGCCCTGGGCGGCTTCGTACTTCGTCACGTATTCCATGGCCGATTTCTTGACCGGATGGTCGGCCGGCAACTGGTCGGCGACGAGAACCGGCCCGGCGGGCAGCACGGTGCCCTCGCAATCCTTGCCGCAGACGCGCAGGAAGTCGGCGTTGGCGACACCGTGCGTCTGGTAGATGACGCCCTTGTAGCCCTTTTCCTTCAGCGATTTCTGCGGCAGCGCGGCCGGCGTGCCGGCGCCGCCGATCAGCACGGCATCCGGCTTGGCGGCGAGAATCTTGAGGACCTGGCCGGTCACCGAGGTGTCGGTGCGATTGAAGCGCTCGTTGCCCACCAGCTTGAGCTTGCGCGCCTCGGCGATCTTCGAGAACTCGTTCCACCAGCCTTCGCCGTAGGCGTCCGAGAAGCCGATGTAGGCGACGGTCTTGACGTTGTTGTTGGTCATGTGCTCGACGATGGCGGTCGACATCTGGGCATCGTTCTGCGGCGTCTTGAACACCCATTTCCGCTTGTCGTCCATTGGCTCGACGATGCGCGACGAGGCGGCCATGGCGATCATCGGCGTTTCGCCTTCGGCGGCGACGTCGATCATCGCCAGCGAATTGGGGGTCGTCGTCGAACCGATCACGACATCGACCTTGTTCTCGCTGATCAGCTTGCGGGTGTTCTTGACCGCGGTCGTCGTGTCGGTCGCATCGTCGAGGACGATGTAATTGACCTTCTGCCCGGCGATCGTCTTGGGCAGCAGGTCGATGGTGTTCTTCTCGGGAATGCCGAGCGATGCTGCCGGGCCGGTCGCGGAAAGCGTGATGCCGACGTTGATGTCGGCCAGCGCCGTCGCGGCGATGGCGGAAAGCAGCGTGGCAAGGATGGTTTTCTTCATTTATGTCTCCCTCGGGTGTATCGGTTGCTCAAAGGTCAAAACCCTATTACCAACCTGCCTTCCGCGCAAGCCGCGCGGTCAACGGAGCGTGATAAAGTTCGATTTTTGAATCAATGGTGCTCCCCATGTTCTCCGGAATCATTGCCGCAGTCGGCCACATCACTCACCTCACCACGCGCGAAGCCGGTTTTCGCCTCAACATCGACGCCGCCGATCTCGGTCTCGACGACGTTGCGCTGGGCGACTCGATCGCCTGCAACGGCGTCTGCCTGACCGTCGTCGCCAAGGAAGGCAATCATTTCATGGTCGATGTTTCGCCGGAGACGCTCGCCTGTACCGTGGGTCTCGATGCGCCGGGTGAAATCAACATGGAAAAGGCGCTGCGCCTGATGGATCGTCTCGGCGGCCATCTGGTCTCCGGACACGTCGATGGGGTTGGCGAGGTGCTGCGCTTCGACCCGGTCGGCGACAACCGCCTGCTGGAAATTCAGGCCCCCGAGGAACTGGCAATATTCATCGCCCGCAAGGGGTCGATCACCATCAACGGCGTCAGCCTGACCACCAACGAAGTCGCCGGCGAAATCTTCACCATCAACCTTATTCCGCATACGCTGGAAAACACGACGCTGAAGCACCTCCAGACCGGTAGCCGGGTAAACCTCGAGGTGGACCTCATCGCCCGTTATTGCGAGCGCCTGCTGAGCGCCGAACGCGATGCCTGAAGCGCCGGCGCCGTCACGCACCGAGGCGCAGGAACGCGTCGACGGCATTCATGCCTTCCGGGATGAACTCGCGCGCCTCGCCGACGAGGGTGTACTGCGGCTCGATGCGGCGCAACAGGCGGCCGTACAAGACCACCACGAACACCTGCTGGCCGAATTCGCCGCGCTTTTCGACGTCGACCGCGACAGCCGCGCCAAGCAGTTGTCGCTCGGCATGCGCGTCGCCTCCTTCCTCGGCGCGCTGGCGCTGGCGGCCAGCGTGTTCTTTTTGTTCTACCAGTTCTGGGGACATTTCGCCGAGACCGCCCAGGTCGGCATCCTGATCGCCAGCGCGTTCGCCACTTTCGGGCTGACGATGTGGCTGCAGCGGCGCGACGCCACCGGCTATTTCACCAAACTTGCCGCGCTGGTGGCCTTTGCCTGCTTCGTGCTGAACATCATGATGCTCGGGCAGATCTTCAATATCACGCCGTCGGACAAGGCCCTGCTGCCTTGGGCGGCGATGGCCTTCCTGCTCGCCTACACCTGCGACCTGCGCCTGCTGCTGGCGGCCGGCATCTGCTGCATCATCGCCTATGTCCAGGCACGCGTCGGCACCTGGCACGGTGTGTACTGGCTGCATGCCGGCGAGCGGCCGGAGAATTTCTTCCCGGTCGCCGCGCTGCTCTTCGTCTTTCCGCTGCTGGTCGCGCACCGCCGCTTCCCCGGCTTTGCGCCGATCTACCGGGTCTTCGGCCTGCTCTGCCTGTTCCTTCCGATGCTGATCCTCAGCCACTGGGCCTACGGCAGCTACATCGACCTCGACGCGAACCTGATCGAGGGCGGCTACCAAGTCGCCGGCTTCGTCGCCAGCGCCCTGGTCATCTGGCTCGGCGCCCGCCGCGGCTGGCCGGAAACGGTCAACACCGGGATCGTTTTCTTCGTCATTTTCCTCTACACCAAGTTCTACCAGTGGTGGTGGGAGATCATGCCGAAGTACCTGTTCTTCCTGGTGGTCGGCCTGACCGCCGTGCTGATCCTGCTCATCCTCAAGCGGCTGCGCCAGACATTCCACGCACCGGTCGCGGAGGGAAGGCCATGAAAACCTGGTCGCGCGGCCGCACGCTCGGAGTAGGCATCGGACTTATCGTACTGACCAACGCCATCGCGCTGGGTGGCGTCTGGTGGAACCGCTCCGCCACCCCCGACAGCGCGCTGACCCTCAGCGAACGGGAACTCGGCCTGCCCTGGCGCAGCTTGCGCCTGATGGAAAACAGCGGTCTCGCGCTCAACCTGAACTGGCGCGTTGCCGGGCGCCAAGCAGGCGAATTCGCCGGCGGCCAAATGGTCAATGGCGGGACGCCCGAATGGCTCGATGCCGCCAAAATGGCGGCCCTGGGATTTCCGGTCGACGCGGCGCGAGCCGATGGCGAACGTCGACAACACGCCCGCCAGTTGCCGCGCGAGGTCATTCTCGTCATGGAACTGGCCGGACCGGCATGGCAGCGCGCGCTGGAAAAGGCACGGGAAAATGCCGGTCGCCACGCGGCAGCGGCCGCAGCCAACGTCGGCAGCAAGCAGTTCACCGCCCGTGCCAAGCAGGCCACCGATGAGCTCGCACGCGAGGAGAACTCGAACAGCCGGCTGTTCGTCATCGATGCCGGACTCGATGCCCGCCTGCTGCGCGAGAAATACCCCGACCGCAGCCGCTTCCTGCTGCTCCGCGGGACCGTGCGCCCCAGCATGCAAAGTCGTGGAAGCAACGCGCCCCAAGCGACCGGCTACGTCTCCCGGGTCGGCAATGGCCAGATTCACGTGCCCCACGCGCTGCGCGAACCGCTTGAATCGGCCCGCGCCATTGGCGAACCCGGCGGCGGCTCCCATTTCACCGCCACGCTTCTGGTCGGCCAGCGCCTGGAACCGTGGCTGGTCGACGTGACACCGCTGGCGAAAGCCGCTAACTGAGGCGATTCCCATGAAGCCGATCATCGCGCTGATTATTGCTCTTCTGATCGCCGGCTGCGCCTCTCATGACGGACGCGGACTCAAGCCGGGTGTCAGTAGCCTCGACGACGTGATCCAACTCATGGGCGAGCCCGCCATGCGCTGGCAAGAGCCCGACGGCAGCCAGCGCCTGGCCTACCCACGCGGCCCCGCCGGCTTCAACACTTTCATGGTGACGATCGGTCCGGACGGCAGGATGATCAGCCTAAACGGTGTCCTCAATATGAAAACCTTCGCCCTGATCCGCGAAGGCATGACCCAGGAACAGGTACTCCGCATACTCGGTCCATCGGTGGCAGCGTGGACGATTTACTTCGAGCGGCGCGACGAACTGGTCTGGGAATGGCGCTACTGCGACCCGTGGAACGAACCCGCTCGCTTCAATGTGCTTTTCGACAACACGACCAAGAAAGTACGCACCACCCAAGGCTATCCCGAAGTCAAGCGGTTTCGCGAGTGGTGCGGCAACGAACTGCAATAGCCGCCGGTCTTACGCAGAAAGAACACTCCGCACTTGTAAATCGGCACCCCCGCCCTCATAATTGGTCCATGGTTGTAATTCCGGCAATCTGGAGGCGTTCTGGACAGGGGTTCGATTCCCCTCACCTCCACCTAAGGGCGTCACGGCGCCTTTAGATGGGGGTGCACTGGTTTCGACAGGGCGGGCAAAGGTGCGCAGGCAACTCGTCAGGCGATCGACGTTAATGAAGCAAATCCATAATTGCCAATGATGAGCAATTCGCTATTGCCGCCTAAAAACGGTTAGCCGGGGCTGCTAGAGCCTTGTTACCAAAGATAGCCGGCGGGGACTTCGGTCCCCGTCGTCAATTCCGGATCGGTTTTTGAAAAACCGGCCTCAACCCTCCAGCCGGAAGACGATCGGAACGATGACCGTCGCATCGATCGCTTCGTCGCCACGCCGTGCCGGCACGAAGCGCCAGTGCGCAACAACCGAGCGGGCAGCGTCGTCCAGACGCGCGAAATTGCTGCTTTTTTCGAGGTCGACCGCAGCCGGCCGGCCTTCCCGGCTGACGCGAACCCTGAGCAGCACCTTGCCTTCTTCGCCCAGGCGGCGCGACAGCGGCGGATATTCGGGGCGCGGATTGTGCAGATAGGCGGCTTCGAAGCGGACCGGCGTAACGGCTGGCGCTGGCATGGCCGGCGCCACATCGGTGGCTGGGGCAGGGGGCGCGGCGGCAGGAACGGAAAAACTGGCGGCCGGTGCAGCCGGCTCGGGCTGCAGCGCGATGACGGGGCGCGGGGAGACCGCACGCCGTTCGCGCATCGGTGCTGATGCCGGTTTGGGGGTGATGGCGGGCGCGGCGGGTATCGGCATCGGGGCCGGCGGCACAACCGTATCGACCAGGCGAACCAGCACCGTCGCCGGCGGCGGGATTTCCAGTCGCCCGATCTTTGGTGCAAGCGGGTAGAGCAGAACCGCCAGATGTAGTGCAATCGCGATGGCGAAAAAACGGCCGCTCCGCCGCCATTCGGGGATTTCCGGGGGGAGTTCCAGCAACGCGCGGTTCATCCGCGAATTTTAACGCCTTGCGCCAGCCCGGCGCATGACCCGCCGGATGCCTCGGGTGGCGTTCCGCCAGGGGACTTGCTCCGCGGCGCGGTCGACGGCGAAAAACAGGTCATTTCGGAATTACTCCCCTGCAACGACAAAAGCCCCGGCGGCGGCCGGGGCTGTTTGGGGCAGGGCGGCGCTCAGAACTTGAAGTTGACGCCGGCGTAGAGCGAACGGCCCATGCCGGGAACGGCGATACCCCAGGGAATGCCGTTAAGCGACATGGTCGTTCCCTGACCGGTGTAAGCGCCCCCCAGCGGCATGTAATAGAACTTGTCGAAGAGGTTCTCGATGCCGAAATCGATGCGCGCCTGCTTCCACGAATAGCTGGCGCGCAGGTTGGTCAGCCCGTAACCCGCCGTCGTGATTTCGTTGCGCACGTCGGAAACGTCATCCTTGCCCTGCACCAGGACCAACTCGACGGCGTTGTCCCAGCCGCCGGTCTGGTGCGTCAGTGCCAGCTTGCCGTTGAGCGGCATGATGTTGTACAGGCCGTCTCCCGTGTCGCGGTTCTCGCCGTGGGTGTAATTGAGCAGTCCGGTGAATCCGAACTCGCCGATGCCGCTCTTGGCCAGCGGCATGCGACCTGAAAGATCGAGGCCATAGAGTTCCGCCTCCTGGTTAGCGTATTGCAGCACGACGAACTGGTTGGTCGTCGTCCGGTTGACCGCTGTACAGGACGCACCAGCCGTGCAGCGGATGGCATCGATGTAGTCGTTGACCCTTGTGAAATAGGGCGTCGCCTTGATCTCCCAACTGCGGTCGGCAGCATGCCAGTCGAAGGTGGCGGCGACGGTGTACGCCGTTTCCGGCTTGAGATCGATGTTGCCGATGTAACCGTTGCCATCGCCGACCATGTTGTTCATGACCGCCGCCATCGACCAAGTGGACCAAGTGTAACGCTGGTAGAGATTCGGAGAACGCACCTTGCGCGCAAAACCGAACTCGATATCGCCATTGACGTTCGGCGTGTAACGGGCGAGCGCCGTCAGATCCCAGTTGTTGTCAGTACGTTGGCGGTCTTGCGCGTTGAAGGTTTTGGCATCGACATACTGATTGCCCATCGCGGTAGGCGCGGTATTGTAGCCCCGCACATCGCCGGCATCTGTCGCCACGCGTTCATAACGCGCACCGAGCAGTGTCAGCCATTGCGCATTGAGGCGCGATTCCCACTCGCCGAACAGCCCGAGGCGGTCGCGCGTGCCATCGTTGATGTTGTCGAAGGTGCCCGGCCACATCCCGCCACCGGACGGCGGCCACCAGTCGTCGAGCTTGTAAGCCTGATAGAGGCCGCCCACGCGCAACAGATCCTTCGCGCCGAGATCGATATCTGCCTTGGCCGTGACCCCGGTGTTCGTGCTCTTGGAGTACATCGGCATGCCTGCCGCGCAGGTGGCGCTGATCGGCGAACAAGGTGTACCGTTGGCCGCCAGCGGCCCGCCCGATTGGGTTCCATACCAGAACCGCTTGTCGGGACCGAAGTCCATGAAATGATCGACCTTCTCATGATAGGCGCGCGCCTCGAACAATCCCCAGCCGAACTGGCCGAGATAGCGCAGGTTGAAGGTTTGCTGGTCGTTGTCCAGCATGTCCATGCGCTGGTTCGGATAGAGTTGTTCCGGAACGTTCTGGAAGCCGAAGCTGCCCTCGACGAGATGATCGCCGCCCTTGAAGGCGAAGCCCAGTTTCTGGTTGATGGTCTTGTAGGCTGTCGAGCCGACCTCGTCCAGAGGCAGCGTGTGGCCGATCCGACCGGTGGCCGTCGTCGTCTTGAAGTCGCCGGCTGCCTTGTAATTGTCGGACTGCGCGTAGGCGCCAGTGTAGTTGACGCTGAAATTTTCCGTCGCCATGGTTGCCGAAACATTGCCGCCCATTGCATCGCCATTGCTACGGTAGAAGGCACCGATCTCACCGGTGGCCAGCAGTTCCTGGCCGGGCGCGGCGAATTTGGGTGCGAGAGACTGGGCAAGGATAGTCCCGCCAATACTGTCGCCGCCCAGACTGACCGGTGCGATGCCGGAATAAACCTTGAGGCTACCGACATTGGTCGGATCGATATAGGACAACGCCGGATTCATGTGGTTGGGACAGGAAGCGATCAGATCCATACCATCGACCGTCACACGCAGACGGTCATCGGCCAGGCCATGAATCGATGGCAGGCTGGAAACGCCGCCGGCACCATAAAGGCTGACTCCCGGCACGTCGCGCAGCAGGCTCGCGGTATCGCTGGTGGCGGCACGCAGCGGCGCCAGTTGGCTGCTGTCGAGGGTGGCTGCGCCGGCGAGCGGTTGTGACTTGCTTGCGCTGACGACGACCTCGGTCAGGACCGGCGCGGTCTCGGCGATGGCCGTCTGCCAGATGGCGGTTGATGAAAAGGCGACGGCCATTGCGGCCGTCAGCGGACGAATGCGATACCCCATGAAACTCTCCCGTTGCTGTTTGATTTATTAGAGGGCGCTGATTTTTGCCGAAACGACCAGGCGTGGGAATGCGGCAAATTGCCGCATAACAAATTACCTACTCCGAATGAAGTTGGCCGCCTGACAAGCGGCTGCGACAATTTGTCGCAATCGCAACCAGCATTTTTTTCCTAAAATCCGAGTTCGGGATAATCCGGTTCGACAAGTCGGGTTCAGACAAAAAAGGGGAGACGACATGAACAGCAATTCGCAGGTTCACCAGGAAGAAGGCGATGAGTTCCCGGCTTTGCTCGTCGGCACCGGTCTCGCCTTGGCATCGCTGATTCTCGTGCCGGCACTGGCGCAGCGCGTCGGACTCGGCGCCAGCGTGACGATCGCCCTGCGCGGCTTGTTGATGCGTGCCGCCAACCGCGCCTGAATAGTTAATTAGCTTTTCCTTGATTTGCTTCAAGCCGGCAACAGTCGTTGCCGTGCGAAAATCGCGATCGTCCTCAATGCAATGCTCGCGTACTTCAAGCCCATGTATCGCCTGTCCCCAAAGCTGGTTTTTCTTCTGATCTCCTCCATCCTGCTCGCTGCCTGCTCGCCGGCACCGCAGAGCGGCAGGCCCGCTGGAGCCGATTTCGTGCTGCAAGGCCCGAACGGCGCAGTTGACACCAAGCACTACCGCGGCAAGCTGATGCTCGTCTTCTTCGGCTACGTCAATTGCCCCGACGTCTGCCCGACCTCGCTGGCAGCGATGAACGAAGTGCTGAACGGCATGACACCGGAAGAACGCGCAAATATCCAGCCGATCCTGATATCCGTCGATCCGGCACGCGACACCCCGGAAAGCCTGAAAAACTACGCGGCCTATTTTCACCCCAGCCTGGTCGGTGTAACCGGCACGCCGGAGCAGATTGCGACCATCGCCAAGGCCTTCGGTGCCGGTTACATCAAGCAGCCGAACCGTTCCGACGGCAGTTATGCGGTCGACCACAGCGCCAGTACCTACATAGTGGGGAAAAACGGCAAGCTGCTTGCCATCTTGCCCTACGGCGCACCGGCAGATGAACTGCGCGCAGCCATCCGCGAAGCCTTGTGAGACATCACCCGCGCCCCTCGAACCTGGCCGCGTGGGTCGTCGGGACGCTGTTCTTACTGTTCGTCGCCAGCTTCGTCGACGCCGGACGCCTTGCCGACAAGCGCGCCGTTGAGCAAACCGTACGCCGCGCGCTGGCCGAAAAACTGCAATTGACCGATCTCGCCTTGTTTACCGAAGCCCGCTACACTCGCCACCCGTCGCAGGCCGACCTGCACGCAGCTTTCCAGGATCATCCGCTGAGTCTGGAGCACTTCCCTTCCGGCAGCCTGATGCCGCCTCCGGCCCACCTGAGAAACCATGCGCCTCTGGATCGCGAAACAACGTTACCTGATTGACTTCACGCTGGCTTCGCTGGCGCGACGCAAGACCAAGAACATCGGCCTGGTGCTGGTGTTCTCGCTGCTCGTCTTCGCGCTGGCTTCGGTCACCCTGCTGACCTCGGCGCTGCGCCAGGAAGCTTCGCGGGTGCTGGCGCAGTCGCCGGAAGTGCTGCTGCAGCGCATGGTGGCCGGCCGCCATGACCTGATTCCGCCCGGCTACATCGAGCGCATCGGCCGCATCCGCGGCGTACAGCAAGTCGAAGGGCGGCTCTGGGGCTATTACTACGACGCTGTGGTCAAGGCCAACTATACCTTCGAAGTAGTCCGCGACAACCCGCCGCCGGCCGGACGCATCGTCGTCGGTGCAGGACTGGCACGCTTTCGCGGTGTCCAGCCGGGCAACGTACTGTCCTTCCGCTCCTATTCCGGCAAGTTGTTCACCTTCACGGTCGACGCCGTTTTGCCCCCCGAATCCGAACTGGTCAGCGCCGACCTCGTGCTGCTCAACGAAGCCGATTTCCGCGCCTTCTTCGATTACCCGGCCGGCCATTTCACCGACATTGCGCTGAGCGTCGCCAACCCGCAGGAAGTGCGCACGGTGGCGACCAAGCTGGCCGCCGCGCTGCCCGATTCACGGCCGATCCTGCGCGACGAAGTGCTGCGTACCTACCAGTCGATTTTCGACTGGCGCGAGGGCATCGCGCTGGCCCTGCTCGCCGCAGCCATCCTGGCTTTCGCCATCCTCGCCTGGGACAAGGCCTCCGGACTGTCGGCCGAGGAAAAGCGCGAGATCGGCATCCTCAAGGCAATCGGCTGGGAGACCGGCGACGTGATCCGGATGAAGTTGTGGGAAAGCCTGCTGATCTCGCTCGGTTCCTTTTTGATCGGCTACCTGGCCGCCTACGTTCATGTCTTTTATTTTTCGGCCGGCCTCTTCGCGCCGGTGCTCAAAGGCTGGGCGGTGCTCTACC
>Ga0209310_1001139_pt1 | contig 21544 bp, 20 predicted proteins | sample AD_UKC030_MetaG_FD_184415 | JGI IMG/M metagenome (GOLD analysis project Ga0209310, IMG submission 184415) | Active sludge microbial communities of municipal wastewater-treating anaerobic digesters from USA - AD_UKC030_MetaG (SPAdes) (version 2) | ecosystem: Engineered > Bioreactor > Anaerobic >...
CCTTCTCCTTCAGTGGTTGTCGGTTATGTCTGATGCGCTGATCCGAATGTTAGAGCAGCGAATAAGTAAATAATAGTCACAAAATTTTATTTGTTCGGTAATTGGTTGTTTATGTATTTCCGGATTTCGGTCAGATTGATCGCGCCGAGATCGGGCAGTACCGCCAGGGCGCCAGTGAAGTTCTGACCACGGGTGTATGCGTTTTCCGTGACCAGCGTCGGGATGCCGGCGCCCAGGCTGGCGGCGAGGCCGTTTTCGGAATCCTCCAGCGCTAGACAGGCGTCGGGCGCCAGGTCGAGTCGCTCGAGTACCCAGTGGTAGATGTCGGGAGCGGGTTTCTTGGCCGGCACCACGTCGCCGGCGCCGATTACCTCGAACCAACTCATTGCATCGGGCGCCATGGCCGCGCGCAGCAGCGCCTCGACGTTTTCCGGCGTGGTCGTGGTGGCGATCGCCAGGCGCAGGCCGCTGGTCCGGGCTTCGCTGATCAGTCGGGCGACACCCGGACGAAGCGGGAGCTGGCCGCTGGCGACGAGCCGGACATAGTGTTCGGTTTTGGTCGCGTGCAGGGCGGCGACCAGCGCGTTAAAATCCGGACGTCTGGCGACATCGGTCGCGTGGCGCTCGACGAAATGGCGGATGCGTTCCTTGCCGCCGGTGACCGTCAATAGTTCTCCGTAGAGGTCTTCGTCCCAGTTCCAGTCCAGCCCGTGTTCGGCAAAGGCAAGGTTGAAGGCGATGCGGTGGCCGTCGCGTTCGGTGTCGGCCAGCGTGCCATCGACGTCGAAGATCAGTGCTTGTAATGTTTTCATGGCCGGGAAAGATACCCTCGCCATGGCGCAAGCTAAAGTCACGAATACTGAAGAGAGCGATAAGGCGAGCTGATTGATCCGTGCTTAAGTTATGTATTATTCTTGTGTTAAGAATAAGTTACTTTGGCTTAATTAATAATAGGCTTATTGTGTTGGTCTTCGCGGCAAAAAAATTTGATGGGAGGCACCATGCAGCTCGGACGCACCACACTCTCCAAGTTCGTCATTGAACAACTGCGCAACAAGCCCGACCAGAACGATCTTGGTGCCTTGCTGATCGACATCGCGGCGGCCGTCAAGACCATTTCCGGGATGGTCGCCAAGGGCGCGCTGGGGGGCAATCTCGGCGAGCTGGAATCGACCAACGTACAGGGCGAGGTTCAGAAGAAACTGGACGTGCTGACCAACGAGGCCATGTTGTACCATTGCGAATGGGGCGGCCAGCTGGCTGGCATGGCTTCCGAGGAAATGGACGAGCCATGGCCGATTCCCGATGACTATCCGCGCGGTCGCTATATTCTCGTTTTCGATCCGCTCGATGGATCGTCCAACAGCGATGTCAATGTCTCGGTCGGTACCATTTTCTCGGTTTTGATGCGGTCGACCGCGGGCGATGCCGAAATGGCCGATTTCCTGCGCCCGGGCAACGAGCAGGTTGCCGCCGGCTATGCTATCTACGGCCCGGCGACCATGATGGTCCTGACCATGGGTCAGGGCACCTACGGGTTCACGCTGGATCGCGAAAGCGGCAACTTCATCCTGACCCACCCCGAGATCCGCATTCCGGAAGATACCCGCGAATACGCCATCAATACCTCCAACGAGCGTTTCTGGGAACCGCCCGTCGTGCGCTATGTTTCCGAATGCAAGGCCGGAAAGACCGGCGTGCGTGCCGCGGACTTCAATATGCGCTGGATCGCCTCGATGGTGGCGGAGGTGCACCGCATCCTGCTGCGCGGCGGCATTTTCATGTATCCGAAGGATTGCAAGGAGCCGGGCAGTTCGGGGCGCTTGCGCCTGATGTACGAAGCCAACCCGATGGGCATGCTGATCGAGCAGGCCGGCGGGGCTGCCAGTACCGGGCGTGCCCGTATTCTCGATGTGATGCCGGAGAGTCTGCACCAGCGCGTGCCGGTCATTCTCGGTTCGAAAAACGAAGTCGAGCGCGTCGAACGCTATTACCGGGAATACGAGGCGGGGACCGACGTTCCGTTCGCCTCGCCGCTGTTCAGCGACCGCTCGCTGTTTCGTGATGTACCCCGTACCTGATTCCAACGTTCAAGGGTAGATAGCCATGTCAATCAAACATCCCATCATCGCTGTCACGGGCTCTTCCGGGGCCGGCACCAGCACCGTGCTGCAGAGTTTCAAGCATATTTTCCGGCGCGAAAAACTGACTGCCCAGATCATCGAGGGCGATTCCTTCCACCGCTACGACCGCATGGCCATGCGCGCCATGATGAAGGAGCAGGAAGCGCTCGGTAACCGGCACTTCAGCCACTTCGGTCCGGAGGCCAACATGCTCGAGGAACTGGAGCAGCTTTTCGTCAGTTACGGCGAGAAGGGCAGCGGCCAGTCGCGCAAGTATCTCCATGATGCCGAAGAAGCCAAGCCTTACGGGCAGGAACCGGGTACCTTCACGCCATGGACCGAACTATCCGGTGAGTCGGACATGCTTTTCTACGAAGGCTTGCATGGTGCCTATGCTGACGACAAGATCAACGTGGCCTCCAAGGTGGACCTGCTGATCGGCGTCGTGCCCATCATCAATCTGGAATGGATTCAGAAGCTGCATCGCGACCAGAAAATGCGCGGCTACTCCCAGGAGGCCGTGGTCGACACCATGCTGCGCCGGATGCCGGATTACATCAATCACCTGTGCCCGCAGTTTTCGCGTACCCACATCAACTTCCAGCGCGTGCCGACCGTCGATACCTCCAACCCCTTTATCGCCGGCGATATCCCGACGGCTGACGAAAGCATGGTGGTGATCCGTTTTGCCGATCCCCGAGGCATCGATTTCCCTTATCTGCTCTCGGTTCTCCACGACTCGATCATGACGCGCCCGAACAGCATTGTCGTGCCGGGTGGTAAAATGGGCTTGGCCATGCAAATGATTCTGACGCCGATGATCATGCGCATGATGGATGCCAAGCGCCGCGCCTAGGCGCGACATCAGAGAAAAGCGCGCCTTCATGGCTTTGAGGGCGGCGTTTACCCTTTTTAATTGATTGCAAGGAGATAGTCATGGCTGTTCGTGTTGGTATTAACGGGTTTGGACGTATCGGGCGGATGGTGTTCCGCGCTGTTGTCAAGGAAGCTGAATTCTCGGATATCGAGATTGTCGGTATCAACGATCTTCTTGAGCCGGAATATCTGGCCTACATGCTCAAGTACGACTCGGTGCATGGCAATTTCCCCGGTGAAGTGTCAGTCGACGGCGGCAGCCTGGTCGTCAACGACCGCAAGATCCGCCTCAGTGCCGTCAAGGATCCGGCCGAGCTGAAATGGAATGAAGTGGGCGCCGATGTGGTCATCGATTGCACCGGGCTCTTCCTGACCAAGGAAACCTGCGCCAAGCACATCGTTGCCGGCGCGAAAAAGGTTGTCCAGTCCGCCCCGTCGAAGGACGACACGCCGATGTTCGTCTATGGCGTCAATCACCAGAATTATGCCGGCGAGACGATTGTCTCGGCTGCCTCCTGTACCACCAACTGTCTGGCGCCGGTGGCCAAGGTGCTGCATGACAATTTCGGCATCAAGCGTGGCCTGATGACCACGGTGCATGCCGCTACCGCGACCCAGAAGACGGTCGATGGCCCCTCCAGCAAGGATTGGCGTGGTGGCCGCGGCATCCTGGAAAACATCATTCCTTCCTCCACGGGTGCCGCCAAGGCGGTTGGCGTGGTCCTGCCGGCGCTGAACAAGAAACTGACCGGCATGGCTTTCCGTGTGCCGACTTCCGACGTTTCCGTGGTCGATCTGACCGTCGAACTGGAAAAGGAGGCTTCCTATGAAGCGATCTGCCAAGCGATGAAGGCTGCCTCGACGTCCGGTCCGCTCAAGGGCGTGCTTGGCTATACCACCGAAAAAGTGGTGTCGACCGACTTCCGAGGCTGTGCGATGCCTTCGATCTTCGATGCCGATGCCGGTATCGCGCTCGATGCAACCTTCGTCAAGGTAGTTTCTTGGTACGACAACGAGTACGGCTACACCTGCAACATGATGCGCTTCGTCCAGCACGTCGCCAAGTAAGCCAAAAAGGGGGGAGACATCGTGGGCAACTTTATTCGCATGACCGATCTCGACCTGAAGGGGAAGCGCGTATTCATCCGCGCCGACCTCAACGTGCCGACCGACGACGATGGCGAGATCACCGACGAAACTCGTATCACCGCTTCGCTGGAGTCGATGCGTACAGCGCTTGCAGCTGGCGCTGCGGTGATGGTCACCTCGCACTTCGGTCGCCCGAAGGAAGGTAATCTGAAGCCGGAAGATTCGCTGATCAAGGTCGCCGAACGAATTGCCGTGCATCTCGGTCGTCCCGTGCCGCTGGCCAAAAACTGGCTGGAAAGCGGGTTGGCAGTGGCGCCCGGTGAGATCGTGCTGCTCGAGAACTGCCGCGGCAACGTCGGCGAAAAGGCCAACGACGAGGCGCTTTCCAAGCGCATGGCTGCCCTCTGCGATGTCTATGTCAACGACGCTTTCGGCACTGCCCACCGGGCCGAGGCGACCACGCACGGCATCGCCCGCTTCGCGCCGATTGCCTGTGCCGGGCCGCTGCTTGCCGCCGAGCTCGATGCGCTTGGTCGCGCCTTCAGTGCGCCGAAACGCCCGCTGCTCGCCATCGTCGGCGGCTCCAAGGTATCCACGAAACTCTCCATCCTGCGTTCGCTGGCCGAGCGGGTCGATCGTCTGATCGTCGGTGGTGGTATCGCCAACACCTTCATGCTCGCCGCCGGTCTGCCGATCGGCAAGTCGCTGGCCGAACCCGATCTGGTCGACGAAGCGCGCGCCATCATGAAGATGATGGCCGATCGTGGCGCCACGGTGCCGATTCCTACCGATGTCGTGGTGGCCACGGAGTTCTCGCCGAACGCCGCAGCCACGCTGCGCGCCGCCGACGCTGTCCAGCCTGACGAGATGATCTTCGACGTCGGTCCGGATACCGCGAAAGTCATCGCGGAAATCGTCGAATCGTCCGCCACCATTGTCTGGAACGGCCCGCTCGGCGTTTTCGAGTTCCCGGCTTTTGCCGCCGGCACCGAAGCATTGTCGCGCGCCATCGCCCGTTCGAACGGCTTCTCGGTTGCTGGTGGCGGCGACACGCTGGCGGCTATTTCCCAGTTCAAGGTCGGCAACGACGTTGGCTATATTTCTACCGGCGGTGGCGCTTTTCTCGAATTCCTCGAGGGCAAGACGCTCCCGGCGGTCGCCATCCTGCAGGAACGTGCTGCTTCCAAGTAAATCTCAAAGGACTTTTTCATGGCACTGATTTCCCTCCGCCAGCTGCTTGATCACGCAGCCGAGCACAGCTACGGTCTACCGGCGTTCAACGTCAATAACATGGAGCAGATCCAGGCCATCATGCAGGCCGCCGAAGCCTGTGACAGCCCGGTTATCCTGCAGGCCTCGGCCGGTGCCCGCAAGTATGCCGGTGAGCCCTTCCTGCGTAAGCTGGTCGAAGCTGCCATCGAGCAATATCCGGATATTCCGGTTTGCATGCACCAGGATCACGGCACGTCGCCGGCCGTCTGCCAGGCATCGATGCGCAGTGGTTTTTCCAGCGTGATGATGGACGGTTCGCTCGGCGAGGACGGCAAGACGCCGACCAGCTACGAGTACAACGTCGCGGTTACCGCCAAGGTCGTCGAAATGGCGCACGCGATTGGTGTTTCGGTCGAGGGCGAACTGGGTTGCCTGGGCTCGCTGGAAACCGGCGAAGCGGGTGAGGAAGACGGCATCGGCGCCGCCGGCAAGCTTGATCACTCGCAAATGCTGACCGATCCCGACGAAGCTGCCGATTTTGTCGCCAAGACGGGAGTCGACGCACTGGCCATCGCCATCGGCACCAGCCATGGCGCCTACAAGTTCAGCCGTCCGCCGACCGGTGACATTCTTGCCATCGACCGTATCAAGGCGATTCACGCCCGTATCCCGAATACTCACCTGGTCATGCATGGTTCTTCCAGCGTGCCCCAGGAATGGCTGGCGATCGTTCGCCAATATGGCGGCCAGATCAAGGAAACCTATGGCGTGCCGGTCGAGGAAATTGTCGAGGGAATCAAGAACGGCGTGCGCAAGGTCAATATCGATACCGATATCCGTCTGGCGATGACCGGCGCGATGCGTCAGGCGATGGCCAAGAAACCGGAGGAATTCGATCCGCGTTTCTTCCTCAAGGCGGCCACGGCCGCTGCCAAGGATATCTGCGTGCTGCGTTTCCAGGCCTTTGGTTCAGCCGGTCAGGCGGCACGTATCAAGCCGGTTTCGCTGGAGAAGATCGCGGCCGGTTACCGTCGCTAACTGCGTCAGCCTGTACCAGATCACTCTGCGACGATTCGTCGTCTTTGGCCCCGTTCGCGGGGCCTTTTTTTCTTTCCCAAGGAGTTCACAATGGCCGCTACCGATTTCGTCATCGCCCCGAGTATTCTTTCCGCCAACTTCGCCAAGCTGGGCGAAGAAGTGGCCAACGTCATCGCCTCCGGGGCAGACTGGATACATTTCGACGTGATGGACAATCATTACGTCCCCAACCTGACCATCGGGCCGCTGGTTTGCGAGGCCATCCGCCCGTGCACCACGGCGCCGATCGACGTTCACCTGATGGTCAAGCCGGTGGACCGGATCATTCCCGACTTTGCCAAGGCAGGGGCCAATATCATCACCTTTCATCCGGAGGCCTCGGAACACGTCGACCGCAGCCTGTCACTGATCCGCGAAGCCGGCTGCAAGGGCGGCCTCGTCTTCAACCCGGCCACCCCGCTCGATTACATGGATCACGTCATGGACAAGCTCGACGTTGTCCTGCTGATGAGCGTTAACCCTGGCTTCGGTGGCCAGAAGTTCATTCCCGGCACGCTGGCCAAGGCCCGGCAGGCCCGCGCCAAGATTGACGCCTACGAGCAGGAGACCGGCCGGCGCATCCGTCTGGAGATCGACGGCGGCGTCAATACCGCCAACATCGCTGAAATCGCCCGCGCCGGCGTCGATGCCTTCGTTGCCGGCTCCGCCGTCTACGGCGCCGGCAAGGATAGCGATCCGCAGCGTTACAACTCGATCATCGGCGCCTTGCGTGCCGAACTGGGGAAAGTGTGATGCGTTTCGATTCGGTCACCTTCGACCTCGACGGCACGATGCTCGACACGGTGGCTGACCTTGCCGAAGCCTGCCGCCTGATGCTTGAAGACGTCGGGGCGCCACCTCGCTCGCTGGCGGAAATTCACAGCTTCGTCGGCAAGGGGATGGCAGTGCTCGTCGAACGCTGCCTGACGCGCGAACATCCGCCGACCGCCGAACAGATGCATGCGGCGATCGAGTCGTTCAAGCACCACTACACCGAGACCAACGGTCGTTTTGCCCAGATTTACCCCGGTGTACTGGAAGGGCTTAAGGCCTGGAAAGCGAGCGGGGTAAAAATGGGGGTCGTCACCAACAAGCCGGGTATGTTCACCGAAGCCCTGCTCGAGCGCATGGGCATGAGTGACTATTTCGACGTCATCGTTTCCGGCGACACCACGGCCAACAAGAAACCGCATCCGGAACCGATACTGCATGCCTGCGAAATTTTCGGCGTGCGACCTGACCGCAACCTGCATATCGGCGATTCGAAGCATGACATTCACGCTGCCCATGCCGCCGGTTGCCAGGCTTACTGTGTGCCCTATGGCTACAACGAAGGTCAGCCGGTAAGTGCCGCGGAATGCGATGCACTGGTGCCAGATCTGCTGGCGGCGTTCAATCTGGTACGGGCTGACCAACCAAAGGCTTGAGCAAGACGCAGCTTACGAGATGTTCCGGGGTTTTCCGGATTGACGGTAGCCGGCGGACTCTGGGATACTCCAACGATACGTTGTTGAACTTGATGCCCTTTAACGGATACCCGTGCTTTTGGAACAGAGGAAGAGCTAAATGGAACGAGCAGTATACAACCCGCTACAGTCGACTCGCCTGAATCCCGGGGCTGTCTGCCGGCAACTCAGCAACTTCACAACGGTTACGCTAGCCAGTCCGGCGCTCTGCGTCATGACCGACTTCAGACGCGTGACGCCGGCCACCGTTCGTCCGGATGCCACGTTGAGCGATGCCAACAAGATCATGATCTCGCGCGGGGTGCGATTGTTGTTTGTGGCGGAACTCGATGATGTCGTTATCGGCGTCATTACGGCGCGCGACACCATGGGCGAACGGCCGATCAAGATGGTTCGGGAGCGTGGCTGCAAGCACAGCGATCTGGCCGTTGCCGACGTGATGACGCCGCGTGACATGATCGACACGCTGGCGGTCAGCGATGTTCTCCGTGCCGAAGTGGGGCACATTTTGCGGACTCTCGAACACTTTGGCCGGCAACACGCAGTGGTGGTCGAACACAATCCGATTTTGAAGCATGATGAAATCCGGGGCATGTTCTCCGCTACGGCCATTGGCCGCCACCTCGGCGTACCGATTCAGACATTCGAGGTCGCCAAGACTTTTGCCGAGATCGAAGCGGCGCTTGCAACGACCTGATTCACTGCGGTTGCAAAGAAACTGCCGCCCTGAGGCGGCAGTTGGGCGGCCTTTTTTGAGGAGGCTTACCTGACGATCTGGTTCAATTCACCCTTGGTGTAACGCTCGGCCATCTTTTCCAGAGGAATCGCCTTGATCTGGCTGGCGCGGCCGGCGCAACCAAAGGCTTCGAAGCGGGCCAGGCAGATTTTCATGGCCGCTTCACGGGCTGGCTTCAGGTAGTCGCGCGGGTCGAACTTGCCGGGATTGGTCGCCATGTAACGGCGGACGGCGCCGGTCATCGCCAGACGGATATCGGTGTCGATATTGACCTTGCGCACGCCATGGGCGATACCCTTGACGATCTCCTCGACCGGCACGCCATAGGTTTCCTTCATGTCGCCGCCGAATTCGCGGATTTCGGCGAGAAGTTCCTGCGGTACGCTGGAGGAACCATGCATGACCAGGTGGGTGTTCGGGATGCGGGCGTGGATTTCCTTGATGCGGTCAATAGCGAGGATGTCGCCGGTCGGTTTCTTGGTGAACTTGTAGGCGCCGTGGCTGGTGCCGATGGCGATGGCCAGCGCGTCGCAGTTGGTCTGCTTGACGAAGTCGGCGGCCTGGTCGGGGTCGGTCAGCAGTTGCTCGCGGGTCATGTGGCCTTCGGCGCCGTGGCCGTCTTCCTTGTCGCCTTTCATGGTTTCCAGCGAGCCGAGGACGCCGAGTTCGGCCTCGACGGAAACGCCGATCGAGTGCGAGAACTTGACCACTTCACGCGACACCGCGACATTGTATTCGTAGGAGGAAGTGGTCTTGCCATCGGCTTCCAGCGAGCCGTCCATCATCACCGAGGTGAAACCGGAGCGGATGGCGGACATGCATACCGCCGGGCTTTGGCCATGATCCTGGTGCATGACGATGGGCAGATGCGGGTAGGCTTCGAGGGCGGCCAGGATCTGGTGGCGCAGGAAGGGTTCGCCGGCATATTTGCGGGCGCCGGCCGAGGCCTGCATGATGACCGGCGCATCCATCTGGCTGGCGGCTTCGCAGATGGCCCAGACCTGCTCCATGTTGTTGACGTTGAAAGCCGGAAGGCCGTAGTTGTTTTCGGCGGCGTGGTCGAGAAGTTGGCGAAGGGAAACGAGTGGCATGGTGGCTCCTGTTCTGAATGGTGTTGGTTAACGTATTTATTCTACTCGGCTAGTTCGCTTGATGCTCGCCGACGCGGACGATCTTCAGCGTATTCGTTCCACCGGTACTGCCGATTGGTTCGCCGATGGTGAGGACGATCAGGTCACCCTTTTGGACGACCTCGCGGTCAATCAGCAATTGCTCTGCTTGAGCCAGCAGCAGGTCTCGGTCGCTGTTCTGCGGGGGGCTGATGGCAAGTGGGCAAACCCCGCGATAGAGGGCCATGCGGCCCACGGATACCGCATCCGGGGTCAATGCGTAGATTGGCACGCCGCAGTTCAGTCGACTCATCCATAGTGCGGTCGAGCCTGACTGGGTGAGTGCGGCAATGGCCTTGACATTAAGGTGATGCGAGGTCCAGATCGCCGCCAGGGCAATTGACTGGTCGATCCGGGTGAAGATGCGGTCGAGGAATTCACGCTCCAGGGTGACTTCGGCTGAGCGCTCGGCTTCGACACAGATGCGGGCCATCGATTCGACGGTTTCCACCGGGTATTTGCCGGCGGCGGTTTCAGCCGAGAGCATCACCGCGTCGGTGCCGTCGAGTACCGCGTTGGCGACGTCTGACACCTCGGCGCGGGTAGGCACCGGCGACAGAATCATCGATTCCATCATCTGTGTCGCGATGATGGTGAGCTTGTTGCGGTCGCGCGCCATGCGGATCATCCGCTTCTGCAGCGCCGGAACCGCGGCATCGCCAACTTCGACGGCGAGATCGCCGCGCGCGACCATCACGCCATCGGAGGAATCGAGGATTTCCTCGAGGTGGGCTACTGCTTCGACCCGTTCGATCTTGGCGATCAGCAATGCATTACTGCCGGCGGCACGCAGCAACTGGCGCGCCATGTACATGTCGGCGGCGCCTTTGGGGAAGGAAACAGCGACGAAATCGACACCGATCAAAGCCGCGGTCTTTATGTCATCCATGTCCTTGCCGGTGAGGGCCGGCGCAGACAGTCCGCCACCCTGGCGGTTGATTCCCTTGTTGTTGGAAAGTTCACCGCCGACCAGAACGCGGGTATGTATCTCGGTGCCGCGCACACTGGTGACAATCAGTTTGAGGCGGCCATCATCGAGTAGCAGGACGTCATCGACTCTGACATCTTTCGGCAACTCCTTGTAATCGAGGCCGGCGCGTTCCTGGTTGCCGAGTGTGCATTGTGCGTCGAGGATAAAGTTTTCACCGTGGACCAGGGTGATCTTGTCGTTCTCGAACTTGCCGACGCGAATTTTCGGGCCCTGAAGGTCGCCAAGAATACCAATCGTCCGGCCAAACTTGGCGGCGGCTGCGCGAATTCCGGCGGCGCGCGCAAGGTGATCTTCGACGGTACCGTGGGAGAAATTCATGCGCACGACGTCGATTCCCGCCTGGACGAGGCGTTCGAGAATTTCCTGTGTTGATGAGGCGGGGCCTAGTGTGGCGACGATTTTGGTGTGACGGAGCATGGCTTTCCTTTGGTCTGGGGATGCTTTTTGTATGTTTTTACGCGTCGACCGTGACAATTTGAGGTGGACGTGATTCCGGCATGCTGACATGGCCGACTTCGCGGTTTCGTCCCCTGATATGACACGCCCCGCAGGAGCGGGGCGAGTGGTACAGCGTTTATCAGTTACTTCATGGGCACCAGCTTGGGCGCAATATCCAGGCTAAAGCAAGGACAACCCGGTTCGCTGTCGTCGTGGATCAGCGCCCCGAACCGCTTGCCATCCAAGGCGGAGGCATGGATGGCAACAGGGTTCGAGGAAACTGAACCACTATTCAGGGCGGAAGACACCGGCAGGTCGTTCTTTCCGGATCAGGTCAGCAGCGCCTTTGCCGTTTTCGCGACATTGGCGACAGTGAAGCCGAACAACTCGAACAGCTTGTCAGCCGGGGCGGATTCGCCGAAGGTGCTGATACCGACCACCGCGCCTTCCGTGCCGACGTATTTATGCCAGAAGTCCGGATGGGCGGCTTCGATCGCCACACGCTTGGCATTGCCGAGAACAGCCTTCTTGTAGGCGGCGTCCTGGCGGTCGAAAACATTGGTGCACGGCATCGAAACGACGCGGGTGGCGATGCCTTCAGCGGCGAGCGCGGCCTGGCTATCGAGCGCCAGCTTGATTTCGGAGCCAGTGGCGATGAAGGTGATCTTCGCTTCGCCAGCGCAATCGGACAGTACATAGCCGCCCTTGGCGATTTCCGCATCGGATGCCTTGGCGGTGACGGTCGGCAGGTTCTGGCGCGACAGCGCGAGCAGACTCGGCCCGTCGGTACGGTCGATGGCGAACATCCAGGCGACCGCCGTTTCGGTCGCATCGGCCGGGCGCCAGACATCGAGGTTGGGGATGATGCGCAGGCTGGGAATATGCTCGACCGGCTGGTGCGTCGGGCCGTCTTCGCCGAGGCCGATGGAGTCATGGGTATAGACCATGATCTGGCGCTGCTTCATCAGCGCCGCCATGCGGATGCCGTTGCGGGCGTAGTCAGCGAAGACCAGGAAGGTCGCGGTGTACGGCACCAGGCCACCGTGCAGGGCCAGGCCGTTGGCAATGGCGGTCATGCCGAATTCGCGCACGCCGTAGTTGCAGTAGTTGCCGCCAGCGGCCTTGCTGACGCTCTTGCTGCCCTTGACGAAGGTCAGGTTGGAGCCGGCCAGGTCAGCGGAACCGCCGAAGATTTCCGGTACCGCCGGGACCAACGCGGCGAGGGCGTTCTGCGAAGCCTTGCGGGTGGCGATGTTTTCAGCCTTTTCGCGGCAGGAGGCGATGTAGGCAGCCTTGGTCGCTGCCCAGTTGGCCGGCAGTTCGCGCTTAATGACGCGCCGCTCGAATTCGGCGGCCTCGGCCGGGAAGGCGGCACGGTAGGCGGCGAAGCGGGCGCTCCAGTTTGACTCGAAGGTGGCGCCACGTTGCTTGCTGTCCCAGGCCGCATAGACGTCATCCGGAATCTCGAAGGGGGCGTGCTTCCAGCCGATGTATTCGCGGGCGGCGGCAATTTCATCCTTGCCGAGCGGTGCACCGTGACAGTCGTGCGATCCTTGCTTGCCGGGCGAGCCCAAGCCAATGGTTGTTTTGCAGCAGATCAGGCTGGGCTTGTCGGTGAACGCCTTGGCGGCGAGCAGGGCCTTTTCGACGGCGTCGCTGTCATGGCCGTCGACGTTGGCGATGACATGCCAGCCGTAGGCCTCGAAGCGCTTTGGGGTGTCGTCGGTGAACCAGCCTTCGACGTGGCCATCGATGGAGATGCCGTTGTCGTCCCAGAAGGCGATCAGCTTGTTGAGGCCGAGGGTACCGGCCAGCGAGCAGGCTTCATGCGACACGCCTTCCATCAGGCAGCCGTCGCCGAGGAAAACGTAGGTGTAGTGATCGACGATTTCATGGCCGGGCTTGTTGAACTCGGCGGCCAGCACCTTTTCGGCCAGCGCGAAGCCGACAGCGTTCGTAATGCCCTGGCCGAGCGGGCCGGTCGTTGTTTCGACGCCGACGGTGATGCTGTATTCCGGGTGGCCGGCAGTCTTCGAATGCAACTGGCGGAAATTCTTCAGGTCGTCGATCGTCAGGTCGTAGCCGGTCAGGTGCAGGAGGGCGTACACCAGCATCGAGCCATGACCGTTGGACATCACGAAACGGTCGCGGTCGGGCCAGTGCGGGTTTGCCGGGTTGTGACGAAGATGACGGCGCCAGAGCACTTCGGCGATTTCGGCCATGCCCATCGGGGCGCCCGGGTGGCCGGAATTGGCCTGCTGCACTGCATCCATCGCCAGGGCGCGGATGGCACCGGTGATGGGCGTGAAGACCTTTGAATGCTGTGAAATATTTGAGCTCATGTGGATTGTCCCGTTTTATCTGTTCTCTATGTTCTCTGGTCGCGGAGAGCGTCCAGAAAGAACTGGAATTATCCGCAAAATATGTGTATTTGAAAAGCCTAATGGTCATTCCCTGTGATATTTCAGGCAGGGCTCCATTGCGCGCCTTTGCCGACATTTTTGAATGGCCTGATTGCGTTGCCATGCTGCGCAGGAGCATCCGGAATTAGGGGGCTTCCCCCTACGCAGGCGCCGGTTTCCGGTGTAGCCTTCGAATGACCGGGCGTTTGTCCGGGCAGGAGAATCAAGGTGGTCAATGAAAAAAAGAATTCCGCCAACCAGCCGGCCTGGGGTGCCACGGCGGCCAGCATCCTCAACGGCTGTTTCGGCGATTACCTGAACGACCGCGATAACGGACTGGCCATCGACATGGCCTTCTATCAGAACAATCGCCCACTGGAGCTGAGCGCTGACGCGTTACGCGCCGCCTGCCCGAACCCGACTGACAAACTCTGCGTGCTGGTCCACGGCCTGTGTTGTCACGAAGGGGTCTGGGATTTTCCCGGCGACCCGGTGCGCTCCTACGGCCGCGCCTTGCAGCACGATCTCGGTTACACGCCATTTGCGCTACGCTACAATACCGGACTGCCGATTCCCTACAACGGTCAGGTACTCGACACGCTGCTCGAACAGTTGCTCGCTGCCTATCCGGGGCCGGTCGACGAACTGATCCTGATCGGTCACAGCATGGGCGGCCTGGTATTGCGCGCTGCCTGTCATTACGGCGCCGGCCGCGCCGCTCCATGGGTGGGCAAGGTCAGCCGCGCCTTTTACCTCGGCACCCCGCATGAGGGCGCGGGACTTGAACGAATGGCGCATCTGGTCACGACAATATTGCATGCCGTGCCGCATCCGGTGACCGCCATGGTCGGCAATATTGCCAACCAGCGCAGTCAGGGCATCAAGGATATGCGCCACGGCACCTTGCTCGAAGGTGTCGACTTCACCGGTAGCGTGCCCTGGCTGCCTAGCGCGCGGCATTATCTGATTGCCGGCACGGTGACGGATGATCCCGAGCATCTGGCGTCGAAGCTTTTTGGCGATGGTCTGGTGCAGCCGCCGCAGGCAGGGGAACACGTCAAGCTGTTTCCGGGTGTCGGGCACATGCGGCTGGCGCATGACGAAGCGGTCTATGAGCAGATCAAGCAATGGTGCGTGAGCGCCTGAAAGGAGTTTTCATGGAACCCCGAACCCTGCGCCAGATTCGTGGTGCCAAGGAACTCGTCGAAGAAACTGTAGACGCCGCCACGCTTGCGATCAACGAAGTGCAGCGGACGATGACGCGCATGCCCTATGCCCTGCTCGCCCGGATCGGGCCGATCGCGGCGCCGGTTCAGGCGATCGAACAGGCGCACCTGAAAATCGCCGACAGCGTCTATTTTTCGATTCGTGTCGGCAATCGTCTCGTCGGCAACATGGCCGGGTTCGTGCTCGATCAGTTAGATGCCCATGCGCAACGCAAAGGGCGCTCGTAGCAGCGGGTGCTGCATCAACCGGATCGCCATTTGATCGAGCAGCCGATCGATGCGGTCTGCTCGCGGGGACCGAGTCCGCTTTCGGCGATCTGGCGCATGGCGGCGAAGAGTTCGCGCGGCGCGTCAGGCGGGCCCGGGTTGCGGCCCGAGGCATCGAGGCGGCCGCGGTACTGGAGTTCCAGGCGGCTGTTGTAGCCAAAGAAGTCCGGCGTGCATACCGCACCGTAGGCCTGCGCCACCGCTTGGGTTTCGTCGAGCAGGTAGGGGAAGGGAAAGTCGAGCTGTTGGGCCAGTTGCGCCATGTGCTCGAACGAGTCTTCCGGGTAGGCGGCCGGGTCGTTGCTCATGATCGCCACGCTGCCGATGCCAAGCGTGGCGAGTTCGCGAGTATCGCGGACGATGCGGTCGATGACTGCCTTGACATAGGGGCAGTGGTTGCAGATGAACATCACCAGAAGCCCGTTCGCTCCCCGGCAGCTGGCCAGCGTGTGCCGTTGCCCGTCGGTCCCGGGCAGGTCGAAGTCAACGGCCGGCAAACCGAAGTCGCAGACGGGTGGGTTCAATGACACCATGGTTTTCCCCTGAGCTTTGATTTCGCCGATAATAGCACCGATGAATCAGCCCCGTTTTTACTGCCGGGAGGCCCTTTCGCCGGGCGCCCATGTCGACCTGCCGGAGCCGGTGGCACGCCATGCCGTGCGCGTCCTGCGCCTGCCGCCGGGCGCGGCGGTCGTGCTCTTCGACGGGCGTGGCGGCGAATATGATGCCCGCATCGAGCGCATCGAGCGGGGTCGCGTGGTGGCGGCACTGGGTGCATGGCGCGACGTCGAGCGCGAGTCCGGACTGGCGGTAACGCTGATCCAGGCGGTTCAGGCGGGTGAAAAAATGGATTACACGGTGCAGAAGGCGGTGGAACTGGGCGTCTCGCATATCGTTCCGGTCGACAGCCGGCGCAGCGTCACGCGCCTGAGCGGCGAGCGGGCGGCGCGGCGGGTGGCTCACTGGCAGGGCGTCGCGGCGGCGGCCTGCGAGCAGTGCGGGCGCAACCAGGTGCCGCAGCTCGCGCCGCTGGAGAAGCTGGAAAACTGGCTGGCCCGGCCAGCCAACGGGACGCTGCGGCTGATTCTGGCGCCTGATGCGGAGCAGGCGTTGGTCGATCTGCCGCCGATGAACAACGTGCAGATGCTGATCGGCGCCGAGGGCGGACTCGATCCGCAGGAAATCGTCGCCGCGCAGCAGGTCGGATTCACGGCGGTAAGAATGGGGCCGCGGATTCTGCGGACGGAAACGGCGGGGCTGGCGGCGCTGGCTGCAATGCAGGCCTTGTGGGGCGATTTCAGGGGAGGGTAGGTCATGTTCGAGTCTGCGGAACTGGGGCACGCCATAGGCAGGGAGGCCTTCAGGAAAGAGGTTCCGAAACTGCGCGCGGCATTGCTCGACGTTCAGTACGATGTGCTGGAGAAGAAGGAATTCCCGGTCGTCATCCTGGTCAGCGGGGTCGACGGCAGCGGCAAGGGCGAAACCATCAATCTGCTGTATTCGTGGATGGATCCGCGGCATATCTCGACTCTGGCCTTTTCCGCGCCCAGCGACGAGGAGCGTTCGCGTCCCTACATGTGGCGCTACTGGCGCGCCTTGCCGCCACAGGGAAAGATCGGCATCTTTGCCGGCTCCTGGTATTCGCAGCCGATCGCCGATCGTATCGTCGGCAACATGCGGCGCTCCGAGATGGACGATCGCCTCGACGAGATCAACCGCTTCGAGGCGATGCTGGTCAATGAGGGGGCGCTGGTCCTGAAGTTCTGGTTTCATCTTTCCAAGGACGGGCAAAAGCAGCGCCTGAAGGCCCTCGAGAGTAACCCGCATACCGCCTGGCGGGTCACCAAGGACAGTTACGAACGGCTCAAGACCTACGGCAAGTTGCAGCAGGTCGCCGGCCATGTGTTGCGCGTGACCAATACCGCCAAGGCGCCGTGGATCATCGTCGAAGGCACGGACGACAATTACCGTTCGCTGACCGTCGGGCACATCGTGCTCGATGCCATGCAGCGCCGTCTGCAGCAGGGCCGTCAGCAGGTGCCGGTGGCGCCGCCGATCATCCAGACCATAGACCAGAAGACCGTCCTCAGCGAACTCGACCTGACGAGGAAACTGGCCAAGAAGGATTACGAGCGGGACCTTGCCAGATACCAGTCACGGCTCTCCGAACTGATGCGCGACCCGCGCTTTGTCGGCAAGCGTTCGCTGGTGGTGGTCTTCGAGGGCTCGGACGCGGCGGGGAAAGGTGGCGCCATCCGGCGGATCGCGGCCGCGATCGACGCCCGGCAGTACCAGATCATTCCGGTTGCGGCGCCGACCGAGGAGGAACGCGTCCAGCCCTATCTCTGGCGCTTCTGGCGCCATATCCCGCGTACCGGACGGCTGGCGATATTCGATCGTTCCTGGTACGGGCGGGTGCTGGTCGAGCGGGTCGAGGGTTTCTGCACCGAGGCGGACTGGCTGCGTGCCTATGCCGAGATCAACGATTTCGAGCATCAGTTGACCGGTGCCGGCGTGGTCGTCGTCAAGTTCTGGTTGCAGATCAGCGCCGAGGAGCAGTTGCGCCGCTTCAAGGAGCGTGAGGCGACCGACTTCAAGCGCTACAAGATTACCGAAGAGGACTGGCGCAACCGGGAAAAATGGGACGCTTATGATGCGGCTGTCTGCGACATGGTTGACCGCACGTCGACCGGTCTCGCACCATGGACGCTGGTCGAGGCGAACGACAAGAATTTCGCCCGGGTCAAGGTGCTGCAGACCGTCTGCGAGCGACTTGAAATAGCGCTCGGCGAAGAAGACAACAGGAAACAGTAACGAAAATGAGCGATACCCCTTACGACGACCACTTCGTCTCCTGGTTCCGGGCAGTCACGCCCTACATCAATGCCTTTCGCGGCAAGACCTTCGTCATCGCCTTCGGCGGCAAGGCGGTGGCCAGCGAATTCGCCAAGACGCTGGCCTACGACGTTAATCTGCTGGTCAGCCTCGGCATCCGCCTGGTGCTGGTGCATGGCGCCCGTCCGCAAATCGAGGAAGAATTGCGCGAGAAGAACCTCGAATCGGTGTATCACCGGGGTTATCGCGTCACCGATGCGCAGGCGCTCGACTGCGTGCTCGATGCCGTCGGCAGTGTCTATCTCGAGATCGAGGCCATGCTGTCGCAAGGCCTGCCCAACACGCCGATGGCCAACAGCCGCATTCGCGTCATCGGCGGCAACTTCATCACCGGCCAGCCGATCGGCGTGCTCGACGGCATCGACATGCATTACGCCGGCAAGGTGCGCAAGGTCGATGCCGAAGGCATCAATGCGCAGCTCGGTCTCGGCAACATCGTGCTGCTCAACTGCGAAGGGCCATCGCCGACCGGCGAGATCTTCAACCTGCAGATGGAAGAGGCGGCCGAGGCGGTGGCGGTGGCGATCAGGGCCGACAAGCTGGTCTATCTGACCGACAGCAACGGGGTGACCGATCCGTCCGGCGCCTTGCTCGACGAGATGACCGCCGACGAGGTGGCCGAAATCATGAAGTCCGGTGAGTGGCTGTCTTCGGACATGCGGCGCTATCTGCCCTGCGTCGTGCGTGCCAGCCGTGCCGGTGTCAGCCGGGTGCATCTGGTCAGCTTCGAACATGACGGCGCACTGCTGAGCGAGTTGTTCACCCATGACGGCGTCGGTACGGTCGTCACGCGCGAATCGCTGGAAAACATCCGCGAGGCCAAGCCGGACGATATCGCGGCGCTGATCGCGCTGATCGAGCCGATGGAAGCGGAAGGGATACTCGTCCATCGGCCGCGCGAACTGCTCGAACGCGAGATCGAGTATTTCTCGATCATGGAACACGACGGCATCATCGTCGGCTGTGCGGCGCTCTATCGTCATTCCGATGAAGAAGCCGAGCTCGCCTGCCTGGCGGTCAGCCCGGAACATCGCGAGTGGGGCTATGGCGAGCAACTGATGAAACGCATCGAGAAGCGGGCCAGGAAGGCCGGTGTCAAACGCCTGTTCGTGCTGACCACGCGTACCGAGCACTGGTTTGTCGAGCGCGGTTTCAAGCTGGTTTCGGTCGAGGACCTGCCGGCCAAGAAGCGCGACATGTACAACTATCAGAGGCGTTCCAAGGTTCTCTCCAAGGCCTTATAATCCGCCGCATCAATCCCACGGAGTTTTTCATGGCACGTACCGTCAATTGCATCAAGCTCGGCCGCGAGGCCGAAGGTCTGGATTTCCCGCCGTATCCCGGCGCCCTCGGTCAGCGCATCTTCGAGAACGTCTCGAAGGAAGCGTGGCAGCAGTGGATCAAGATGCAGACCATGATCATCAACGAAAACCGCCTCAACCTGGTCGATGCGCGGCACCGTAAATATCTGGCCGAGCAGGTCGAGAAGCATTTCTTTGGCGAAGGCGCCGACCAGATCCAGGGCTACGTTCCGCCCAAGGCCTGAGCGCCGGACCGGACCCGATCCGATGAAACCCCGCTGCGGCGGGGTTTCTGCTTTTCAGGTCAGGCTGCCACCGGCTTGCCGTCCGGCCGGGTGATGACGATGGTGGCCGAGCGTGGACGGCCGCCGACCGCTTGCGGAAACTGGTTGGCCGGCCAGGCGGAAACGGCGGTCGGGTTGGCCGGGTCGGCGCGTTCGCTGGCCGTCTCGCCGGGATGCTGGATATTGACGAACAGCGTCTTGCCGTCCGGTGTCGCGGTGATGCCGGTCAGCTCGCAGCCCTTCGGCCCGGTCAGGAAGCGGCGGGTTTCACCGCTTTTGACGTCGGCGACCAACATCTGGTTGTTGCCCAGATTGGCATGGTCGCCCTTGTTCAGCACGCTGGTCGACACGTCGGTCTGGATCCACAGGCGGCCGCCCGGATCGAACCATAGGCCGTCGGGGCTGCCGTAGGCGTCCCCGCGAATGTTGCCCTGCTTGTTCGGGTCGGGGTTCTGCGGATCGCCGGCGAGCGCGAAAATGTCCCATTCGAATGCGGTCGACGCTGCGTCATGGCGGTTTTCCCGCCAGCGGACGATGTGGCCGAAATGGTTTTCCGGGCGCGGGTTGGCGGCGTTCAGGCCGGGCGCCTCGGGCGTGCCGCGCTTGCCGTTGTTGGTCAGCGTGACGTAAACCTCGCCGCTTTCCGGGTGCACCGCGATCCACTCGGGGCGGTCCATTTTCGTCGCGCCGGCGAGGTCGGCGGCCTGGCGGCAACGAATCACGACTTCCCCCTGGCTGGTGAAACCGTTGTCTGCGGTCAACGCGCCATTCGGGTACTTTTCGCCATGGCGCAGCGGCAGCCAGCGGCCCTTGCCGTCATCGTCGAAGCGCGCAACGTAGAGGGTGCCCGTGTCGAGCAGCCTGGCGTTGCCCGGGTTGCCGGCGCGGTAGCGGTCGTGCGACACGAATTTATAGACGTACTCGAAGCGCTCGTCGTCGCCCATATAGACGACGACCCGGCCGTCGCGGGCCAAGGTGACTGTGGCGCCCTCGTGTTTGAAGCGGCCGAGCGCGGTGCGCTTGACCGGCTGCTGCTCGGGGCGCCAGGGGTCGATCTCGACGACCCAGCCGAAGCGATTGACTTCGTTGGGGTGGCGCGTGGCGTCGAAACGTTCGTCGTGTTCGTGCCAGCGGAAGCCGAAGCCTTTTTCGGTCAGGCCATAGCGCTTCTGGTCGGCGCTCGGTGCCGGCGGCCCCTTGAAGTAGCCGTTGAAGTTTTCTTCGCAGGTCAGGTAGGTGCCCCACGGGGTGACACCCATGGCGCAGTTGTTCACCGTGCCGAGCACGACTTCGCCGCGGCGGTCGGTGGCGGTGGTCAGCGCCGGATGGTTGCGTGCCGGACCGCTGATCCGGCACGGCGTGTCGGCGCTGATGCGACGCGCCAGGCGGGACGGACGGACGACCTGCCAGCCATCCTGGTCGCGGCGCACCTCGATGACCGAGACGCCGTGCGCGGCCTTCGACTTCGCCACTTTCTCGGCGCTCCAATCCTGCATGCCGCTGCTATGCAACAGGCCATCGTCGGTGTATTCGTGGTTGATGCACAGCAGGCCGTGGGTCGACGACGGCTTGCCATTGTCGACGAAGGGGAAGAAGTGCATGCCATCGTGGTGCATGCCCGCTTGCTGCATCTGGGCGGCGGCATCGTCGCCGGCGTCGGGGCGGGCGCGCGGCCCGTCGGAGATCGGGTCGCCCCAGGCGTAGAGCAGGCTGGCGGCGTGGTCGGCGGCCAGCACGACTGCATCGGCGCTGGATGGGGGAATGCCGGCAAAACCGTGGATTGCCCCGGCGGCACGACCGGCGCTGGCAGCCAGGCTGGGGAGTGGAATCCCGGCGGCAGCCAGGGCGCCGCCGGCAACGGTGAGGGCGGCCGCCGTCAGCAGGCGACGGCGGAACGGGTCGGCCAGCATGTCGAATGCGAGGTTATGGTCGCTTTCTTCGGCGCGTGGGTCAAAACAGGAATTGGCCATGGCGGTTCTCGGCGAGTCAATT
>Ga0209310_1001150_pt1 | contig 21402 bp, 17 predicted proteins | sample AD_UKC030_MetaG_FD_184415 | JGI IMG/M metagenome (GOLD analysis project Ga0209310, IMG submission 184415) | Active sludge microbial communities of municipal wastewater-treating anaerobic digesters from USA - AD_UKC030_MetaG (SPAdes) (version 2) | ecosystem: Engineered > Bioreactor > Anaerobic >...
ACCGGGACGACCAAGCGCGAACTGGCCGAGAAGTTCGGGCGCGAGGTCGCCGAACTGGTCGACGGGCTGTCCAAGCTCGACAAGATGGAGTTTTCCTCTTACCAGGACGCCCAGGCCGAGAATTTCCGCAAGATGCTGATGGCCATGGCGCGTGATTTGCGCGTCGTGCTGATCAAGCTGGCCGACCGCCAGCACAACCTGCAGACCATGGCCGCGATGCGTCCGGACAAGCGACGCCGGATCGCCATCGAGACGCTCGAAATCTACGCGCCGATCGCCTTGCGCCTTGGCCTCAACAAGCTCTACCGCGAACTGCAGGATATTTCGTTCCAGTTAATCCATCCGCACCGGGCACAGGTTCTGGCCAAGGCGATGGAGGTGGCGCGCGGCAACCGCCACGAACTGCTGTCGCAGATCCAGGACGCGATCACCGCCCGGCTCGCCAGCGCCGGGCTGAAAGCCGACTTCTTCGGGCGGGAAAAGACCCTTTATTCAATCTATCGCAAGATGCGCGAGAAGCAGCTGTCGTTCTCGCAGGTGCTTGATATCTACGGCTTCCGCGTCGTTGTCGAGAGCGTGCCGGCCTGTTACCTGGCGCTCGGGGCGCTGCACGGGCTGTACAAGCCGGTGCCCGGCAAGTTCAAGGACTACATCGCGATACCCAAGGCCAACGGCTACCAGTCGCTGCATACGACCCTGATCGGCCCCTACGGCACGCCGGTCGAGGTGCAGATCCGCACCCGGGAAATGCACCACGTCGCCCAGGAGGGCGTCGCCGCCCACTGGCTTTACAAGGACACCGAGGAAAGCGGTGCCGCCCTGCAGATCCGCACCCACAAGTGGCTGCAGTCGCTGCTCGAGATGCAGAGCAACGACTCTTCCGAATTCTTCGAGAACGTCAAGATCGACCTCTTTCCGGACGAGGTCTATGTGTTTACGCCCAAGGGGAAGATCATGGCCATGCCGCGCGGGGCAACGGTGGTCGATTTCGCCTACAACGTCCATACCGACGTCGGCAATCACTGTTCGGCGGCGCGCATCAACCAGGATCTGGTGCCGTTGCGCAGCGAACTGCATAACGGCGACATGGTGGAGATCATCACCTCGCCGCAGGCCAGCCCCAATCCGGTGTGGCTGAATTACGTCAAGACCGGCCGGGCACGCAGCAAGATCCGCCATTTCCTGCGCACCACGCAGATCGAGGAATCGGCACGTCTCGGCGAGCGCTTGCTGCGCCAGGAACTGCTGACCCTGGGCGTGGTGCCGATCTCGATTCCGACCGAGGCCTGGGAGCAACTGGTCAAGTCGAGCGGCCACAAGACGCTGGAAGATATCTATACCGACATCGGCCTCGGCAAGCGCCTGCCCTCGGTGGTTGCCCGCCGGCTGCTGGCGCGCGAAGGGGTGTCGGCGGAGTCGCCGGGCAACCTGGCGCTGGCGATTCATGGCACCGAGGGCATGGCGATCCAGCTGGCGCGCTGCTGTCAGCCGATTCCGGGTGATCCGATCCTGGGCTCGATCAGAAAAGGCAGCGGCCTGGTCATTCACACACACGACTGTCCGACCATCAGGAAATCGCGTAGCGCCGAGCCGCAGAACTGGATCGACGTCGAGTGGGAGCCCGAAGAGGGCAAGCTGTTCGATATCCGCATCAAGGTGGAGGTCAAGAACACGCGTGGCGTCCTCGCCCAGGTCGCGGCGGCGATCGCCGAGGCGGGGTCGAATATCGAGCACGTGGCCATGGATTCGGACCCAGAGCGGTTGTTCACGCTGCTCCGTTTCACCATTCAGGTCGCCCATCGCAACCATCTGGCCGCAGTCATGCGCGGCATGCGGCACATCCCGGAGGTGACCCGGATCGTGCGTGAACGCGGGGGCGAGGCTTGAGGGTTATCGTCCTGGGGGCCGGTGTTGTCGGTACCACCAGCGCCTGGTATCTGGCGCAAGCCGGGCATGTGGTGGTGGTGGTCGACCGGCAGCCAGTCGCCGGCAATGAAACCAGCTTTGCCAACGGGGGGCAGATTTCGGTCTCGCATGCCGAGCCCTGGGCCAACCCGAATGTTCTGCCGCAGGTCATCCGCTGGCTGGGCAAGGAAGATGCCCCGCTGCTCTGGCGCTGGCGGGCCGACCCGGCTCAGCTGGCCTGGGGCCTGCGTTTTCTGCATGAATGCCTGCCCGGCCGCACGCGCCGCAACATTGCTGCCATAGTCGCGCTGGCACTTTACAGTCGCGGCCGCCTGCAGGCGCTGCGGCGTGAACTGGCGCTCGAATACGATCATCTGGCGCGCGGCATCCTGCATATTTACACCCAGCCGCAGGCCTTCGCGCAGGCCGCCGGTGCGGCGCGTACCATGCGGGAACTCGGGCTCGATCGCGAAACGGTCAGTGTCGAGCGCTGCATCGAGATCGAACCGGCGCTGGCCGGCGCCCGCTCGCTGCTTGTCGGTGGCGACTACACGGCGTCCGACGAGTCGGGCGATGCGCACAAATTCACGCGGGCGCTGGCCGAACGGGCAGCGGGGCTTGGCGTCGAATTTCGCCTCAATTTGACGGTCGACCGCATCGCTCCCGGCGGCGGCCAGATTGCCGGCGTGCTGGTCAGCGGCGAAGGCGGCAGCGAACTCCTGACCGCCGACGCTTACGTGGTGGCGCTCGGCAGCTATTCGCCGCTGCTACTGAAGCCCCTCGGCCTGCGCTTGCCGGTCGTCCCGGCCAAGGGCTACTCGGCGACGGTGGCCCTGCCCGATGGCGCGCCTGCGCCGACGGTGAGCTTGACCGACGACGAGCATCGGCTGGTGTTCTCGCGCCTCGGCAACCGCCTGCGCATTGCCGGTACGGCAGAATTCAATGGCTATAACCTGGAACTGAACCCCTTGCGTTGCGCCGCATTGATGCAGCGCACGCGGCAGATTTTCCCCGGCCTGGAAACGGCAGGCGAACCGGATTACTGGTGCGGCCTGCGCCCGGCGACGCCGTCCAACGTGCCGTTCATAGGGCGCACCCGCTTCGGTAACCTGTGGCTCAATACCGGCCACGGCACGCTCGGCTGGACGATGGCTTGCGGTTCCGCCGCAGCCCTCGCCGACCTGATCGACGGCCGGCAGCCCGCGCTCGATTTTCCCTTCGCCGGATGCTGATCGACACCCACTGTCACCTCGACGCGGCCGAATTCGATCCCGACCGCGACGCGGTGCATGCGGCGGCACTGGCCGCCGGGGTTGAGCGCATCGTCGTGCCGGCGGTTGCGGTCGACAGCTTTTTCAGGACCAAATCCGTCGCCGCGGGCTATCCGGGCTGCGTCGCTGCCTACGGCATTCATCCGCTCTACGTAATGCAGGCTCAAGCGTCAGATCTGGCTGTGCTGCGTGACTGGTTGACGAACGAGAAGCCGGTGGCGGTCGGCGAGATCGGCCTCGATTTTTTTGTCACCGACAGCGATCCGGCCCGCCAGGAGTTCTTCTTCGTCGAGCAGTTGAGGCTGGCCCGTGAATTCGATCTGCCGGTGCTGCTGCATGTACGCCGGGCGGTCGACCAGATACTGAAACACCTGCGCCGGATTCGCATTCGTGGCGGCATTGCCCATGCCTTCAACGGCAGCCGCCAGCAAGCCGAAGCGTTCATTAAACTCGGTTTCAAGCTTGGCTTCGGCGGCGCCATGACCTATTCGGGTTCGACCCGCATCCGCGCGCTGGCTGCCGAACTTCCTCTCGACGCCATCGTTCTCGAAACCGACGCGCCGGACATTCCGCCGGCCTGGCTAGGTGGCGGACGCAATGCGCCGGGCGAATTGCCGCGTATCGCCGATGTCCTCGCCGAACTGCGCGGTATCACCCGCGCCGACGTTGCCGCCGCCAGCAGCGCGGCTGCCCGCGCCGTTATGCCCGGCATTGACCCATAGGAACGCCATCGTAATCTGGTGCGGGTAAATGGCCGCTGTTTGATCTGCGCTAATCATTCGCAAACGCTAATGGAGTAGATTGACAATGTTGGGTTCCCATCGGGAACGGGCAATCAGGGAGTGCCGTGACAGGGTGGGGCGACAGACCCACCCGCCGGCTGCAACCCGAGGTTTTTATGGCGACGACGAACAGCAAATCTCCCAAGAGCGGCGCCGCGCGCCGCCAGTTTATTTTTGATGCCGCGAAGATGGCCTGCGGCGTCGGCATGCTCGGCCTCGGTCTCGGGCTTTACGCCAAACAGGCGAAGGCGCTGCCCCCTCTGGCGCTGCGCCCGCCGGGCGCACTGCTGGAAAACGATTTCCTCGGCGCCTGCATTCGTTGCGGCCTGTGCGTGCGCGACTGCCCCTACAACATCCTCGAACTTGCCAAGCCGGAAACACCGGTCGCTACCGGCACGCCCTACTTCACGGCGCGCAACATCCCGTGCGAAATGTGCGAGGACATCCCCTGCGTCAAGGCCTGCCCGACGACGGCGCTCGACCATCAGCTGACCGACATAAACAAGGCGAAGATGGGCCTCGCCGTACTGATCGACCACGAAACCTGCCTGAATTTCCTCGGTCTGCGCTGCGACGTCTGTTATCGGGTGTGCCCGGTGATCGACAAGGCGATCACGCTGGAAATGGTGCCCAACCAGCGTACCGGCCGCCATGCCATGTTCCTGCCGACGGTTCATTCCGAACATTGCACAGGCTGCGGCAAGTGCGAGAAATCCTGCGTGCTGGAAGAGGCGGCGATTCGCGTGCTGCCGCCCAAGCTGGCCAAGGGCGAGCTCGGCCATCACTACCGCGTGGGCTGGGAAGAGCAGAAGAAGGCCGGCCACTCGCTGATGGACGAATCGAAGATGATCGACCTGCCCGACCGCCTGCCGGAAGGCGCGACGCTGCCCGGCCATTACGACCCGGCTTCCGGTCATACCGAACCGATGCGCGGCATGGCCGGCAGCGAGGCGGGCATCATCCCGAGCACGCCGCCCGGCCTGGGAGGCAAGCCATGAGCGGCAAGCGTATCGGCGCCGAAGCGGTCGAAACCAAAGGCTGGCTGCGCGCCAACAAATGGCTGCTCCTGCGCCGCTTCTCGCAGTTCGGCATCCTTGCCCTGTTCCTGCTCGGTCCGCTGGCCGGTATCTGGGTCGTCAAGGGCAACCTGAACTACAGCTACACGCTGAACATCCTGCCGCTGACTGACCCCTACGTGGCCCTACAATCGGCGATGACCGGCCATCTGCCGGAAAAACTCGGCTTGATCGGCCTCGCCATCGTCCTGGCTTTTTATTTCCTAGTCGGCGGGCGCGTCTATTGCAGCTGGGTCTGCCCGGTCAATCTGGTGACCGACGCCGCCGGCTGGCTGCGCGACCGGCTGGGGATCAAGGGCAGTGTGCATTTCTCGCGGAATGCCCGTTACTGGATACTCGGCATGACCCTGATCGGCTCGGCGACGACCGGCGTCGTGCTGTGGGAGCTGATCAATCCGGTGTCGATGCTGCATCGCGGCCTGATTTTCGGCCTCGGCGCGGCGTGGACCATCGTCGTCGCCGTCTTCCTGTTTGATCTGTTCGTGATGAGCCGCGGCTGGTGCGGTCGACTCTGCCCGGTGGGTGCTTTCTACAGCCTGCTCGGCCGCTGGAGTCCGGTCCGCGTCTCGGCGCCGCAGCGCGCCGCCTGCAACGACTGTATGGACTGCTTCGAGGTCTGTCCCGAACCGCAGGTCATCCGTCCAGCCCTGAAGGGCGAAGCCAAGGGCGTCGGGCCGGTGATCCTGGCGCCGAACTGTACCAATTGCGGACGCTGCATCGATGTCTGCTCAAAAGAGGTGTTTTCCTTCGGGCTGCGTTTCAACAACCCGGCTTCGACCATCAAGGTGAAGTAAAGCCTTCCGGCAAACAAAAAGGGGAGCCGCCGGCTCCCCTTTTTGTTTGGGCGCGTCCGGTACTCAGGCGGCCAGCACGCCGCGCATCTTCTGCAGTGCCTTGACCTCGATCTGGCGGATGCGTTCGGCCGAAACGTCGAATTCGGCGGCCAGTTCGTGTAGTGTGGCGGCTTCGCCGTCGTGCAACCAGCGCGACTCGATGATGCGGCGGCTACGCGGGTCGAGCGTTGCCAAGGCCTCTTGCAGACCTTCCTCATGCAGACGGGCGACGGCCTTGTTTTCCAGCACGCGGGTCGGCTCGTAGCGCGAGTCGGCCAGGTAGTCGATCGGCGCAAAGGCCTCGTCGCTATCGACCGGGCTGCCTTCCAGCGCCAGGTCGCGGCCGGTCAGGCGGGTTTCCATCTCGACCACTTCTTCCTGCTTGACCCCGAGACGGGCGGCGACTTCGGCGGCTTGCGTGCCGGATAGCGTATCGACGCCCTCGTAGTCGTTTTTCAGGCTGCGCAGGTTGAAGAACAGCTTGCGCTGCGCCTTGGTGGTGGCCACCTTGACCAATCGCCAGTTCTTCAGGATGTATTCGTGAATCTCGGCCTTGATCCAGTGCATGGCAAACGAAACCAGGCGCACGCCGCGCTCCGGGTCGTAACGTTTGACCGCCTTCATCAGGCCGATGTTGCCTTCCTGGATCAAGTCGGCGTGCGGCAGGCCGTAGCCAAGGTAGCCGCGGGCAATGGAAATCACCAGACGAAGATGCGAAAGCACCAGCTGGCGCGCCGCATCCACATCGTTGTCGTTGTGGAACCGCCGGGCCAGTTGCAGTTCCTCGGACTCGCTGAGCATCGGATAACGGTTCGCTGCCTGAATATAGGCATCGATGCTACCGACCGACGAGGGGGTGGGAAGCGCAAGGGCATAGGTCATTTCTGAAGTTCCTCCTTCAATATCCGCTAATATTTTAGCACTCGCTGAGTAAGAGTGCTAATGGGCAGGAAAGTTTCTGGAGGGCCCGCATCGTTCCGTGGATTTTGAATCTCGGACATGACATCGGCGTTATTCGATTCAAATTATGGGTCGAGGATATCGGGGAGCGACTACCCCGCGGCATTCGCCCGCGGCATCGATTTCGACTATATTCGGGCGCAGCGAATTTCCAGAGGGTGAAGTCATGATCGATGCGCGCCGCTTTGCAGTGAGGGAAAGACTACGCAACGGCCTTGAGGTCTGTTTCCGCGCCTTGCACCCGGACGACGGGGAGCGGATTGTCGAAGCCTTCAGCAAGCTGGACGCGGACTCGATCTATTTTCGTTTCTTCGGCCAGAAGGCGGAAATCACCGAGCAGGATTTCCGGCTAATTCGCGAGATGGACTTCGATACCCGGGTTGCCCTGCTGGCGACGCTGATGCAGGACGGGCGCGAAATTGTCATCGGCTCGGCAAGTTATGCCCGCTTCGGGGCGACGACGGCGGAAATTGCGTTTCTCGTCGAAGAGGATTACCAGGGGCTGGGAATTGCCGGCAAACTGCTCACCCATCTTGGCCGGATCGCGCGTGCTGCGGGCATCACGACATTCGTCGCCGAAGTGCTCGGGCAAAATGCCGCCATGCTCAAGGTGTTTGCTGCCTGCGGCTGGCCGATGGAGACAAGCAAGGAAGATGGTTCAGTGCATGTGACCCTCTCCCTTGCGCAGAGTGGGTCGGCGGACGCCGGTCCGGCAAGCTGATCAGGCAGGGTGAGCAGCGCGCCGGGCATCTATCGCGGCCGTTTCGCGCCTTCGCCGACCGGCCCGCTGCACTTCGGTTCGCTGGTGGCGGCGGTCGGCAGCTACCTCGATGCGCGGACGCGCAATGGCGAGTGGTTGTTGCGCATCGAAGACGTCGATACGCCGCGCAATGTTCACGGTGCCGCCGACAGCATCCTGGCGACGCTGGAGGCATTTGGCTTCGAGTGGGATGGCCAGGTGCTCTGGCAGAGCAGTCGGCTGGATGCCTACGGTGCCGCGCTGGAGAGGCTCGTCCAGGCCGGGCTGGCCTACCCGTGCGCTTGCTCGCGCAAGGAGATCGGTGATTCCGCCAGGCGTCTGGCGGTCGATGGCGGGCTGGTTTATCCCGGCACCTGCCGCAACGGATTGCCGCCCGGGCGTGAGGCGCGCGCCTGGCGCCTGCGCGTCAATGATGAAGAAACCGGATTTGCCGACCGCCTGCAGGGGTGGCAGGCTCAAAACCTGACGCGCGACGTCGGTGACTTTGTGCTGCGTCGGGCCGACGGGTTGTTTGCCTATCAACTGACGGTTACGGTCGACGACGAATTTCAGGCCATTTCCGATATCGTGCGCGGCGCCGATTTGCTCGCCTCGACACCGCGCCAGATCTGGCTGCAGCGCTGCCTCGGCTATGCCACGCGACGCTACGCGCATCTGCCGGTGGTCAACAATGCGGCGGGTGAGAAGCTCTCCAAGCAGACGCTCGCGCCCGCGCTCGAAATCCGCCGGGCGCCGGCAGCGCTGACCGCTGCACTGCGCTTTCTCGGGCAGGCGGTTCCAGCCGGACTGGACGCCGCGCCGCTGCCGGAGATCTGGCAATGGGCACACGCCCACTGGTCCTTTGCCGCCATCCCGCAGCGGCAATCTAGCGTGCCGGGGAATCTGCCGTAAGCCCCGGTTTTTCCTCGTCCGCCTGCCAGTGTTTCGGACCGTAGCCGGTGATGCCGACGAGCAGGCGCACGACGCCGTACGACAGCCAGCGCAGCAGCTTCGAGTGGAAGGGCTGGCTTGACAGGTCGGCAGCCAGAATCTCGTGCGTTCCGCTGCTCATCGCGTCGTGAATGCTCTGGCGCAATTGGCCGGCAAAGCCGGCATCGCGTACTACGAGGTTGGCTTCCTTGGCGATCAGCAGGCTGAACGGATCGATGTTCGACGAGCCGATGGTCGCCCACCGACCATCAACGACCGCCACCTTGGCGTGCATGAAGCTGCGCGTGTATTCGAAGATGCGGATGCCGCTTTCCAGCACCGTTGCATACAACGCCTGCGTGGCGTAGCGGAGCAGCGGATGGTCGGTCTTGCCCTGGAGCAACACGGTAATCTTGACGCCGCGCCGCGCCGCCGCCTGCAGTGCCCGGCCGAAGCGCACGCCGGGCAGGAAATAGGCGTTGGCGATCAGTATTTCCTGCTCGGCTTCATTGATTGCCTGCAGGTAGGCGTTGAGAATGTCATGGCGGTGCAGGATGTTGTCGCGAATCAGGAAGGCGGCAACCTGAGTGCCCGCTTCTTCGCAATGGATCGTGGCCGGTGCCGTGGCACGGAAGCGCTGCTTGAAATTCACCCAGGAAACGGTTTCCCACATGCGTCGCGCCGCCTGGTGCGCCTGGTGCAGAACCGGCCCTTCGAGGCGCGCTGCGTAGTCGTAGCGTGGCCGCATGTCGGCTGGCGCGTTGTTGTCATCGATGATGTTGATGCCACCCACGAAGGCGACGCGCCCATCGATGACGACGAGCTTGCGATGCAGACGACGCAGGCGGTGCCGGCGCAGGTGAAAGCGACCGATCTCCGGGCGATAGACGATGGCATTGACCCCGGCTGCGCTCAGTCGGGGTAGAAAGTCGGTGCGAAAATTGCGTCCCCCGAAGCCGTCAACCGTGACATTGACCCGGACACTGCGGTTCGCGGCACGGCATAGGGCCGTGGCGACAGCGCAGCCGATTTCGTCGTCGGCAAAAATATAGCTTTCCAGGTAAATCTCGCTGTGCGCGTTTTCGATTTCGGCCAGCAGGGCTGGAAAATACTCGGCGCCCGAGTTGAGCAGGGTGATCCGGTTGCCTGCCAGGAATTCAGCTGCCATACCGCGCCAGATGCGCCGACAGCGCGGCGTGATCAGAAATTGCCGACCACGGGTGACCGTGGTGAACCTCGGCGCGTTGGACCTTGAAGCCGCGCACATAGATGCGATCGAGACGGAACATCGGCATCGCCGCGGGAAAACTCCGGCAGGGAGCGCCGTCGTGCCGGCTGAAGACTTCGGTCAGCCCGAGGCACTGGGCCAGTTGACTACCGGCGCGGTTGTTCCAGTCGTTGAAGTCGCCGGCAATGATCAGCGGCGCATCGTGCGGTGCCACGCGTTCGAGGTAGCCGGCCAGCGCCGCCATCTGCCGCCGCCGCGAGTAGCCGAAGAGCGAAAGATGGACGCAGACGCAGTGGGCGGTCGAGCCGTCCGGCAATTCGATCTGGCTGTGCAACAGGCCGCGTTTTTCGAAATGCAGGTGCGTCACATCCTGGTTGTGCGAGTGCAGGATGGGAAAGCGCGAGAGGATGGCGTTGCCGTGGTGGCCATGGTCATACACCATGTTGTGGCCGTAGGCCGAGGCCTGCCAGACGTCCTCGGCGAGGAACTCGTGCTGGGAGCCGGCGGGCCAGTTGCCGTGTTTTTCGGCGTGGCCCAGGTGCAGGCCCTGGACTTCCTGCAGAAAAACGATATCCGGGTTCAGATGGCGCAGGCGCTCGCGCAGTTCATGGACCATCATCCGCCGGTTGAATTGCGAAAACCCCTTGTGGATGTTGAAGGTCGTGATGTGCAGCGCGGGCTGGGTCATGGGTCAGGAAATCGCCAGCATGCGGTCGAGCGCCAGCTTGGCCAGTTTTGCTTCGTGCTCCGGCACCTTGATCTGATTGACGATATTGCCTTCGGCCAGGTTTTCCAACGTCCACGCCAGGTGTTGCGGGTCGATGCGCTGCATCGTCGAGCACATGCAGATCGTCGTCGCCATGAACTGGACGATCTTGTTCTGCGGCAGCACTTCCCTGGCCAGGCGATCGACCAGGTTGAGTTCGGTGCCGACCAGCCAGCGCGTGCCTTCCGGCGCTTCCTTGATGGTCTTGACGATGTGCTCGGTCGAGCCGACGTAATCCGAGGCGGCGCAGACCTCGAAATTGCATTCCGGGTGGGCGATGACCTTGCCCTCGGGATACTTGGCGCGGAACGCGTCGATGTGCGATTTCTGGAACATCTGGTGCACCGAGCAGTGCCCCTTCCAGAGCAGAATTTTGGCGTTTCTGATCTGGGCCGGGGTCAGGCCGCCGAGTTCGAGGTCGGGATCCCAGACGACCATTTCGTCCATCGGGATGCCCATGTTGTGCCCGGTCCACCGGCCGAGATGCTGGTCGGGGAAGAACAGCACTTTCGGGCGGCGCTCGAAGGCCCACTTGGCGATGGTGCCTGCATTCGACGAGGTGCATACGATACCGCCATGCGCGCCGCAGAAGGCCTTGAGGTCGGCCGCCGAGTTGATGTAGGTGACCGGCGTGACTTCTTCCTCGGCATTGAGCACTTCGTTCAGCTCACGCCAGCAGCGCTCGACCTTGGCCAGATTGGCCATGTCCGCCATCGAACAGCCCGCCGCGAGGTCGGGCAGGATGGCTTTCTGGTGTGGGGCGGTCATGATATCGGCGACTTCGGCCATGAAATGCACGCCGCAGAAAATGACGAATTCCGAATCGGTCTGCGAGGCCAGCCGCGACAGCTTGAGCGAATCGCCGGTCAGGTCGGCGTACTGATAGACGTCGGCGCGCTGGTAGTGGTGGCAAAGGATGACGGCCTTCTTGCCGAGCTTGGCGCGGGCGACGCGGATGCGTTCATGGCAGGCTTCGTCGGAGAGGCTGTTGAAGGGCGTGAAAGCGATGGGGGCGGATTGCATGCTGTTCTCGGGATATCTGTTATCAATGTCTCAGCCCTGATGCCAGGGCAGACCGGCGTGGCGCCATCCGCCAGTGGTGTTGCGCCGGCCGTTGGCGTCCTTGTCGCCCTCGAAGCCTTCGAGGACGTTGTAGCAGTTGCTGTAGCCGTTTTCGCTGGCGAGCCGCGCCGCGCCGTCCGAACGAGCGCCGCTGCGACAGATGAACATGACCAGCGCTTCGCGATCGACCTGGCGTTTGAGTTCCGCCAGGAAGTGCGGGTTGCGCACGCCGCCCGGGTACTGGTTCCATTCAATTTCGACGGCGCCCGGGATGCGTCCGACCCAGTCCCATTCAGCCCGGGTGCGCACGTCGACCAGCCGGCTGCCGGGCGCCAGGCGCAAGAGGTCATGCGCTTCCCGTGCGGTCAGTGCGCCTGCGTAAGGCAGGTTCATGGCCCTGCCGCGTTGCTGAGCCAGTGTCAGCGTCTCGTTTAACTTTCCCATAATCTGTGACTGATAGAATTGCAGGCTGCAAGTATAGGGTACACATCATGGGTCACGAGCATCACCATCACGCACAGCAAGCGCCGGCACCGGCTGACCGGGCCGCCGAGGCGCAGCGCGCGACGTGGTTCAGCGTTGCGGTCAATCTGGTCATGACCGTTCTGCAGGTTGTCGTCGGCTGGCTGGCGAACTCACAGTCACTGGTGGCGCATGGCCTGCATTCATTCTCCGACCTGCTCTCTGATTTTCTGGTGATCTATGCCACGCGCCAGAGTGCCCATCCCGCCGACGACGCGCATCCGTACGGACATGCCCGGGTCGAGACGGCGGCAACGCTAGGGCTCGGTGTCTCGCTGTTTCTGATCGGCGCTGGCATCCTGTGGGAGTCGGGCATGCGCCTGCAGCATGTCGAGGCGCTGGTGCCGGTCGAGTGGGCCGCCTTCTGGGTCGCCGTGGCGACGGTGGTTAGCAAGGAAGCCCTTTATCGCTACCTCATCCGCGTCGCCGAGCGTCTGCGCTCGCAACTGCTGGTCGGGAATGCGCTGCATACCCGTGCCGATGCCGCCTCGGCGCTGGTGGTCGTGGTCGGCATCGGCGGCGCCTTGATGGGCTGGACGTTTCTTGACCTGCTGGCGGCAGCGCTGATGGGTTTCATGATTCTGCGCATGGGGGGCGAATTGGCTTGGGGGGCACTCAAGGAATTGATCGACACCGGGCTGGATGCGGTTCAGGTCGAAGCGATCCGCGGTACGCTGCTGGCGACACCGGGGGTGTTGGGGCTGCACGAACTGCGCACCCGGCGCATGGCGCATCAGGCGCTGGTCGATGCCCATGTCCAGGTCGACGCCCGGATCAGCGTCTCCGAGGGGCATCGCATTGCCGAATCGGCGCGCGCCCGGGTGCTGCGTGAGCATCCAGAGGTGCTCGATGTGCTGGTTCACATCGACCCGGAAGATGATCTCAGCCCGGATTTCGCGGCGGCACGCCTGCCGTCGCGCGAGGCCCTGCTCGCCGAGCTGGGCACCCTGCTGGCCGGCCTGCCGGTGTCGGAGCGGATCGTTCTGCACTACCTGGGGGGGCGAGTCGAGGTCGAGGTGTTCCTCGATCATGATTCCCTGGCCGACCTTCCCGCCGTGCGTTCGGCCGAAGCGGCGCTTGCCGAGCGCATCAAGGATCATCCGGACATACGCAGCATTTCGTTGAATTTTCGGATAGCACCAAATTAGTGCGGAAAATCCCCGTTTGGGCACTATCGTGGTGCGATAAATCTTTGGGTGAAGGTCGCATCTCATTGTGGCAAAATGGATTGCTTGACCGCAGGTGGTTGGCACGCTTTCTGCTCAATCCCTCCCGTTGCGATTTTTTAATTGTCGCCGGTTTCGCCGGCAACTTGTTTTCTTAGGAGACTAACGCTCATGGCAACCCCGCAAGACGTCATCAAGCTGATCAAGGAAAACGACGCAAAGTTCGTCGATTTCCGCTTTACCGATACCCGTGGCAAGGAGCAGCATGTCACCGTGCCGGTTTCCGCCTTCAGCGAAGACAAGTTTGAAAACGGTCACGCTTTCGATGGTTCCTCGATTGCCGGCTGGAAGGGTATCCAGGCATCCGACATGCAGTTGAATCCGGACCCGGCGACCGCCTACATCGATCCGTTCTTCGACGAAACCACCGTCGTCCTCACCTGTGACGTGGTCGATCCCGCCGATGGCCGTGGCTACGACCGCGACCCGCGCTCGATCGCCAAACGCGCCGAAGCCTATTTGAAGTCCTCCGGCATCGGCGACACCGCCTACTTCGGCCCGGAACCAGAATTTTTCATTTTCGATTCCGTCGAGTGGAACGTCGACATGTCCGGTTGCTCGCTGAAGATCTACTCTTCCGAAGCGGCCTGGACGTCCGGCGAGAAGTCCGAAGGCGGTGGTGGCACGGGCCACCGTCCGACCGTCAAGGGAGGCTACTTCCCGGTTCCCCCGGTCGATAGCCTGCACGACATCCGTTCGGCCATGGTCCTGACCCTGGAAGCCCTCGGCTGCCCGGTTGAGGTTCACCACCACGAAGTCGCCACTGCCGGTCAGTGCGAAATCGGCACCGTGTTCAACACCCTGGTCAAGCGTGCCGACCAGACCCAGGTCCTGAAGTACGTGGTGCACAACGTTTCGCACCAGTACGGCAAGACCGCCACCTTCATGCCGAAGCCGATCGTTGGCGACAACGGCTCCGGCATGCACGTTCACCAGTCGATCTGGAAAGACGGCAAGAACCTGTTTGCCGGCGACGGCTATGCCGGGCTGTCCGAACTGGCCCTGTTCTACATCGGCGGCATCATCAAGCACGCCAAGGCCCTGAACGCCATCACCAACCCGGGGACCAACTCCTACAAGCGTCTGGTTCCGCACTACGAAGCCCCGGTCAAGCTGGCTTACTCGGCCAAGAACCGTTCGGCTTCCATCCGCATCCCGTACGTTGCCTCGACCAAGGCCCGTCGTATCGAGACCCGCTTCCCGGATCCGATCGCCAACCCGTACCTGTGCTTCGCCGCGCTGCTGATGGCCGGCCTGGATGGCATCCAGAACAAGATCCACCCGGGCGACCCGGCTGACAAGAACCTGTACGACTTGCCGCCGGAAGAAGACGCGCTGATCCCGACCGTTTGCGCCTCGCTGGAAGAAGCGCTGGCCAATCTGGACAAGGATCGCGAGTTCCTGACCCGCGGCGGTGTTTTCTCCAACGACTGGATCGATGCCTTCATCGCCCTGAAGATGGACGAAGTCAACAAGGTGCGCATGACCACCCACCCGGTGGAGTTCGACCTGTATTACTCCTGCTGAGCGGTCGGTAGCAGCCAAAGGGCGGGGGAACCCGCCCTTTTTTTGTCCACCGTTTGGTGCGGCGGGCGTTAAGTCCGGTAGACTTCAGCCGTTACGAGGATTGATGACGATGACACGCAACACGTTTGCCATGCTCCTTGCCACCCTGGCCCTGCCGGCGTCGGCGCAGACCATCTACAAATGCATCGATGCGAACGGCAGTACGCTGATTTCCAATGCGCGCGTCGACAAGAGCTGCAAGGCAGTCGTCCAGAGTCCGGAAACCTCCATGCCGGCGCCCAGACCCAAGCCTGCCGGGAGTGCCGCGAATCCAACCCCGGGCAGCTTTCCGCGTGTCCAGGAAGATACCCAGCGGGCGCGCGATACGGATCGCAGGCGCATTCTCGAACAGGAAATGGCAACTGAGCAACGCAACCTCGAGCAGGCCAGGCGCGACCTGGTCGAAATCGAGTCGGTGCGCAACCCTGACGGGAGCGGGACGCCGCCGGACCGGCTGCAACCCTACCGCGATCGTGTGTCACAGCACGAACGCAACATCACGGCAATCCAGAAAGAACTGGTCAACCTGCGCTGATCAGTTGCCGGCTGGCTTGACCTTGTACCAGGCCGCATAGAGCGCCGGCAGGAAGAGCAGGGTGAGGGCGGTGGCGACGATCAGCCCGCCCATGATGGCGACCGCCATCGGCCCGAAGAAGTCATTGCGCGACAGCGGCACCATGGCCAGCACCGCGGCGGCCGCGGTCAGCGCGATTGGCCGGAAACGGCGTACCGTCGCTTCGATGATGGCTTCGTGGCGCGCCTTGCCGGCGGCCAGGTCCTGCTCGATCTGATCGACGAGAATCACCGAGTTGCGCATGATCATGCCAAACAGCGCGATGGTGCCGAGCAACGCCATGAAGCCGAAGGGCTGCCGGAAGATCAGTAGAAACAACGCGATGCCGATGATGCCGAGCGGCGCCGTCAACAACACCATGGTGACGCGCGAGACACTCTGCAGTTGAATCATCAGGATGGTGATCACCGCGATGACGAACACTGGCATGGCGGCCATCACCGACGTGGAGCCCTTCGCCTGTTCCTCGATCGAGCCTCCCGTGGCGATATGGTAACCCGCCGGCAGGCTGGCAATGATCCGGTCGATCTCCGGTTTCAGGTTGCCGACCACGGTCGCGGCCTGCGTCGTCCCGTACAGATTGGCGCGCACGGTGATTGTCGGCAGGCGGTCGCGGCACCAGACCAGCCCCGGCTCGAAGCTGTCCTTGAGGCGGGCGATCTGGCTGAGCGGCACGCTGCGGCCGCTGCGCGTCGGGACGGCGAGGTCGGGCAGGGCTGAGAGCCGGGCGCGCTCCAGCCGGTCGCCGCGCAGCACGACATCGATGGTCTTCTGCCCCTCACGGTAACTGGTGACGGTATATCCGTTGAGCGACATGTTGAGCAGGGCCGCCAGTTCCTGGCCGGAGACGCCGAGCAGGCGCGCCTTGTCCTGGTCGATCTCGACCTCGACGGCCTTGGACAGTTCGCTCCAGTCGAAATTGACATTCGACAGTTCCGGATTGCTGCGCAGCACCTCGGCCAGTTCTCCGGCGATGCGCCGCAGGGTAGCGATGTCCTCGCCGGATACGCGGTACTGGACAGGGTAGCCAACCGGCGGGCCGTTCTCGATGCGGGCGATGTTGGCGCGCACCCCCGAGGCGTCATTTTCGAAGCGTTCTATGAGTCGACCGCGCACGGCCTCGCGTGCCGCGTCGCTGCGTGTGGCGATGATGAACTGGCTGACGTTGCTGGCCGGCAGCTGCTGGTCGAGGGGGAGAAAATAGCGCGGCGCACCGCTACCGATGAAAGCGATGAAGTGTTCGATATCGTCGTGCTCCGCCTGGTCATGCGCGAGCCAGGTTTCCAGGCGTCGGGTTTCGCCATCGATGGCGGTCAGCGAGGCCCCCTCCGGGAGGCGCAATTCGACGTTGAGCTCAAGCCGGGTCGAATTCGGGAAAAACTGCTTCTGCACCTTGCCCATGCCGACCACCGCCAGCAGGAACAGCAGCAGGGTGACACCGATGACCAGCCAGCGCCGTGCAACGCAGAACGCAACGAGCTGGCGGAAGCGGTTGTAGAAAGGCGTTCCATAAACGTCATGGTCTTCGCCGTGCGCCGGTCCGCCCAGTCCGCAGTGCGCCAGGCGGCCGGCCAGCGCCGGCCAGTGGCGGGCGATCAGGCCGGGCTTTGTCGCCGCGCGCGGGTCGGGCAGCAGCTTGTAGCCAAGCCAGGGAATCGCCACCACGGCGGCCAGCCAGGAGATGAGCAGGGCGATGGCATTGACCTGGAAGAAGGCGAAGGCATATTCGCTGGTGGACGATTTGGCGAGCGCAATCGGCAGGAAACCGGCCACCGTGACCAGCGTGCCCGACAGCATCGGGCCGGCGGTGCTGGTATAGGCGAAGGAGGCGGCGCGCGTGCGCTCCCAGCCCTGTTCCATCTTCACCCACATCATCTCGACGGCGATGATCGCGTCGTCCACCAGCAGGCCGAGCGCCAGAATCAGCGCGCCCAGCGAGACCTTGTGCAGGCCCACGTCGAGCAGGTACATGACGAGAAAGGTGGCGGCCAGCACCAGCGGGATCGAAATCGCGACGACCAGTCCGGTGCGAAGACCGAGGCTGATGAAGGTGACCAGCATGACCACGGCGACCGCTTCGGCCAGGGCGCGCACGAAAGACAGGATGGCGCGCTCGACGGCCTCCGGCTGGCTGACCGCTTCGCTGATCTCGACGCCGAGCGGCAGGGTGGAACGGGCTTTTGCCATGTAGGTGCGCAGGTTCTTGCCCAATTCGATGATGTCGCCGCCCTTGGTCATGGCAATGCCGATCGCCAGCGCGTTCTGCCCGCCGAAGCGCACGCCGGGCGCCGGCGGGTCGCTGGTTCCGCGCCTGACCGTCGCGATGTCGCCCAGGCGGAAGCTGCGTTCGCCGCTACGAATCAGCGTGTCGGCAACCGCCTCGACCGTTTCATAGGCGCCACCCGGGCGTATGTGGATGCGCTCGCTCGCGGTTTCGAAAAAGCCGGCGCCGCTGACCGCATTCTGCTGGCTCAGGGCTTGGATGATCGTCGACTGATCGACGCCCAGCGTCGCCAGCTTGGCGTTCGACAGTTCGACAAAAATCTTTTCGTCCTGAACGCCGAACAGTTCCACCTTGCCGACCCCGGGAATGCGCAGCAGGTCACTGCGTAGGCGCTCGGCGATATCCTTGAGCTGGGGGTAGTCGAGGCCTTCCGCGGTCAACGCGAAAATGTTGCCAAAAACGTCGCCATATTCATCGTTGAAGAACGGCCCCTGAATTCCGGCCGGCAAGGTATGGCGAATGTCGCCGATCTTCTTGCGCACTTGGTAGAAAATTTCCGGGAGCACGCCCGGCTTGATGGTGTCCCGGGCGAAAAACATCACGGTTGATTCGCCGGCCCGCGAGAAGCTCTGGATACGGTCGAGGTTGGGCATTTCCTGCAGCTTCTTCTCGATCTTGTCGGTCAGTTGCTGCTCGACCTGTTGCGCCGTCGCGCCGGGCCAGAAGGTGCGGATCACCATCAGCTTGAATGTGTAGGGCGGATCCTCGGCCTGGCTCAGGCGGCCATAGGCGAAGATGCCGAGCAGCGCAATGGCAAACAGGAAGAAACCGACCAGTGTCCGGTGATGCAGTGTCCAGTCGGACAGGTTGAAGCGCTGGCGCATGGCTCAGCGCTGCTGGTGCGGCGCGGGGGCGAGTTGAGGGCGCACTACCTGGCCGGGCGTCAGCTTGCGCTGTCCGGCCACGACGACCTGATCGCCGGTGTTCAGGCCGCCGGCGATGACGGCGCCATCCTCGCCAAAACGCGCAACGGTCACCGCGCGCGGGCTCGCCTTGCCTTCGCTGACCACCCAGACCCGCGGGCCGGTGCCCTGGTCGATGACTGCGGTCAGGGGCAGGACGATTGCCTCGCGGTTAGGGCTGCCGAGGATGACGCGGGCGGTCATGCCGAGTTGCACCGTTGGCGGCGGATTGACGATGCGGATGCGTGCCGCGTAAGTGCGGGTCGCCGGGTCGGCGGCTGCGGCCAGTTCGCGCACTTCGCCCCCGATCCGCAAATCCGGCTGCGTCCACAGGCTGACCGTGATTGGTCCGGCAGCTTTCAGTTCGCCCAGGCGGCTTTCGGGAATCGCAATCGCCACTTCCTTTTCACCGGCGCGCGCCAGCCGAAAAACTGCCTGGCCGGCGCCGACGACCTGGTCGGCGTTGGCCAGAACGGCGGTAATTACCCCGTCATGGTCGGCAGTCAGCGTGCCATAGCCGGCCTGGTTGGCGCTGATCCGGCTCTGCGCCTGCACCTGCTCGAGGCGTGCCCGGGCACTGCGGTAGGCGTTTTCCCGGGCATCGAAGGCGGCCTGGCTGACGAAGCGCTTTTCCAGCAGGCCGGCGTAACGCTGGCGTTCGCTGGTCGCGGTCATGTATTCGCTTTCGGCCGCGGCTACCTGTGCCGCAGCCGCCTGCCGGGCGAGCTGGAGGTCGGCCGGGTCAAGTCGCGCCAGCGGCTGGCCAGCCTTGACTGTCATCCCGGTGTCGACCAACCGTTCGCTGATCTTTCCGCCGACGCGAAAGGCCAGGTCGACCTCATGGCGCGCCCGAATGTCGCCGGTAAAGACGGTCGGCGCAGCGTCGCCCGTGCCTGCCGTCTGGACCAGCACCGTGGGCGCCGCGGGCGACGCCACTTCGTCGCGGCCGCATGCGGCAAGCCCAGCGGCGAGGCAGACGGCAGAGGTCAGGAGAATGGGGGCGCGCATTGGCAAGTCGGTCGAGACGGTTGCCCAATGATAATGAACGATGGGTCAGTAACGCAACAGTTTCCTTGCGGCTCTCCCGGAATCGCTACAATATCGCCCATGAATTCTTCCCTTGCGAACTTCACCGGCCTCGATTTTCTTGCCTCGACCGTGCTGCTCCTCGATGCCGGGCTGGTGGTCCGCTATCTCAATCCGGCCGGCGAAAACCTGCTCGCCGTCAGCCTGCGCTCGGTGACCGGCAAGCCGCTTGCCGCAGTGTGCACTTGCTCGGCGACGCTGCAGGAGGCGCTCGCCAATGCGCTGGAAAACAACTGGGGCTACACCGGCCAGAATATCGAACTGAGGCGCGGTGACGGAGAGTTGCTCCATATCAACTGCACGGTCACGCCGCTACGTCCGGATCTGGCATCCGGTGTGCGCCTGCTGCTCGAATTCCAGCCGATCGAGCAGCAACTGGCCGCCTCCCGCGAAGAGCGCCTGATCGAACAGCAGAAGGCCAGCCGCGAACTGATCCGCAATCTGGCGCACGAGATCAAGAATCCGCTGGGCGGCATTCGCGGTGCGGCGCAGTTGCTCGAGCATGAGCTGGGCAATCCTTCGCTCAAGGAATACACCCAAGTCATCATCAAGGAAGCGGATCGCCTGCAGGATCTGATGCAGCGCCTGTTGACGCCGCACCGGACGATGTTGCCGATGACGGTCAACATCCATGAGATCCTCGAACGCGTGCGCAGCTTGCTGACGGCGGAATTTCCCGGTTCGCTCAGCGTACGCCGCGATTACGATACCAGCCTGCCCGAGCTGGTCGGGGACCGCGAGCAACTCATCCAGGCTGTGCTCAATGTTGCGCGCAATGCGGCGCAGGCCATGCAGGGCGATGGCGAGATCGTGCTGCGCACGCGTTTCCTGCGCCAGGTGACATTGGCCAAGAAACGTTACCGCCTGGCGATCGAGATCAAGGTCATCGACAACGGCCCGGGGATTCCCGAAACGGTGCGCGAGCGCATGTTCTATCCGCTGGTCTCGGGCCGGGAAGGCGGCAGCGGTCTGGGTCTGACCATCGCCCAGAACTTTGTCCAGCACCACCAGGGCACCATCGACTGCTCGAGCCGGCCCGGCCAGACGATTTTCACCATCCGCCTTCCGGTTCAGCAGGCCTGAGTCTTGCTTGTCATGCCCATCGCCAATGACAACAAGAGATACGACAACATGAAACCGGTCTGGATCGTCGACGACGATCGTTCCATCCGCTGGGTTCTCGAAAAAACCCTGAACCGCGAAGGCATTCCGTTCAGGAGCTTCGCTTCGGCCAGCGAGGCCATTTCGCAGCTCGAGCAGGGGGCCGAGCCGCCCCAGGTGCTGATGTCGGACATCCGCATGCCCGGCCAGTCGGGGCTGGAACTGCTGCAGGAGGTGAAAACCCGCTTCCCGACGGTGCCGGTCATCATCATGACCGCCTACTCCGACCTCGAGAGCGCAGTCGCCGCGTTCCAGGGCGGCGCGTTCGAATATCTGCCCAAGCCGTTCGACGTCGATCAGGCGGTCGAGCTGATCCAGCGGGCGATCGACGAGTCGTTGCACCAAAGCGGTGCATCCGAGGAAGAGGGGCTGGTGCCGGAAATTCTCGGTCAGGCGCCGGCCATGCAGGAAGTCTTCCGCGCCATCGGGCGCATGGCGCAGTCGCATGCCACGGTGCTGATCAACGGTGAATCGGGCAGCGGCAAGGAACTGGTGGCACGTGCGCTGCACCGGCATAGTCCGCGCGCCG
>Ga0209310_1001161_pt1 | contig 21254 bp, 25 predicted proteins | sample AD_UKC030_MetaG_FD_184415 | JGI IMG/M metagenome (GOLD analysis project Ga0209310, IMG submission 184415) | Active sludge microbial communities of municipal wastewater-treating anaerobic digesters from USA - AD_UKC030_MetaG (SPAdes) (version 2) | ecosystem: Engineered > Bioreactor > Anaerobic >...
ACCATCGAGACGATCGAGCAGGATGGCCTGATGGCACAAGCCGAGTGCATCGGTGCGCTGATCCGTTCGCTGATGGCCGAGGCGCTGGCCGGGCTCAAGGGCGTCGTCGAGATTCGCGGCCATGGCCTGATGATCGGCATCGAACTCGACCGCCCGTGTGGCGAACTGGTCGGCAAGGCGCTGGCTGCCGGCCTGTTGATCAACGTGACGGCGGACAAGGTGGTTCGCCTGTTGCCGCCGCTGATCTTCAGCGAAAATGAGGCAAAAGAACTGGTTGACCGTAGCGCTCCTCTAATCCGGGAATTTCTGGCAGCCTGAACCATGGCGATCAAACATTTTCTGCAGTTCAAGGATTTCAACCGCGAAGAGTTCGAGTACGTGTTCGAACGGACGCGCTGGATCAAGAACCAGTTCAAGTCCTACGAAAAGTACTGGCCACTGAGCGACCGCACGCTGGTGATGATTTTCGAGAAGGCCAGTACGCGGACGCGCCTGTCCTTCGAGGCCGGCATGCAGCAGCTCGGCGGTTCGGCGATCTACCTGAATACCCGCGATTCGCAACTCGGCCGCGGTGAGCCGGTCGAGGATGCGGCGCAGGTGATCTCGCGGATGAGCGATATCGTGATGATCCGCACCTTCGAGCAGGAAATCATCGAGCGTTTCGCCGCCAATTCGCGCGTGCCGGTGATCAACGGGCTGACCAACGAGTACCATCCGTGCCAGATCCTGGCCGACATCTACACCTACATCGAGCATCGCGGCTGCATCCAGGGCAAGACCGTGGCCTGGGTCGGCGACGCCAACAACATGTGCAATACCTGGCTGCAGGCGGCGCAGGTGCTGGATTTTACCGTGCATGTGTCGACGCCGCCGGGCTACGAAATCAATCAGGAGCTGGTCGGCAGGATCGACAGCGCGCGCTTCAAGGTGTTTGCCGATCCGATGGACGCCTGCCGTGGCGCCGACCTGGTGACCACCGATGTGTGGACGTCGATGGGGTTCGAGGCTGAAAACGAAGCGCGGATCAAGGCCTTCGCCGACTGGTGCGTCGATGGCGACATGATGCGCGTGGCGAATGCGCAAGCGGTGTTCATGCACTGCCTGCCGGCGCATCGCGGCGAGGAAGTGACGGCCGAAGTGATCGACGGGCCGCAGTCCGTGGTCTGGGAAGAAGCCGAGAACCGTCTGCATGTGCAGAAGGCATTGATGGAGTATTTGCTGCTGGGTCGTATTCAGGGCTGAGCGGCAGGGTTAAACGAAACAAGGGAACAGAAATGAGCGACGTCAAAAAAGTGGTGCTGGCCTATTCCGGCGGTCTCGATACCTCGGTGATTCTCAAGTGGCTGCAGGACACCTACCAGTGTGAAGTGGTGACCTTCACAGCCGACCTCGGCCAGGGTGAGGAGCTCGAACCGGCGCGCGCCAAGGCGCTGCAGTTCGGCATCAAGCCGGAGAACATCTTCATCGACGACCTGCGCGAAGAGTTCGTCCGCGATTTCGTCTTCCCGATGTTCCGCTGCAATACTGTCTATGAAGGCGAATACCTGCTCGGCACCTCGATCGCCCGCCCGCTGATCGCCAAGCGCCTGATCGAGATCGTCAATGCCACCGGCGCCGACGCAATTTCGCACGGCGCGACCGGCAAGGGCAACGACCAGGTGCGTTTCGAGTTGGGTGCCTATGCGCTGAAACCGGGCATCAAGGTCATCGCCCCGTGGCGCGAATGGGATCTGCTGTCGCGCGAAAAGCTGATGGCCTACGCCGAGCAGCACGGCATTCCGGTCGATATGAAGCACAAGCAGGGTGGTTCGCCGTACTCGATGGATGCCAACCTGCTGCACATCTCCTATGAAGGCCGCCACTTGGAGGACCCGGCTGCGGAAGCCGAAGAGTCGATGTGGCGGTGGACGGTTTCCCCGGAAGCGGCGCCGGACAAGGCTGAGTATCTCGATCTCGAATACGAGAAGGGCGATATCGTCGCCCTGAACGGCACGCGCATGAGCCCGGCCCTGGTGCTCGCCACGTTGAACAAGCTGGGGGGGCAGCATGGCATCGGCCGTCTCGACCTGGTCGAGAACCGCTACGTCGGCATGAAGTCGCGCGGCTGCTACGAAACCCCGGGCGGCACGATCATGCTGCGCGCCCACCGCGCCATCGAATCGGTCTGTCTCGACCGCGAAGTCGCCCACCTCAAGGACGACCTGATGCCGCGCTACGCCAGCCTGGTTTACAACGGCTACTGGTGGAGCCCGGAGCGCATCGCGCTGCAGACGCTGATCGACCACACACAGCAGAACGTCAACGGAACCGTTCGCGTCAAGCTCTACAAGGGCAACGTCATTGTCGTCGGCCGCGATTCGAAGACCGATTCGCTGTTCGATTCCACCATCGCCACTTTCGAGGACGATGCAGGTGCCTACGACCAGAAGGATGCGGCCGGTTTCATCAAGCTCAACGCGCTGCGCATGCGCATTGCTGCCAACCTGCGCGCCAGGAAAGGCCAGGCCTGAGCGATGGAAGCCAACACCCTGTTCGGGTTTACCGAGGAGCAGCTGGCGGATTTCGGCGCAACCTGGGGGGTGGGCGCCTTCATCCTGTTCATGTTGTTCATCATCGGCGAGATCGCCTGGAAGTCGAAAGCCGGCAAGACGGGCACCTTCGTGCTCTTCTTCGTGCTGGCCTTTGGCATGGTCGGTTTCATCGCCAAGGCGGTCATTCAAAAAATCTGGGGTATTTAAATGTCACAATATGACAACGTTTCGGTGGTCAAGAAGGCTAATGTTTATTTCGACGGCAAGTGCGTCAGTCACACCGTGGTGCTGGCCGACGGCACCAAGAAGACGGTTGGCGTGATCCTCCCGTCGTCGCTGACCTTCAACACCGGCGCGCCGGAAATCATGGAAGGCGTCGGCGGTTCCTGCCGCGTCAAACTCAAGGGCGAGTCGGAGTGGAAGACCTGGGGCGAAGGCCAGTCGTTCAGCGTGCCGGGCAATTCGTCCTTCGAGATTTCGGTCGCCGAAGGCGAGGCCTATCACTACGTCTGCCACTTCGGGTAAGCGCCATGCCGACCTTTGACTTCACCTCCGAAGCGGACATGGTGGCCTTGAAGAACGCCATCGATGTCACCGCGCGCCAGATTGACAACCGCTACGACTTCAAGGGCACCAGCGCCAAGGTCGAGCTGAACGAGAAGGACAAGGTCATCACCCTGTGGGGCGATTCCGACTTCCAGCTCGACCAGATCAAGGACCTGCTGTTCCCGGCCATGGAAAAGAAGGAGAAGGAGAGCGTCAAGCGCCTCGATCACCAGAAGGTGATCAGCGTCTCCGGCAACAAGGTCAAGCAGGAGATGAAGATCAAGGACGGCATCGACAGCGATCTGGCGAAGAAGATCGTCAAGCTGGTCAAGGACGGCAAGCTCAAGGTGCAGGCCTCGATCCAGGGCGACACCGTGCGGGTGCAGGGCGCCAAGCGCGATGATCTGCAGTCGTGCATCGCGTTGATCACCAAGTCGATTACCGATTTTCCGATCAAGTACGGCAATTTCCGCGATTGATTCCACTGCCGCGGTCAACCGGAAAAGACGGCAAAAAATGCAAACGGGTTGCGCGCGCAGCCCGTTTTTCATTGCGCCAAACTAACGCAACAGACCCGTGATCCATACCGAGTAAAGTTGTTCCGACAACTGGCGCATAACTGGCAGCTTTTCAGTAATTTCGGCCTGCATGGCGTCCGGCGTCTGCACGCTGGGCTGCTGCCCGGCGACGGCAAGCGCTTCGCCGGCCCATTGTCCGCACCAGGTGCCGATCATTTCCGGCGTCATCTCGACATGGCACTGCATGCCGAGGTGCGGGCCGAGCACGAACATCTGGTTGGCGCAGTGCCTGTTGGCGAACAGGCGGGTGGCGCCGGGCGGAATGCTGAAAGTTTCGCCGTGCCACTGAAAGACGGTTCCCGTCTTGCCGGCAAAATCACCCAGCCAGTCGCGGGCAGTGGCGTTGTCTTCAGCGCTGGCTTCACCCCAGCCAATTTCCTTGACCGGGTTCCGTGTGACCTCGCCGCCGAGCGCCTTGCTCATCAACTGCCCGCCCAGGCAGTGGCCGATTACCGGGATGGTTTGCGCCACGGCGGCGCGGATCAGGGCGCAGACCGGTTCGATCCACGGCAGCGGGTCGTTGACGCTCATCGGGCCGCCCATGAAACAAAGGCCGGAAAAGCCGTCGACCGTAGCCGGCACGGGTTCGCCCTCGTCGATGGCGATCAGGCGCCATGGAATCCCTTGCTGCTCAAGGAATATGGCAAAATAGCCCGGACCTTCGGTAGGAGAGTGGCGGAAGATGGCAACAGGGTTCATGGCGGGCTGTACGGGGTGGGGGCGGGTCGCTCATTGTACGTCGCTGGCCGCGCTGTGCCTCTTCCCGTTGCTTGCACAGGCGCTGGATGTCGGCTTGGCCGGGGTGATGGGCAGCAAGGCCATGTTGATGATCAATGGCGGCGAGCCGCAGGCGATTCCGGTCGGCCAGTCGCTCGATGGCGTCAAGGTGATCTCGATACAGGGGGATCAGGCGATCATCGAGATCGGTGGCAAGAAACGACCGCTGCGCGTCGGCCAGCATGCCATCGGCACGCCCTCCGGCGACGGTTCGGGCAAGACGATCCTGACGGCCGACGGTCAGGGGCATTTTTATGCAACCGGGACGGTCAACGGTACTTCGGTGCGTTTTTTGGTGGATACTGGGGCAACCATGGTTTCCCTGGGTGCTGCCGATGCCCGGCGCATCGGTCTCGATGCCAGTCGCGGCCAGCGCGGCCTGAGCAATACGGCCAACGGGCAGGTGGTGGTGACCAAGGTCCAGCTCGACACCGTGCGCGTGGGTGAAATCACGCTGCATAACGTGGATGCGCTGATTCATCAGACGGACATGCCCATGGCGTTGCTCGGCATGAGCTTCCTGAACCGGATGGAAATGCAGCGCGACGGCAGTACCATGACATTGAAAAGACGATTCTAGGAGAGCGGAATGCCCCATCGCGATCAGGAAATAGCCATGCTGCGGGACGAAGTCGACATGCTGATGGGTGAACGGCAGGCAATCCTGCGCGTCGTCGGCGCTTCGGCGGCTTTGATCGCCAGCCTCGACAGCAAGCTGCTCCCGGTTGGCGCCCTGGAGGCGGCCGACATGGTGGCTACGTCGTTGAATCATCTTTCCGAAGAGACATTGCAGGATGCCCTGTCGTCGGTTCATGCCGAAATCGAGGGTGAAACCACCCGCGCATGAGTGTCGACCTTGAACGCCTGCGCGCCAGTCTGCTGAGCGCGCCCAGTTTTGACCAGTACGTGCAGGAAGCGGGCGGGGAAGGTTTGCCGCTGACGCCGGCTGCGGTGCTCTTCCCGATTGTTCTGCGTGATGGAGGTCACACGGTGTTGCTTACGCAGCGCACGGCGCACCTCAAGGATCACGCCGGGCAGATCAGCTTCCCCGGCGGGCGCGTCGAAGCCGAAGACGCGTCGCCCGTCCAAACCGCCCTGCGCGAGACCGAAGAAGAAATCGGCCTCGGCCGCGAGCATGTCGAGGTCCTCGGTTTCCTTCCCGAATACCGCACCGGAACCGGCTTTCGCGTGACGCCGGTGGTCGCCCTCGTCAAGCCGCCGTTCAAGCTGGCAATCGATCCTTTCGAAGTCGCCGAGGCCTTCGAGGTGCCGCTTGCCTTCCTGCTCGACCCGGCCAATCACAAATCACATTCGCTGCATTACCGGGGGGCGCTGCGCCAGTTTTTTGCGATGCCCTACGGCGACTATTTCATCTGGGGTGCGACCGCCGGCATGATCCATTCGCTGGCGGAAAGGCTTGAACTCCATGCTGCATGAGCTTGTGATATCGTGCATCCATTGCATTCCGAAACCAGCCGAACGCGGCGTTCTTCAGCCTTAGGCAGCAGCCCGACATGAGTCTTCTCTCGCTGATCGCGGTATTTCTCATCGAGCAGCTGCAACCCCTGGATTACCGGCGCCGGGTCGAAGCACCGCTTTCTTCCTGGGCGGATTTCGTCGAATCGCGCTTCAACGCCGGAGAATACCGGCACGGCGTCATCGCCTGGTGTGTCACGGTCCTGCTCCCGGTCGTACTGGTCGCGCTGTTTTACTGGCTGCTCTATTCGATCAGCCCGATCCTGGCTTGGCTGTTCAATGTCGGCGTACTCTACCTGACCCTGGGTTTTCGCCAGTTCAGTCATCATTTCACGGAAATCCAGCTGGCGCTGCGCCTCGGCGATTTGCCGCGTGCCCGCTTCCTGCTCGCCGAATGGCAGGGCCGCCCGGCGGATGGTCTCGGCTCGCGGGAGATTGCCCGCCGGTCGATCGAAATGGCGCTGGTCGCATCGCACCGGCATGTGTTTGCCGTCCTGCTCTGGTTTGTCCTGCTCCCGGGTCCCTGTGGCGCGCTGCTTTATCGTCTGGCCGCAGTGACCGATGCGCGCTGGCAGGCCAAAAAAGATGCGGCAAGCAATGATTTTGCGACGTTTTCCAGCCAGATTTTCGGTATCATCGAATGGTTGCCGTCGCGTGCGACGGCATGTGCTTTCGCCGTTGTCGGCGATTTCGAGGACGCCGTTCATTGCTGGCGCACGCAGGCCATGCAGTGGCCGGATCGCAACCTTGGCATCGTTTTGGCCAGCGGCGCCGGCGCGCTGGGTGTGCAACTCGGCGGGACACCCCTCGATGACGGGCAGATCGCCGATTGCCCCGAACTGGGCCTCGGTGAACCGGCTGATGTGGATTTCATGCAGAGTGGTGTCGGACTTGTCTGGCGTGCCACCCTTTTGTGGATGTTGTTGCTCTTTCTGTTGGGGCTCGCCAGTCTGGCGGGCTGAATAGATCTTTTCAGGAGGTTATTACATGAGCAGAGAAGTCGTCGTTCTGAGCGCAGTTCGTTCCGCTATCGGTACCTTCGGTGGTTCCCTGGCCGATTTCGAGGCCAGCGAGCTGGCCGGTATCGTGATGAAGGAATCCGTGGTCCGCTCCGGCGTGGATCCGCAACTGATCAACTACGTTACTGTCGGCAACTGTATGCCGACTGATTCCCGCTACGCCTATGTCTCGCGCGTGGCTTCCATTCAGGCCGGTCTGCCGATGGAATCCGTCGCCATGCAGGTCAGCCGCCTGTGTTCTTCCGGTCTGCAGGGTATCGTCACCACCGCCCAGAACATCATGCTGGGCGATGCCGATTATGGTATCGGCGGCGGCGTCGAAGTCATGTCCAAAGCTGCCTACATGCTGCCGGCACTGCGTTCCGGCGCCCGCATGGGTGACACCAAGGCGATCGACAGCATGGTCGCCGTGCTGACCGACCCGTTCGGTGTGGGCCACATGGGCATCACCGCGGAAAACCTGGCAGCCAAACATGGCTTTACCCGTGAGCAGCAGGATGCCTTCGCTGTCGAATCGCAGCGTCGCGCTACCGCCGCCATCGCCGAAGGCCGCTTCAAGTCGCAGATCGTGCCGATCGTCAAGCAGACCCGCAAGGGCGAAGTCGTGTTCGATACCGACGAGCACGTCAAGTCCAACACCACGCTGGAAAGCCTGGCCAAGATGAAGCCGGCGTTCAAGAAGGACGGTACCGTGACCGCCGGCAACGCCTCCGGTATCAACGACGGCGCTGCCTTCTTCGTGCTGGCCGCTGCCGACGTGGCCGCCAAGGCCGGCTACAAGGCCCGTGCCCGCATCGCCGGTTACGCCGTTGCCGGCGTGCCGAATGATGTCATGGGTGAAGGCCCGATCCCGGCGACCCGCCTGGCGCTCAAGAAGGCCGGCCTGACGCTGGACCAGATGGATGTCATCGAATCTAACGAAGCGTTCGCCGCGCAGGCGCTGACCGTTTCCAAGGTCCTCGGTCTCGATCCGGCCAAGACCAACCCGAACGGCGGCGCCATCGCCCTTGGCCACCCGGTCGGCTGTTCCGGTGCCTTCATCGCCACCAAGGCGCTGTACGAACTTGAACGCGTCGGCGGCAAGTACGCGCTGGTCACCATGTGTATCGGCGGTGGTCAGGGTATCGCCGTGATCTTCGAACGCGCCTGATCGCTCCGGTAATTCAAGGCACCAGAAAAACCCGCCGGAGCGATCCGGCGGGTTTTTTGTTTTGCACCACTTTGAATCGATCTGCACCGTGTTGGGGCGCCATCATTCATCGTGACTTTTCAATCCACTGATTTGATATGGTTTTCGCTCATGGCATGGAACCTGCTGCAATACTGGTGAAAGCATTCTCAGCGACGAGTCCAAGATGAACTTCTATAACGAAATGATCGACGCCAATGGCGGCGTCCGCGCGCATTACCGGGGTTACGACGATTGGCTGAAGACGACTCCCCCGGAGCGCATCGCCCGCAAGCGGGCCGAGGCGGACCTGGCCTTCCACCGGGTCGGCATCACCTTCGCCGTCTATGGCGAGGAGTCGGGCAAGGAGCGCCTGATTCCTTTCGACATTATCCCGCGCATCATCCCCTCGGCCGAATGGGAAGCCATGCAAGCGGGCCTGCGCCAACGGGTCAAGGCGCTCAACCTGTTCCTGCATGATATCTATCATGACCAGGAAATTCTCAAGGCGGGAAAGATTCCGTCCGAGCAGATACTCAACAATGCGCAGTACCGGCCCGTGATGCAGGGCGTTGATGTCCCGGGCGGTGTCTACGCCCATATCGCCGGCGTCGATATCGTACGTGCCGGGGCCGGCGAGTTCTACGTTCTGGAGGACAACCTGCGCGTGCCGTCCGGCGTTTCCTACATGCTGGAAGACCGCAAGATGATGATGCGCCTGTTCCCCGAACTGTTTGCGCGGAACAAGGTGGCGCCGGTCCAGCATTACCCGGACATGCTGCTCGAGAAACTGCGCGCCGTTGCGCCCACCGGGGTCAGCAATCCGACCGTCGTCGTGCTGACGCCGGGCGCCTACAACAGCGCATATTTCGAACACACTTTCCTCGCCCAGCAGATGGGGGTGGAACTGGTCGAGGGGCGCGATCTGTTCGTCAAGGATGAAGTGGTCTACATGCGCACGACCCAGGGGCCGCAGCGCGTCGATGTGATCTACCGTCGGATCGATGACGATTTCATGGACCCGCTGGTTTTCCGGGCCGATTCGGCGCTTGGCGTGCCCGGCATCCTGAAGGCCTACCAGGCCGGCAATGTCACGCTGGCCAACGCAATCGGCACCGGTGTCGCCGACGACAAGTCGATCTATCCCTACGTGCCCGACATGATCCGCTTCTATCTCGGCGAGGAGCCGAAACTTAACAACGTGCCGACATTCATGTGTCGCAAGCCGGATGACCTCAAATACGTGCTGGCGCACCTGTCGGAACTGGTGGTCAAGGAAGTCCATGGCGCCGGTGGCTACGGCATGCTGGTCGGCCCGGCGGCGAGCAAGGACGAAATCGAGCGCTTCCGCCAGTTGCTGATCGCCAAGCCGGACGGTTACATCGCCCAGCCGACGCTGGCCCTGTCCAACTGCCCGACCTTTGTCGAGGAGGGGATCGCGCCGCGCCATCTCGACTTGCGGCCCTTCGTGCTGTCGTCCGGCGACTGCATCAACATGGTTCCCGGCGGCCTGACCCGCGTCGCGCTGACCGAGGGCTCGCTGGTGGTCAATTCGTCGCAGGGCGGCGGTACCAAGGACACCTGGATTCTGGAGGACTGATCATGTTATCGCGCACCGCCGACCATCTTTTCTGGATGTCCCGCTATATCGAACGGGCCGAGAGTCTCGCCCGTTTGCTCGATGTGACCTGGCAGATGTCACTCGTCCCGCAGTCGTTGGAGGCGGCGAACCAGAACTGGAATGCCGTCATCGTCCTCAACAGTCTCGAAGAATCGTTTGCGGCGAAGTATTCTGCGGTCAACGCTGAAAATGTCCTGAGATTCATGGTCAGCGACACGGACAACGATGCATCGATCCATAGTTGCCTGCGCATGGCGCGCGAAAATGCCCACGCCGTGCGCGGCACCGTCACTTCCGAAATGTGGGTGACGATCAATTCGACCTGGCTGGAAGCCCGCAGCATGGGCTTCGAGCAGATTTACAACAGCGGCATCGGCGAGTTTTTCGAATGGGTCAAGATGCGTTCGTCACTGTCGCGCGGTACCACGCTCGGCACCCTTCTGCAGGACGAAGCCTTCCATTTCATTCGTCTTGGCACGCTGCTTGAGCGGGCCGACAACACGGCGCGCATCCTTGACGTCAAATACCATGTGCTGCGTCCGCACGGCGACGAGGGGGCGACCGATTTCTATCAGTGGGGCGCACTGCTGCGCTCGGTTTCGGCCTTCGAGGTTTACCGCAAGGCCTATCGCGATGTCATCACGCCGGAGCGGGTCGCCGAACTGCTGATGCTGCGCATGGACATGCCGCGCTCGCTGCACTTCTGCCTGAACGGGGTGGTCAAGAACCTCAACCTGATCGCCAACCGCCAGTCGGATGAAACGATCCGCCAGGCCGGCCTGCTGCATGCCCAGCTGCATTACGCCCGTATCGAGGACATTCTCGCCGCCGGGTTGCACGAGTACCTGACCGACTTCATGGATCGCGTCTATGCGCTGGGCGACGGTATCAGCAGGAACTTCCTGGTGCCGATGTCCGAGGCGGCGTAAGCAGCCGCATCACGGTGACGCCAACGCCGGACCGGCGTTGGCGCTAACCGATCATCCCGCGTTCGCGGATGAAGGCGATCACGGTTTCCAGCCCTTCGCCGGTTTTCAGGTTGGTGAACATGAAGGGCCGGGCGCCGCGCTGCGCTTTGGCATCGTGGGCCATGACCGCGAGCGAGGCGCCGACCATGGGCGCCAGATCAATCTTGTTGATGATCAGCAGGTCGGACTTGGTGATGCCCGGCCCGCCCTTGCGCGGAATCTTCTCGCCGGCGGCCACGTCGATCACATAGAGCGTCAGGTCGGAAAGCTCGGGCGAGAAAGTGGCGGCGAGGTTGTCACCACCGGATTCGACGAGGATCAGTTCGACATCAGGAAACGCCCGCTGCAGCCGGTCAACGGCTTCGAGATTGATCGATGCGTCCTCGCGAATGGCCGTATGCGGACAGCCGCCGGTTTCGACACCGATGATGCGCTCCGGCGCCAGTGCCGAGTGGTTGACCAGGAATTTTGCGTCTTCCGCGGTGTAGATATCGTTGGTGACCACGGCCATGTCGATCTGCTCGCGCAGCGCCTGGCACAGGGCCAGGGTTAGGGCGGTCTTGCCGGAACCGACGGGGCCGCCGATGCCAACACGTAGGGCTTGTTTGCTCATGGTTTCATGATCTGAAGAGACGTGAATATTGGGTTTCGTGGCGGGCGCAGGCAATGGCGAAGGCCGGCGTGAAATTGGACCATTCGTTTTCGGGCAGCTTTTTGGCGTCGACCGCAACCGCCGGAATTCTGCCGCCCAGTTCGGCGAGCAGGCGCTGGCCGGAAGCCTGGCCGAGCGGCACGGCTTTCAGCGCGGCCATCACCAGGTTCTCCGCCCACGACCACAGGTAGGCGGTGAGCGCGGCATCCGGCGCGATCTGCCAGGCGGCGGCAATGCCCGCCCAGGCGGTCGGGAAAGCGATCTCGCCCAGGCTGGCCAGACCGCTTTCGACGGTCGACAGGCCGGGGGCGCGCAAGTCGCGCACCAGCCGGTGCAGCGAAAATCCCATCTGGACGGTTTCGGCCCGCAGCTCGGCCGATTCGCGGCTGGCCAGGAATTCGCCGTTGAGGCGTGCGATTTCGCCAGTGTTGGCGGCGCACCATGCGCTGATCAGGGCCAGGACCAGTGGCGCCTCGTAGCGGCCGATGCCGAAGCGCAGCAGGTCGCCGATCCAGCGTCCGGCCGTCGCCTCGTCGCCGATGACGCCCGATTCAACTGCCCATTCCAGGCCCTGCGAATAGGTGTAGGCGCCGACCGGCAGCGCCGGGCTAGCCAGTTGCAGCAGGCGGACGAGTTGCAGGTTCGGGGTCAACGAGGTTTGAACTCGTGAATTTTCGGCACGGTACGATGCGTGCCGTGGCCCGGGTTGAGCAGGTCGGATGCCTGCTCCTCGGTGTGATGGTGGTGTCCGTTACCGTATGCACCCGATTCGGGCTGAAACGGGGCTTCGCTATCGGCAACCGTGCAGCCCAGGCCGCGTACCATCGCTGCCAGCACATGGTCAGCCTGGAAACGCAGCCTGCCGCCACTTTCGTTCGGCAGGATCTGCACCGGCACGTGGCGGTTGCCAAGGTGGTAGGCCGCGCGGGCGAACAGCAGGGGGCTGTCGGCAACTGCCTCGATGAGCTTTTCCTGGGCGGCGAGGATTTCGACGACGGTACTGCCGTCCTCGGCCGCCAGCTTGTCGCCGCCGTGCAGGTGGTCGCCACGTTCGAGGAAGATGCCGGCTTCGGTGCCGGACGCGAGCGTCACCTTGAGGCGGCTACGCTTGCGTTCGTCGTAGGTGAGGGCGATCGAGTCGGTGGCGGGGGCGGTGGTGCGGTGGTTGAGGATCAGCATGTCAGAACAGGAAGTAGCGCTGCGCCAGGGGCAATTCGGTCGCCGGCCCACAGACCAGATGCACGCCGTCGGCCATGACCACGTAGGTTTCAGGATCGACGCTGATTTCCGGCGTAGCGCCGTTATGCACCATGTCGGATTTCTGCAGCGTCCGGGTGCCGGAGACGGCGACCAGTGGCTTGCTCAAGCCGAGTGCGGCGACGGCCGGATTGTTCAGCGCGGCCTGCGAAACGAAGGTCACCGAGGTCTTCAGCGCCTTGCCGAAGCTGCCGAACATCGGCCGATAATGCACCGGCTGCGGCGTCGGGATCGAGGCGTTGGGGTCGCCCATCGCGGCGGCGGCGATCATGCCGCCTTTCAAAATGAGTGACGGTTTGACGCCGAAGAAGGCCGGTTTCCACAACACCAGGTCGGCCAGCTTGCCGACTTCGACGGAGCCGACGGTGTGGGCGATGCCGTGGGTCAGCGCCGGGTTGATAGTGTATTTGGCGATGTAGCGCTTGACGCGGAAGTTGTCGTTTCTCGCACTGTCTTCCGGCAGGGCACCGCGCTGCAGCTTCATCTTGTGCGCCGTTTGCCAGGTGCGGATGATGACCTCGCCAACCCGTCCCATGGCCTGCGAGTCGGACGACATCATCGAGAAGGCGCCGAGGTCGTGCAGGATGTCTTCGGCGGCAATCGTTTCGCGACGGATGCGGCTTTCGGCGAAGGCGATGTCCTCGGCGATGCTGGCGTCGAGGTGGTGGCAGACCATCAGCATGTCGAGATGCTCGTCAATGGTGTTCACCGTGTACGGCATGGTCGGGTTGGTCGAGCTGGGCAGCACGTTGGCCTGGCTGACTGCCTTGATGATGTCCGGGGCGTGGCCGCCGCCGGCACCTTCGGTGTGGAAGGTGTGGATGGTGCGGCCCTTGAAGGCGGCAAGCGTGGTTTCGACGAAGCCGGATTCGTTGAGCGTGTCGGTATGGATGGCGACCTGCACGTCCATCTGGTCGGCGACGCTCAGGCAGCAATCGATGGCAGCCGGGGTGGTACCCCAGTCCTCGTGCAGCTTCAATCCGATGACGCCGGCTTCGACCTGCTCGCGCAGGGCTTCCGGCAGACTGGCGTTGCCCTTGCCGAAGAAGCCGAGGTTCATCGGGAAAGCATCGGCGGCTTCGAGCATGCGCTGGATGTGCCAGGGGCCGGGCGTGCAGGTGGTGGCGTAGGTCCCGGTGGCCGGGCCGGTCCCGCCGCCGAGCATCGTGGTGATGCCCGACATCTGCGCTTCTTCGATCTGTTGTGGACAGATCCAGTGAATGTGGGCGTCGATGCCGCCGGCAGTAACGATCATGCCCTCGCCGGCGATGGCCTCGGTACCCGGGCCGATGACGATGTTGACGCCGGGCTGGATGTCCGGGTTGCCGGCCTTGCCGATGGCGGCGATGCGGCCATCCTTCAAGCCGATGTCGGCCTTGACGATGCCGGTGACGGCATCGACGATCAGCGCGTTGGTGATCACGGTGTCGACGGTTTCCGCCGAAACGCGCTGGCTCTGGCCCATGCCGTCGCGAATCACCTTGCCGCCGCCGAATTTCACTTCCTCGCCGTAGATCGTGTGGTCCTTCTCGACCTCGATGATCAGTTCGGTGTCGGCGAGACGAAGGCGGTCGCCGGTGGTGGGGCCGAACATTTCGCCATAGGCCTGACGGGTGATTTTGTTCGCCATCACAGTGCTCCCTGAACCAAGCCACGGAAACCGTAAACCTTCCTGTCACCGGCTAAAGCCACCAGTTGCACGGTACGCTTCTGTCCCGGCTCGAAGCGCACGGCGGTGCCGGCGGCAATGTCGAGGCGAAAGCCGCGCGCGGCCTCGCGGTCGAAGCTCAAGCCGGCGTTGGTTTCATAAAAATGGTAGTGCGAGCCGACCTGGATCGGCCGGTCGCCGGTGTTGGCGACGACCAGCGTGATCGTCGGGCGGCCAACGTTCAGTTCGATTTCGCCGGGTTCGGCGAGGAGTTCTCCGGGGATCATGGACACGCTCCTTAAACGATCGGGTTATGCACGGTGACCAGCTTGGTGCCGTCCGGGAAGGTGGCCTCGACCTGGATTTCCGGGATCAGTTCGGCGATGCCGTCCATGACGTCGGCACGGCACAGGACCTGGGTGCCGGCGTGCATCAGCTCGGCGACTGTCTTGCCTTCGCGGGCGCCCTCCATGATCGCGCAGGTGATCAGCGCTACGGCTTCCGGGTAGTTGAGCTTCAATCCTTTGGCCTGGCGCCGTTCGGCGAGCATGCCGGCTGTGAAGATCAGGAGCTTGTCCTTTTCGCGGGGTGTCAGTTCCATGAAGATTCCTCAGGTATTCCAGATGCGTGGGGGAATGGCCGGTCGACCGCAGCAGGCCGGGCGCAGGGTGGTCCACAGCGCGGCAAACCACTGGCGGGCGGCCTCGCTGCTGTTGCCGAGATAACGGGCGACGAGCACGCCGGGCAGCGCGGAGAGGGCGTGCGACGCACCATCGGCCGGGGCGATGGCGCGGCAGCTTTCGAGCAACGTGGCGGCTTGCTGCGGCATCTCGGGGAAGCTGCACAGGAGCGTGCCACAGACAGTGGCACCGGCCCAACCGGCCGGGCTGGCAAGTATCGGGTCATTGCCGGAAACTGCTCCGCGTTCCAGCCAGACCGGCTGATTTTCTCGGTCAACACGAAAAAACAGGTCAAAACGGCCCTGCGCGAAGCGTTCGCCCGAAGCGGTACGGCCCAGGCAGAGGATGTCCCAGCCGATATAGCGGCTGTCGGCGGCCAGGCTGACCCGCGTTTCCATGCGCGCCCGGGCGCCATCAAAAACGATCGTCTCCTGCGGTAGCCATTCCAGTATTGCCCCTTCGAGCACATCAAGGGAAATCGTCTGTGTCGCGTCCGGTCCGCCTGAGCGATACCATTTGCCCGCGCCGGGTGTCGTCATCTGGGCATGCGCCCCCGCCGCGAGCGTCACCGAAATATTCAGATGGTCCCCCCCGGCGACGCCGGAAGGCGGGTGCAGCAGGATAGCCTGGCAGACTGTCTCGCCTTCCGGATACAGGGCTTTCTGCACGCGCAACGGCCCCCGATGGCGAACTTCGCGCAAAAATGAGCGTTCGCCCGCACGGGCGAATCCCAGGTGCAACTCGGCATGCCAGGGCAGCGCGGACAGCGAAAGGCGCGAATTCATGCGGCGATTATGGAGACAAGCCGGGACGAAGGGAATACGCAAGAGTGCGCAGGAACGATGATCCGGCGCGCTTGTTCCTGCTCTTGCAGGAATCCGGCACGAGCCGTTTTGTGAATTGCGCAATCAGTTCAAGAATGCGCTACACAAGCCGGAAAAGCGCTGTCTGTTGGGGTATACCCCAACGCAATCTTCACCGTCGCGCAAAGCAATTTGACATATGATCTCGCGTCAGTTGCATATGGATGAATTGGTTGTACCATCGGTAACCCGAAGCGGGGGCGAGACAGGCGTGACAGACACTGGCTGCAGTGATGGGCGCGCAGCACGCGGGCCTGGCGACGGCTTACGCCATTGATGGAAGACCGCTGGTAACGATGAAGAACTCAGGAGACACAATGAGCGACTACATTCTGGAAACGCGCGGTCTGACCAAGGAATTCAAGGGTTTTACGGCGGTTTCCGATGTCAACCTCAAGGTTCAGCGCGGGACGATCCACGCGCTGATCGGGCCAAATGGCGCCGGCAAGACCACCGTGTTCAATCTGGTCACAAAATTCCTGCCGCCGACAGCCGGATCGATTCATTTCAAGGGCAAGGACATCACGCATGAAGCACCCGCAGCCACCGCCCGCCGCGGTTTTGTCCGCTCCTTCCAGATTTCTGCGACCTTCCCGCACCTGACCGTGCTCGAGAATGTGCGAATTGGCCTGCAACGCAAGCTGGGAACAGAATTCCATTTCTGGAAATCGGAAAAAAGTCTTAACAAGCTGAACGACGAGGCAATGGCCCTGCTCGAGGCGGTCGATCTCGGCGATTTTGCCGAAACGGTCACGGCAGAAATGCCCTACGGCCGCAAGCGGGCACTGGAAATCGCCACGACCCTGGCGCTGGCGCCGGACATGATGCTGCTCGACGAACCGACGCAGGGCATGGGGCACGAAGACATCGAGCGCGTCGTCGCGCTGATCCGCAAGGTGTCGGCCAATCGAACCATCCTGATGGTCGAGCACAACCTGTCGGTGGTTGCCAACCTGTGCGACCGGATCACCGTGCTGACCCGCGGCAGCGTGCTGGCCGAGGGGACTTACGAAGAAGTCTCGAAAAATCCACAGGTGCTCGAGGCCTATGTCGGTTCAGACAACATGAACGACGCGCATCACTAGGCGGGAAACGACCATGACCAGTGCTTTCAAACCGAAACCGGAATTCCTGCGCCTGACCGACCTGCACGCCTTCTATGGCGAATCGCACATCCTGCACGGCCTCGACCTCAATGTAGCGCGGGGGGAATGCGTCACCTTGCTCGGGCGCAATGGCTCGGGCCGCACCACCACGCTGAAATCGATCATGGGTCTGGTCGGCCGGCGGACCGGCTCGATCATGCTCAACGGCAACGAAATGATCCACGTGCCGACGCACAAGATTGCCCACCACGGGGTCGGCTATTGCCCGGAGGAGCGCGCCATTTTTACTTCGCTCAGTGCCGAGGAGAACCTCACCCTGGCGCCGGTCATTTCCAGTGGCGGCATGTCGGTCGATGAGATCTACACGATGTTTCCAAACCTGAGCGAACGGCGCAGCAGCCCGGGCGGCAAGCTGTCCGGTGGCGAGCAGCAGATGCTGGCCATGGCCCGCATCCTGCGCACCGGCGCCAAGTTGTTGCTGCTCGACGAAATTACCGAAGGCCTCGCTCCGGTAATCGTCAAGAAACTCGGCGAAGTGATTACCGAACTCAAGTCACGCGGTTTCACCATTGTCCTTGTCGAACAGAATTTCCGCTTTGCCGCGCCGCTGGCCGACCGCCATTACGTGCTCGAACACGGAGAAATAATCGCCACCATCACCCAGGAGGAACTCCCGGGCAAGATGGATTGGCTGCATCACACGCTCGGCGTCTGACCGGGCTTGCCCACCCCTAAGGAGGAATCACCCATGTTTTCAAGAAAACTCACCACCACTGCCTGTGCTGCCGCCCTGGCCGCGCTGTCTTTTGGCGCCCAGGCGCAGATTTCCGGTGGTTCGGTCAAGATTGGCGTTCTGACCGATCTTTCCGGCACCTATTCCGACCTCGCCGGCTCCGGTGCCGTATTGGCCACGAAGATGGCCATCGATGACTTCATCGCCAACGAAAAGCCAAATTTCAAGATTGAAATGGTGACGGCCGACCACCAGAACAAGGCCGACATTGCCTCCAACAAGGCGCGTGAATGGATCGAACGGGAAAACGTCGACACGATCACCGAACTGGTCACCACCTCGACCGCGCTGGCCGTGATGAAGGTCGCCAAGGAAAAGGACCGCGTCGTGATCATGAACGGCCCGGCTTCCACGCCGATCACTAACGAGCAATGCAACGACGTCTCGGTGCACTACACCTATGACACCTATGCGCTGGCCAACGGTACCGCCCGGGCGGTCACGCAACAGGGCGGCAAGAACTGGTTCTTTCTGACCGCCGACTATGCCTTCGGTCATGCGCTGGAGAAGGATTCCTCGGCGGTCGTCCTCGCCAATGGCGGCAAGGTGGTCGGCTCGGTACGCCACCCCTTCCCGGGTTCCGATTTCTCCTCCTTCCTGCTTAAGGCCCAGGCCTCCGGCGCGCAGGTGATCGGCCTGGCCAATGCCGGCGCCGATACCACCAACGCCATCAAGCAGGCCGCCGAATTCGGCATTACGCCCAAGCAGTCGCTGGCCGGCCTGCTGATGTTCATCACCGATATCCACTCCCTTGGCCTGAAGCCGACCCAGGGCATGTACCTGACCGAAGGTTTCTACTGGGATCGCACCGACGAGACCCGTGCCTGGTCGAAGCGCTTCTTCGACAAGCAGAAGAAGATGCCGACCATGGTCCAGGCCGGCCAGTATTCGTCGATCTATCACTACCTGAAGGCGGTGAAGGCGGCAGGCACCGACGATACGACCAAGGTCATGGCGATGATGAAAAAGACGCCGATCAACGACTTCTTCGCCAAGAACGGCCAGATCCGTCAAGACGGCCGCATGGTCCATGACATGTACCTGGTGGAAGTGAAGAAGCCGGCCGATTCGAAGTATCCGTGGGACTACTACACGATCAAGGCAACCATTCCTGCAGCCGAGGCTTTCCAGCCCCTGGCGCAGTCGCGCTGCCCGCTGGTCAAAATGTAAGTAGCGTTATTGCAATGCCCGACGCGGACGTCGTTCGCGCCGGGCCTGGAGCCTTCCATGGAAATTTTCGGAATACCGACCGCCTTGCTCGGCAGCCAGTTGCTGGTGGGGCTGATCAACGGCTCGTTCTACGCCATTCTCAGCCTCGGGCTGGCGATCATCTTCGGCCTGCTAAACATCATCAATTTCGCCCACGGCGCGCAATACATGATGGGGGCCTTCGTCGCCTGGATCGCGCTGACCCGTTTCGGCATCAATTACTTGGTGTCGCTGATCGCCGCGCCGCTCATCGTCGGTATGGTCGGCGTCTTGATCGAACGCCTGATGCTGCGCCGCCTGTACAAGCTCGACCACCTCTACGGGCTGCTGCTGACCTTTGGCCTGGCATTGATCTTCGAGGGCATCTTCCGCGACCAGTTCGGCATTTCCGGCGAAAGCTACGAGGTTCCCGAGTTGCTGTCCGGCGGCGTCAATCTCGGCTTCATGTTCCTGCCCATCTATCGCGGCTGGGTCATCATCGCCTCGCTGAGCGTCTGTTTCGGCACCTGGTACATGATCGAACGCACCAAGCTTGGCGCCTACCTGCGCGCCGGCACCGAAAATTCGCAGATGGTCCAGGCGCTGGGCATCAACGTGCCGCTGCTGATCACCTTCACTTACGGCTATGGTGTCGCGCTGGCAGCGTTTGCCGGCGTGCTCGCTGCCCCGATCTTCCAGGTCAATCCGCTGATGGGCTCCAACCTGATCATCGTCGTCTTTGCCGTGGTCGTGATCGGCGGCATGGGCTCGATCATGGGCTCGATCCTGACCGGACTCGGGCTGGGGCTGATCGAAGGCCTGACCAGGGTGGTCTATCCGGAAGCCTCCAGCGTGGTGGTTTTCGTGATCATGGTTATCGTCCTGCTGGTGCGGCCGGCCGGACTCTTCGGCAAGTCCTGAAGCGCGACAAAGGAAATCCACATGAATTCGCCTGCCACTTCCCAGGGGTCGAAGCTGCCGCTACTTTTCGGCGTGCTGTTTGTCATCGGCCTGATCGCACCGTTTGCGGTCTACCCGACTTTCCTGATGAAAATCCTCTGCTACGCGCTGTTCGCCTGTGCGTTCAACCTGTTGCTCGGCTTCGCCGGCCTGCTCTCGTTTGGCCACGCTGCCTTCCTCGGCACCGCCGGCTACATCTGCGGCCTGATGGTGCGCGATGTCGGCGTTACGCCGGAAGTCGGCATTCTGGCCGGCACCGTGTCGGCCGGCCTGCTCGGCTGGCTGTTCGGCTCGCTGGCGATCAAGCGCACCGGCATCTATTTCGCAATGATCACGCTGGCCCTGGCCCAGATGGTCTTTTTCCTCGCCATCCAGATCAAGGCGACGGGCGGCGAAGACGGCCTGCAGGGCGTGCCGCGCGGCAACCTGTTCGGCCTGCTCGACCTGTCCAACAACCTTGCCATGTACTACCTGGTGTTCGCCATTTTCTGCTTCGGCTTCTTCGTGATCTATCGCACCATCCACTCGCCCTTCGGCCAGATTCTGAAGGCGATTCGCGAGAACGAACCGCGCGCCATTTCGCTGGGCTACGACGTCAACAAGTTCAAGCTGATCGCCTTCATCATTTCCGCCGCCCTGGCCGGCATGGCCGGTGCCACCAAGACGCTGGTCTTCCAACTGGCGTCGCTGACCGACGTGCACTGGCACGCCTCGGGTGAGGTCGTTCTGATGACCCTGCTCGGCGGCCTGGGCACCATATTCGGCCCCATTGTCGGCGCTGCCACCATCGTCGCCCTGCAAACCCAGTTGGCCGATTCCGTCGGCTCCTGGGTCACGGTGATCATGGGCGTCATCTTCGTGCTCTGTGTGCTCAGCTTCCGGCGTGGCATCGTCGGTGAGTTGCAGGCCCTGATCAAGCGTTCCGGCGTGAATTAAGCGGTGGTTTCCGGCACTACTGGCGAACTTCGCGCGTGTTGCCAGGTGCCGGAAACTCGCCGCTGCTGCGGAAGGGGTTGATGTCCAGTCCGCCGCGCCGGGTGTAGCGGGCGTACACGGCGAGGGATTCGGGCGCGCACTGGCGGCTGATGTCGCAATAAATGCGCTCGACGCACTGCTCGTGGAACTCGTTGTGGTTGCGGAACGAGACAATGTAGCGCAACAGGCCGGCGCGGTCGATCGGCCGGCCGCGATAGCGTATGACGACCATCGCCCAGTCGGGCTGGCCGGTGACCAGGCAGTTCGACTTGAGCAGGTGGGAATAGAGCGTTTCTTCGGTTTTTTCGCCGTCGACCGTAGTCAGCAGTTCCGGTGCCGGCTGGTAGGCGGCGCAGGCGATATCGAGTTCGTCGAGCAGGATGCCTTCGGGGTAGCCGACCGACACTTGTGGTCGGCCGCTCAGAACTTCGATTTTCGCGCTCACCGG
>Ga0209310_1001166_pt1 | contig 21121 bp, 20 predicted proteins | sample AD_UKC030_MetaG_FD_184415 | JGI IMG/M metagenome (GOLD analysis project Ga0209310, IMG submission 184415) | Active sludge microbial communities of municipal wastewater-treating anaerobic digesters from USA - AD_UKC030_MetaG (SPAdes) (version 2) | ecosystem: Engineered > Bioreactor > Anaerobic >...
CGGCTGCGGCGACTGCGTCACCGGCTGCAACCACGGCGCGAAGATCTCGCTCGACCTGAACCTGCTGTGCCGCGCCCGGCAGCGCGGCGTGGCGATCTACTCCGGCGCCACCGTGTCGCGGCTGCGGCGCGACGGCGACGGCTGGGCGCTGGAGGTCCGGCACACCGACCTGAGCTTGCGCCGGCGCATGGCCGGCCCGCTGCGGCTGCGCGCGCGCCGGGTCGTGCTGGCCGCCGGCACGCTCGGCTCGACCGAGATCCTGCTGCGCTCGCAGGATGCGCAGTTGCGCTTCTCGCCCTGCCTCGGGCAGCGCTTCTCGGGCAACGGCGACCTGATCGCCGCGTTGTACGACGGCGCGCAGCGCATGAACGCCGTGGCCGACGACGCGACCCGGCCGTCGCGGCGCGGCGTCGGCCCGACGATCACCGGCATGCTCGACTGGCGCGCAGCAGCGCCCCCGGACGCGACCGCCGACGCGGCCACCGACCACGCGCATCGCGCCGGCGGCTGCGGGCGCCGCGCCGGCGGCGGCGACGCAGCCGACGACGCCTGCCTGGTGCAGGACCTGGCCGTACCCGGCGCACTGCGCCGCGCGTTCGAGGAGCTCACCGCCACCGCCGACCTGCTGCACCGGCTGGAGCGCTGCGACCGCAGCACCCACCGCGACGACGATGCCGGCATCGACCCGTGCGCGGTCGACCCGGCCAAGGTGGAGCACAGCACGGTGGTGGCGATCATCGGCCGCGACCGTGCCGACGGCACGCTGCAGCTGGAAGTGCCGCAGCCGGGCACCGGCCTGGACGCCGGGCTCGAGATCGACCCGGGGCTGCGCATCGACTGGCCGCAGGCGCGCCACGATCCGCGCATCGGCGCCTGCCACCGGCGGCTCGAAGCCGCGCTCGGCGCCGAGGGTTCGATCGGCGGCCGGCTGCTGCCCAACCCGATGTGGCGGCTGCTGCCTGAACGGCTCACCGCGCTGCTCGGCACTGCGCCCGGCCCGCTGCTGACCGTGCACCCGCTGGGCGGCTGTGCGATGGGCAGCAGCCGCGCCGACGGCGTGGTCGACGATCTCGGCCGCGTGTTCGACGCCGCCGCCGCCGACCCGCAGGCCACGCACGACGGGCTGGTGGTGCTCGACGGCTCGATCGTGCCCTGCGCGCTCGGCGTCAATCCGGCGTTGACGATCGCGGTGCTCGCCGACCGCGCGATCGAGCGGCTGTGCGGCAGCGCGGATGCGCCCGGCGCGGACGTGCCCGTGCCCGTGCCCGCGCCGGTCGAGCGCCCGCGCTTCGTGCAGGACACCGACCGGCCGCGCCGCCGCCGGCATGCGCGCATCGAGGTGATCGAGCGCCTGAGCGGGCCGCTCGAGCTGCAGGGGCAGCGCTGCTTCGTCGAGCTGTCGCTCGCCTACCGCTCGGCACGGGTGTCGGCGCTGGGCGCGACGCTGCGCGGGCGCGAGCTGCGCGTGCTGCCCGATCCGAAGCTCAGCCGGCTGCGGGTCTTCGAATGGACCCCGGCCGACGCCGAGCCGCCGATCCATCCGCTCGACCCGCAGGCCGAGCGCGTGCGCGTGCGCGCCGTCACGGCGCGCGACGACGCCGAGGCGCTGCTGATCGCGCCGGTGCTCGGCGGTACCCTGCGCCTGCTGCACCGCGAACCCAGCCGCCCGGCGCAGCGGGTGCTGCGCGGCTTGTGGGCGTGGCTGCCCAACCGCGGCCTGCGCGACATGTGGCAGGCGCTGGCCGAACAGGCCGCGGGCACCGCGAGCGGGCCGCTGCGCCCCGGCGAGAGGCTGTGCCAGGCGATCGCGCTGGCCAGCCGCGCGGGCGAGGTGCGGCGCTTCGACTACGCGCTCGAGCTGGGCCGGCCGACCCGGATCGACACCGGCGCGCACCCGGGGCTGGCGGCGCTGGCCGCTGGGCCGCGCTGGCGCATCAGCGGGCACAAGCGGCTGGGCTACGCGCGCCGCGCGAGCCCGGTCGCGCAGCTGATGCGCATGCGCGTGACCGCGTTCGGCGGCCTGGGGCTGGGCCGGCCCGACACGCTCGAGGTCAGCCCCTCGTACTTCGCGCAGATGCAGCAGCCGCTCGTGCGCCTGCGCAGCCACCCCGACCTGCCCGGCGCCTACTCGGACCTGGCCTCCTTCGGCCTGTACCTGGCGCGCATCGTGCTCAACAGCCACCTGTGGACATTGCGCCGGCCCGATGCGCCGCCGCAGCGCGTGCCGCAGCGCCTGCCGGGGCCGCTGCCGGGGTTGCCCGCGCCGCGCGTGCACACGCTCGACACCGGCGACGGCAGCGGCGCGCGGCTGCGCCTGACCGTCTACCCGAAGCCCGGCGCACAGCGCGCGCCGGTGCTGATGATCCACGGCTACAGTGCCAGCGGCACCACCTTCGCGCACCCGGCGCTGCCCTGCAGCCTGGCCGCCTACCTGTGGCAGCGCGGCGCCGAGCCCTGGGTGCTGGACCTGCGCAGCAGTTGCGGCATGCCCACCGGCCGGCAGCCCTGGGCCTTCGAGGACATGGCCGAGCACGACATCCCGGTGGCGCTCGATTTCGTGTGCCGCGCCACCGGCCGCAGCCGGGTGGACGTGGTGTCGCACTGCATGGGTTCGGCGATGCTGGCGATGGCACTGCTCGGCCCGCCCGAGAGCGCACGCGCACCGTGGGAGCGCGTGCGCCGCTGGGTGATGACGCAGGTGACGCCGGCGCCGGTGTTCGCGCCGGGCAACCTGCTGCGTGCGTACCTGATGCAGTACGCGCTGAACCTGCTGCCGCGGCTGCGCTACGACATCTGCGGCGCCGGGCACGCGGCGGCCCCGGCCGGGCCCGGCGCCGATGCCTTCGACCGCCTGCTGGGCGCGCTGCCGTACCTGGGCGAGGGCAGCGACAGCGAATTCGATCTGGAGAACCCGCCGTGGCGCTTCTGGCAGCGCACCCCCTGGGTACGCACGCGCCACCGCCTGGACGCGCTGTTCGGCCGCGTGTTCGACGCGCGCCGGCTCGCGCCCCGGACCTTGGCCCACCTGGACGACCTGTTCGGCGACATCAGCCTGGCAACCGTGTCGCAGACGATCCACATCGCCCGCAACGGCTTCGTCTCCAACCGCGCCGGCAATGCCGAGCCCTACCGCGCGCACCTGGAGCGCCTGGCGGCGCTGCCGATGCTGAGCCTGCACGCGCGCGACAACGGGCTGGCCGACTGGGAGGGCGCGCTGCACTGGCTCGACCAGTTCGGCCTGCGCACGCCGATGCCGAAGCAGCTGCGCACGCTGATGGTCGAGCGCTGCGGCCACCAGGATCTGCTGATCGGGCGCGACGCCGCCGCGGTGTTCGAACACATCGACGCGTTCCTGCGCGACTGAAGGAGGAGCCTGCATGCCGCCTGCCGCCCACCCCAACCCCTATGTCGCCGCGCCGGTGGACGACTGCCGACTGGTCGCCGGCGGTGCCGCGACTTTCAGCGCGCTCGCCCACGGCAGCCCGCTGCTGTTGTGCGCGGTGCCCTACCGTCGCCTGCCGCCCGGCGCTGCGGTGGTGTGGGTCGGCGCCGACGGACAGCCCACCCCGCCCGGTGCCTGGCTCGCCGCCTGCGCGCGCGTCGATGCGGGGTCGACCCAGCCGCTGCGATGGACCGCGCTGGCCAATGCGTCGGGCTGGATCGTCAGCGGCGACCTGGGCAATCTCGGGTTGTCGCGGGCGCACTGTGACGGCGCCGTGTTGCTGCTCGTGACCGAGCGCGGTGCCGTTGGCTACTGGAGCGAGAGCGGGCTGCTGCAGCGCATCGAGCGCGAACTGGCGGGCAGGATCGGGGCACCGGCAGCCGGCGCCCCGCCCGATCTGTCGGGTCAGCCGCCCCCGGTGCCGCGCGGGCCGACCGATGATCAACTGCGACGCGCGGTCGAGGCGGTTGCGCCGCCGGCGCGCGAGGCGGCGGCCGTACCGTGGCAGTGATCGAAGGCTCGGCGCCACCAGGGCTGCAGCTGGCGCTGAGCGCCTGCCAGTACCCGGGCGGCGTGCTCGACCGCACGCCGCGCCAGGACCTGGACGTGCACATCGACCGCCCCGGCCCCGCCGACCGATCGAGTCGCCGGCTGCGCGACTGGCTGCTGCAGCAGCCCGGCCGGCGCGCGCTGATCCACACCGGCGACAGCATCTACATCGACGCCAGCGCCGGCTTGTTCGACCCGCAACTCGTGGCCGACGGCAGCGCGGCGACCGAGCCGGGCCGCGGCGACGCGCTGCGCGACGCGCTGCGCCGCGCCTACCGGCACACGCGCGGCAGCCTGTACCGCAGCGTCACGCAGCGGCTGCAGCTGATCGACGACCACGAGCTGATCGACAACTGGGAGCCCTCGCTCGACGCCGCGCGCCAGCAGGCGCTGCAGCAGCGGCTGGACATCGGCCGCGAAGTCTTCATCGAGCGCGCGCTGCTGCTGGCGGCGCCGCCGGCGCCGATCGGCGACTCGGCGCTGCCGCTGTGGGGCGAGCAGCCGATCGGCGATCTGCGCTGCTTCATCGCCGACACCCGCACCGAGCGCAGCGCGCGCGACCCGGCGGCGCTGGCGCAGGCGCGCATCATGAGCCGCGCGCAGTTCGACGCGCTGCTCGCGTGGCTCGATCCGCTGCCGCAGGAGAGCGGATCGACTGCCTACCGCCGCGTGGTGATCACGCCGTCGATCCTGCTGCCGCGCCGGCTGGCGAGCAGCGAACACCCGGCCGGCGCGCTGCGCTCGGACGCCTGGGACGGCTACCCGGGCGCATTGCACGCGCTGCTGGCGGCACTGGCCGAGCGGCCGCGGCTGAAGGGCCTGTTCCTGTCGGGCGACGAGCACCTGCCCTGCGTGCTGCGCGCCGAAGTCGCCCGCGCCGACGGCAGCGCCGCGCCGGCCGAGCTGCTGTCGGTGCACACCGGCGCGCTGTATGCGCCCTACCCCTTCGCCAGCAGCCGGCCGGAGGACTTCAGCGACGAGCGCAGCTTCGGCTTTCGCGCCGAACACGCCGGCGCCGTGCGCGACTACGTCTGCCGCATCCGCTCCTGCTGGTTCCCGCTGGAGCAAGGTGACGGCTTCACCACCCTGGCCTTCGGCGCCGACCGCTGCGCCGACCCCGAGGTGGTGTTTCGCGCCGCCGACGGCCGCGACTACGCCTGGCCCGGCGGCTGACCGGCCAGCGCCTCTTCGACCGCCCGCGCCAGCACGCGCCCGTCCAGCGGCTTGTGCAGCACCCGCAGCCCTGACGCATCGGCTTCGGCCAGGTTCTGCGCGTCGGTCTCGCCGGTGATGATCAGCGCCGGCACGCAGCGGCCGAGCAGCGCGCGCACCGCCTGCACCGCAGCCGCGCCGGTCTGCCGGTCGCGCAGGCGGAAGTCGGCGAGCACGATGTCCGGCGGCTGCTGGCGCGCCCGGCGGCAGGCTTCGTCGGCACAGGCCGCCGTGAGCACGCGGTAGCCGCGGCCGCCGAGCATCGTGTCCAGGTCGGCGAGCAGATCAGCTTCGTCGTCGATCGCCAGCACGACCTTGCCGTTGCGCGCCGCCGCCGACTCGGCCGCGAACGCTTCGCGGGCCATGGCTTCGGCCGGATCGTCGGCCGCGCCGTCCGCCGGCCTGCAGGCTGCTGCCGGCCCGCCGCTGGCCGGCAGCAGCAGCTCGAAGCAGCAGCCCTGCGTGCCGGTGCTGGACAGGTGCAGCTCGATGCCGAGCAAGCGTGCCAGCCGGCGCACGATCGACAGGCCCAGGCCGATGCCGCGGCTGCGGTCGCGCGACGGGTTGTCGAGCTGGTAGAACTCCTCGAACACCCGCTCCTGGTGCTCGGCGGGGATGCCCGGGCCGGTGTCGAAGACCTCGATGCGCACGGTGCCCGCCTGCGGCAGCAGCCGCAGCCCGACCGTGCCGCGCGGCGTGAACTTCACCGCGTTGTGCAGCAGGTTGCCCAGCAGCCGCTCGAGCAGCAGTGCGTCGGTCCACGCGTGCAGCGGCCGCGCGGCGAGCTGCAGCTGCCAGTCGAGCCCGGCGGCGCGTGCCGCGGCCTCGTACGGCGCCGCCAATGCCTGCAGGTACGGGCCCAGCTCGAGCGCGGCCCAGCGGACCTCCACGCTGCCGGCATCCAGCCGCGCAAAGTCGACCAGCTGGTCGAGCAAGCCGCGGCATTGCGTCAGCCCGCGGCGCAAGCCGGCCTCGATGCGCGCCAGGTACGGGTCGTCGATGCGCTCGAGCGTGTCGCCCAGGGCCGCCGTGTTCAGGCTCATCGCGAACAGCGGCTGGCGCAGGTCGTGGCTGACCGACGCGAGCACGCGCGTCTTGCCAGCGTTGGCCGCGGCTGCGCGGTCGCGCTCGATGCGCAGCAGCGCGCCGGCTTCCTCGAGCGCGGCATTGGCGCTGCGCACGCGGTCGCGCTCGGTCTCCAGCTCGACCGCGTAGTCGATCAGCCGGCGGCCCTGACGGCCGCTGTTCTCGACGTAGCCGATCAGCAGCCGCGCCAGCGCCAGCACCAGCAGCGCGAGCGTGCCGCCCAGCCAGTCGAGCTGCGCGGCCCAGGCCAGCGCCAGCGTCCCGAGCGCGGGGAAGGTCCAGGCGCGCATCAGCCGCACTTCGCCGCCCGAAGTGGCCACCGAGCCGGCCGCCAGGCCGACGAGCACCATCGTCACGACGACCTCGAGGTTCTCCTGGCCGTACAGGAAGGCCAGCGCAACCACGGCGGCGCGGCCGAAGCCGAGCAGCAGCCACCAGTGCTGCATCGACCGGATGAAGGCCTCGGGATCGGCGGCGGCCGCGCCCTGCGGCGCCAGCGCAGCGCGCCGCCGCTGATGCTGCAGCGTCTGCATGCCGGCGAACCACAGCAGCGCCGATGCCGGCGAGATCTCGATGCCGATCACCAGCGCCAGCAGCACGTCGACGCCGAGCATCTGCACGCCGGCGCGCCGCAGCTCCTCGCGGATGTGCGCGATGGACGCATCCAGCGCGCGGCGCGGCGCCGACGCCTCGCCGCCGAGCGCCGGTGCCGCCGGATCAGTCAAGCATCACCCCCATGCGCGCGGCCAGCGCCACCGCCTCGGCCCGGCTGTTGACGCCCAGGCGCCGGAACACGATCTTCTTGTGGGTCTTGACCGTGCTCACCTCGACGTCGAGCTCGCGCGCGATCACCTTGTCGCTGACGCCGCGCAGCAGCACGCGCAACACCGCCTGCTGCTGCGGGGACAGGGCCGGAAAGCACTCGGCCAGGCTGCGGCCCTGCCAGCGCTGGCGCACCGACGGCGACACCTCGTCGCGCGCGCCCAAGCGGCCGGGCAGGTACACGCCGCCGCGCGCGACGATGTCGATCGCCTCGCGCATCTCGGCGAAGCCGGCCGCGTTCTTGCACAGGAAGCCGGCGGCGCCGAGCTCGAGCACTTCGTACACCAGCCGGGGCCTGTCGTCGCCGGACATGACGACGATGCGCGCCTGCGGGCACTGCTCGCGCAGGCTCGCGTAGCAGCCGGCGGCGCTGGCTTCGCCCAGCCACCAGTCGAGCAGGATCAGGTCGAAGGCCCGCTCGCCCGCCAGCGCCAGCGCCTCGGGCTCGCTCGCGGCCAGATCGACCTGCAAATCGGGGTGGCGCGCCTGCATCGCCACGCTCAGCGCTTCCAGCAGCAGACGGTCGTTGTCGACGAGCAGCACCTGCATCGCCAGCCTCCCCTTTGCGGGCCCGCACCCGGCGCCGCAGCGTGCAGCGGCAACGGTGCGCAGCCCGTGCCGCACTCTACCGAATGCGGCACGGCTTCTCTTCGCCCTTCGGGATGAACCCGGCTTCGCCCCAACGGCGGGCGACAGCCGCGCAGGCGCCCGCTACCGTGCCCGACACGGCGTTGCCGCCTGCGCGGCAGCCCGCCGAACCCGCGGCAACCATGACGGAGCACGGCAATGAACGATTCGACGGCCTGGATGCGACCCGCTTCGGTCCCCCTGCAACGGCTGCAGCCGGCATCGCCCACGATCCGCGGCACACAGGCCCACGCCCCGCCCGACGCCGCCGATGCCTGGGCGAAGCGCTCGCTCGACCGGGTCGACGAAGGCATCGCCCTGCTCGACGCCGAAGGCCGCGTGCTGTTCGCCAACCGCAGCGCGCGCAGCCGGCTGCGCGGCGGCGCCGTGCTGTTCGATGACGCCGGCCGGCTGGCGGCACGCAGGCCGGCCGACGCCGCGGCGCTGCGCGCGGGGCTGGCCGATGCAGCCGGGCGCGGCCTGTACCGCCTGCTGCGGCTGGGACCGGACGATGTGCACGAGTTCGTCGCGCTGAGCCCGCTGGACCGCGAGCTCGCACCGCGCCGGGTGCTCTGCAAGTTCGGGCGGCGCGGGCTGTGCAACCCGCTGGCGCTGCAGTGCTACGCGAGCAGCTTCAGGCTCAGCTCGGCCGAGAGCAACGTGTTGCAGCAGCTGTGCGACGGCGCCGACCCGCACGCGATCGCGCGCCGCCAGGGCGTGGCGCTGTCGACGGTGCGCACGCAGATCGCGGCGATACGCGGCAAGACCGGCACGCGCTCGGTGGGCGACCTGCTGCGCACGCTGGCGCGGCTGCCCGCAGTGGGCGGGCTCGGCTGGTATCAGGATTGCGCGGCCTAGGACCGCGGCCGCCTGCGCCGGGCCGCACGAAGACCTGCGCGCCCACGCGGCAGCCCTGATCTTGCTGTGTCGCAGGCGCAGCGTTGCGTTCGCGCGCACGCAGCCCAGTCCTGGGGCGCTCTCAGTCCTTCAGGTGGTCGGCCACGAAGCGGCGCAAGATGGCAAGCGCCGGCGCTTCGGTACGCCCCGCCAACGTGACGAACGAGAAGCGTGCCGCCACGTTGAACGCAGGCTCGGTATCCAGCACGACGAGCCGTCCGCTCGCCAGGCCGGCCCGAGCCGCACCCAGAATGCCCAGGAAGATGGCGTCGCTGTCCTCGACGGTTTCGATCAGGCTGGGGATGTCGTCGCAGCGCAGCCGCACGGCCGCTTGCGGATCGGCCGCCGGGCCATAGAGCGCGATCAGCAGCCGCGCCACTTCTGCGCTCAGCGGCGTCGAAGCCAGCGGATAGCGGCGCAGCTCATCGAAGGACACGGCCCGGCCCAGTTGCTGCAGCGGATGTGCAGCGCGGCAGACCAAGCCGGCGCGCATCTCGCCCAGGTCCTCGATGAGGAGGTCCGCCGCCGGCTCGACTCGGCGCGCGTCAACCACCAGGGCGTCGAATTCGCGCACGCGCAACTGGTGCGTCTGCACTTCGGTCGCGCCAGGGGTGATGCTGACCTCGATCTGCGGGTGATTGCGCGCCATGAAGCCCAGAAGCGGGCGCATGAGCATCGCGCTCGGCCCCGAGCCCAGGCCGACGCGGATGGCCCCGAGCTCACCGTCCTTGAGCAACTGGACGCTGCGTCGCAACTCGGCCGCATCCAGCACCATGCGCCGCGCGCGTGCCGCGACTACTTGGCCAAAGGGCGTGAGCTCGCAGCGCTTGCCGATGCGATCGATCAGAAGCACCTCGAGCGCCTGCTCCAGGCCCTGAATGCTCCGGCTCAAGGCCGACTGGGTGATGTGACATCGCTCCGCGGCCCGGCTGAAGGATGCAGTCTCCGCCAGCGCCAGCAGGTGCTCCAGCCGCCTCAGGTTCAGTGATTCAGACATTCAAATGCGTCCCACGAATCGTTTTCATGAAAAGTATGCATTGGACGCATGGATGAAGACTTTCTACCATCCCGGCGGTCCACATACCACACCATCGCAGGAGACAAGGCAGATGACCACCATCCAGGAGAACCTGGGCTCGCCCGGCATGGCGCGGCCGCAACCCGCGGCCGCTGCGGCGGCGAACCCGGCAGCCCAACCGGTCCCGCGCAGCATCGTGGCCGCCGCCGTCGCCGGCAACGCGATGGAGTTCTACGACTTCACGACCTATGCGTTCTTTGCCGTCTACATCGGCAAGACCTTCTTTCCGGCCAGCACGCCGATGATGAGCCTGCTGCTGTCGGTCGCAGTGTTCGGCGTCGGCTTCGTCACGCGGCCGCTCGGCGGCTTGCTGATCGGCGCCTTCGCCGATCGCGTCGGCCGCAAGCCGGCCATGCTGCTCACCATCGGCCTGATCACCCTGGGCACCCTGGGCCTGGCAGTCACGCCTTCCTACGAGAGCATCGGCATCGCCGCGCCGCTGATCGTGGTCTTCTGCCGCCTGATCCAGGGGCTGGCGCTCGGCGGCGAGGTCGGCCCGTCCACGTCCTACCTGATCGAGATCGCGCCGCCCGGCAAGCGCGGCCTCTACGGCAGCTGGCAACTGGCGAGCCAAGGGATTGCCGCCCTCGCGGCGGGCATCGTCGGCGTGGCGCTGACGCTCGCGCTGAGCGCCGAGCAGATGCAGGCCTGGGGCTGGCGGCTGCCGTTTGCACTTGGCCTGGCGTTGATTCCGATCGCCGTCTACCTGCGCCGCCACATGCCCGAGAGCCTGGACCAGGACACGGGCCACGCAGGCGGCGCCCCGGTCGCGCGCCCGCGCCTGCGCGAACACCAGCGCACGATGATGATCGGCATCATGCTGATCCTCGGCGGCACCATCTCGACCTATGTCGCGATGTACATGACGAGCTACGCGATCACCACGCTCAAGCTTGCACCCGTGATCGGCATGACCGCCACGGTGATCTTCGGCATCGCCACCTGGCTGGGGGCGCTGCTGGGCGGCTGGCTGTCGGATCGCTACGGGCGCAAGCCGGCGATGCTGTGGCCGCGCGTGGCGTTGATGCTGCTCACCTATCCCCTGTTCCTCTGGCTGATCGCCGACACCAGCTTCACCACCCTGACGATCACGACGCTGATCCTTGCCGGCCTCACGGGCATGTCCGCCGCGCCCACGGTCGTGGCGATCCCGGAGCAGTTTCCGATGCCGATCCGGGCGCTGGGCCTGTCCGTCGTCTATGCGGTGGGCGTCGCCGTCTTCGGCGGCAGCGCCCAGGCCATCGTCACCTGGCTGATCGCCGTGACCGGCAGCCCGGCAGCGCCCGCGCTATACGTCGTGGCCAGCAGCATCATCACGGTGATCGCCATCGTGCTGACGCCGGAAACCGGCGGCAAAGCGGAACTGCGGCATTGACCCTTGCCGGACCAGCCGCCCACGCCCGCAGCCCGCATCGATCGACCAACCGAGACAGACGCCCATGAGCCCCGACGCGACATCCGCCCTGACGGCCGCACAGGCCTGCGCGCAGGAATTCATCGACCTGCGCCGCGACATCCATCGCCATCCCGAACTCCCGTTCGACGAGCGGCGCACCTCCGACCTGGTCGCCGAGCGCCTGCAGGCCTGGGGCTATCGCGTCGAGCGCGGCCTGGGCGGCACCGGGCTGGTCGGCCAGCTCGAGCGCGGCAAGGGCCGCCGCACGCTCGGCCTGCGCGCCGACATGGACGCACTGCCGATCCAGGAGCAGACCGGCCTGCCGCACGCCAGCAGCCACGACGGCGTGATGCACGCCTGCGGCCACGACGGCCATACCGCGATGCTGCTGTGCGCGGCCAAGGTGCTGGCCGAAGCGGGCGGGTTCTCGGGCAGGCTGAATCTGATCTTCCAGCCGGCCGAGGAATACGGCACCGACGACAGTGGCGCGGTGCGCATGATGAATGACGGCCTGTTCGCCAAGTACCCGTGCGACGCGATCTTCGCGATGCACAACATGCCCGGCTGGCCGCAAGGGCACCTGGTGTTTCGCCAGGGCGCGATGATGGCCTCGTCGGACAAGGTCTACATCACGCTGCACGGCCACGGCGGCCACGGTGCGCTGCCGCACGAGGCGGCCGACCCGGTGGTCGCGGCCGCCGGCCTGGTGATGGCCTTGCAGACGGTGGTCGCACGCAACGTCGATCCGCGCCAGACCGCGGTGGTCACCGTGGGCGTGCTGCAGGCCGGACGCGCCAACAACGTGATCCCGGACCGCGCGCACCTGGAGCTGAGCGTGCGCGCGCTCGACCCTGAGGTGCGCAACCTGCTGCAGCAACGCATCACCGCGATCACGCACGCGCAGGCACAGAGCTTTGGCGTCAAGGCCGAAATCGACTACCGGCGCGGCTACGCGGTGCTGGTCAACGACGCCGAGCAGACCGAATTCGCACGCCGCGTCGGCACCGAGCTGGTCGGCGGCGAGCGCGTCGTCGCACAAGGCCCGGCGATCACCGGCAGCGAGGACTTCGCCTACATGCTGGAGAAACGACCGGGCAGCTACCTGCTGATCGGCAACGGCGCCGGCGACCAGGCGGGCGCGTGCATGGTCCACAACCCCGGCTACGACTTCAACGACGCCAACGTCGCGATCGGTGCCGCCTACTGGACCCTGCTCGCACGCCGCTTCCTGGCCTGAGCGGCGGAGAGGCTTTCGGCCGCTCGTCAGCCGGACCCGTCCGATTCCGACCCAGGGTCTGGCCGAAACTGCCTGAAAGCGCCCCCAATACCGGGCTGCGCCCAGCCAGCCCCCGTGGTTCGTGGAAGCCCGGGGCGGCTCGGCGATTGCTCGTGAGCCTTCGGCTTCGAGACCGCTGTCGGATCGACCCCGCCGTCACAGCAGCGGCGCCAGCCGCTCGAGCGCGATCACCGCGAAGAATCCCAGCCCGGCCAGCACCGTCCACTTCACGACCACCAGCCCGCGCTGCAGCCACACCCGCTGCTGCGTGCCGATGTACAGCGCGAAGCACAGCAGCGCCGCCAGCAGCAGCAGCCCGAACACCAGCCGGAAGATCACCATGCCGGCCTCACCAGGCGGGGGCCAGCTCGGCGAAGCCTTTGGGCGCGAGCGCCTCGTCGTCGAAACTGACCGTCTCGTGCGCCGCGGGGTCGGCCAGCAGCGCGCGCAGCAGCCGGTTGTTGAGCGCGTGGCCGCTGCGGTAGGCGCTGTACGCCGCCAACAGCGGCTGGCCGAGCACGTGCAGGTCGCCGATCGCATCCAGGATCTTGTGCTTCGCGAATTCGTCGTCGTAGCGCAGGCCGTCGGCATTGAGCACGCGGCTGTCGTCCACCACCACCGCGTTGTCCAGGCTGCCGCCCAGCGCCAGGCCGCGCGCGCGCATCGCATCCACGTCCTTGGCGAAGCCGAAGGTGCGCGCGCGCGCGATGTCGCGCTTGTACTGGCCTTCGCTGAAGTCGAAGGTCACGACGCGGCCGGTGTCGTCGACCGCCGGGTGGTTGAACTCGATCTCGAAGCTCAGGCGGTAGCCCTCGTACGGATCGAGCCGCGCCCACTTCAGCGCCGCGCCCTCGCCTTCGCGCACCTCCACCGGCTTGAGCACGCGCAGGAAGCGCTTGGGCCGATCCTGCAGCGCGATGCCGGCGCTTTGCAGCAGGAACACGAAGCTCGCGGCCGAGCCGTCGAGCACCGGCACTTCGTCGCCGCTGATGTCGATCAGCAGGTTGTCCAGCCCGAGCCCGGCGCAGGCCGACAGCAGGTGCTCGATGGTCTGCACCGTGGGCTGGCCCGGCTGCCCGCCCGGCGAGATCGTGGTGGCCATGCGCGTGTCGCTGACCGCGTAGGCCGACACCGGGATCTCCACCGGCACCGGCAGGTCGGTGCGGCGGAACACGATGCCGGTGTCGGGCGGCGCGGGCTTGAGCGTCAGCTCCACCTTGTGGCCGCTGTGCACGCCCAGGCCGACCGCCTGGGTCACGGATCCGATCGTGCGCTGCGCGAGCATGGCGCGAATTGTCGGGCATGCCCGACGGCGGGTGTCGAGCCTGTGGCCTAATCGCGCCTTTGCCTTTTTCACAGGAGCCGACCATGGGCAACAAGATCGTCACCGAAGCCGACCGCCGGGCCACGCCGCGCCCGCCGGCGCCCGCCGGCGTGACGCCGACCAACCACCGCGGCCAGCGCGTGAGCCTGGAGCGCGGCGTCAACACCCGCAGCAAGAAGAACCCCGGCAAGCGCGCCAAGAAGGGGGGCTGAGGCTGGACACAAGGGCGTCCCGGCGGACGGCCTTGTGCCTGCCGACAACGCGCCCACGACGCGTTGCGGTGCAGGCTCACTTCGCGCAGCGAAGTGATGCCGCAGCCAAACGGCCGGGCATGCAGGCCCGGCCGTGGGAGGGGCTGGACACAAGGGCGTCCCTGCGGACGGCCTTGTGCCTGCCGACAACGCGCCCACGGCGCGTTGCGGTGCAGGCCCGCTTCGCGCGGCGAAGTGCTGCCGCAGCCGAGCGGTCACGAATCCCAGCACGCGCCCGTGGATGAAGCCGCTGCGCACCGGCAGGTGCGCATCACCGAACTGCGATTGCCGCTGGACCACGCCGACGGCGCATTGCGCGCCGCCGTGCTCGAGCGCCTGGGGCTGCGCGACGGGCAGCTCGCGCAGGTCCACGTCTTCCGCCGCGCGTGGGACGCACGCAGCAAGGCGGCGATCCGGCTGATCTACACCGTCGACTGCACGCTGGCCGAGGGCGTGGACGCAGCCGCGCTGCTCGCACGCCTGGCCGGCGACCGCCAGATCCGGCCGACCCCCGACATGCGCTGGCGGCCGGCGGCGCAGGCGCCGGCGGACTGGCACGCCGCGGGCAGGTCACGGCCGGTGGTGGTGGGCTTCGGCCCCTGCGGCATCTTCGCCGCGCTGGTGCTGGCGCAGATGGGCCTGGCGCCGATCGTGCTGGAGCGCGGCCGGCCGGTGCGCGAGCGCACGCGCGACACCTGGGGGCTGTGGCGGCGCGGCGTGCTCGACCCCGAATCGAACGTCCAGTTTGGCGAAGGCGGCGCCGGCACCTTCAGCGACGGCAAGCTGTGGAGCCAGATCAGCGACCCGCGCCATCTGACGCGCAAGGTGCTCGCCGAGTTCGTCGAAGCCGGCGCGCCGCCCGAGATCCTGTTCGTGGCCAAGCCGCACATCGGCACCTTCCGGCTGGTGGGCATGCTGGCCAGGCTGCGCGCGAAGATCGAGAGCCTGGGCGGCGAAGTGCGCTTCGGCGCGCGCGTGGCCGACCTGCTGCTCGAAGCCCGGCCCGAGCGCGAAGGCCGCAACCTGGCGCTGCGCGGCGTGGTGCTGGCCGACGGCAGCGAGCTGCGCTGCGACCACCTGGTGCTGGCGCTGGGCCACAGCGCACGCGACACCTTCGCGATGCTGCACGCGCGCGGCGTCGCGATGCAGGCCAAGCCCTTCGCGGTGGGCCTGCGCATCGAGCATCCGCAAAGCCTGATCGACCGCGCGCGCTTCGGCGCGAACGCCGGGCACCCGATCCTGGGCGCGGCCGACTACAAGCTGGTGCACCACGCGGGCAACGGCCGCAGCGTCTACAGCTTCTGCATGTGCCCGGGCGGCACCGTGGTGGCGGCGACCTCCGAGGAAGGCCGCGTCGTCACCAACGGCATGAGCCAGTATTCGCGCAACGAGCGCAACGCCAACGCCGGCATCGTCGTCGGCATCGAGCCCGAGGACTACCGGCAGGACGGCCGGCGCGACCGCAGCGTGGTCAACCCGCTCGACGGCATCGCCTTCCAGCGCGCGCTCGAATCGCGGGCGTACGAACTCGGCGGCGGCGGCTACGTCGCGCCCGGGCAGCGCGTCGGCGATTTCGTCGCCGGCCGCGCATCCGCCGCCTTCGATGCGGTGATGCCGTCGTACCAGCCGGGCGTGCGCCCGACGAACCTGGCCGAACCCGGCCACGAGAGCCTGCCGCGCTATGCGATCGACGCGATCCGCGAGGCGCTGCCCGCCTTCGAGCGCCAGATCCCCGGCTTCGCGATGGCCGGCGCCGTGCTCACCGGCGTGGAGACGCGCACCTCGTCGCCGCTGCGCATCCCGCGCGGGCGCGACCACCAGAGCCTGAACGTCGCCGGGCTGTACCCGGCCGGCGAGGGCGCGGGCTATGCCGGCGGCATCATGTCGGCCGGGGTGGACGGCATCGAGGTGGCCGAGAGCGTGGGGCGGGCGGTGCTGGGCGCGCCGGAGGGTTGACCGCGTCGCAAGAGCGCCCCCAGGCGGCGGCAAGCTCGTGCTGGAGACTCCCGGCCGCGTGCCAGGCAAGCGGCCCGACGTACCAGTCGATGGCCCGATCGGCATCGTCCAGCGCATCGGCGCTGGCGACGACCCTCACGCGGACTGCCGCCGCTGGCGCAACCGCTCGGCCAGCGATGCCAGGAACTCTTCAGCTGGGATGAAATGAGTGCGCCCCGCCTCCATGTCGCGCACGCGCCGCTCGATTTCGGCCTGCCGGTCCGGATGCAATGCCGGCGCGGGCAGCACCGTGTCGGCCGGTGCCTCGATCAGCTCGACCCGTTGCTCGGGCGTGAGATTCATCGCGCCGGCGAGGACGGCTTCGAGGCCATTGGACACAGCCACTCCTGCAACAGAGGTTCGCTGCAGTCTATCGTGGGGCAGCGGTAGCATCCACCGCATGGCCGACGACGAGTTCGTGATCTCCGACGCTCTGCGCAGCCTGGGCCTGGCTCTGCGACCGCTGCTGGCCCGGCTGCGCAGCGAGCGCGAACTCGGCATGACACCCGGCCAACGGGTCGCCGACCCCGAGGCCACCGTCTCGCGGCACATGGGCCGGCTGGGCGACCTGGTAGACCGCCTGGCGCACCAGGTTCGGCTGATGAACGAGGACGTCGCGGCCAACGCGCACGCGGACGCCGCCGACGTGCAGCGCGCCGTCGCCGGGCTGACCGGCGTCGTCGACGACTTGCTCGACGCCCGCCGCAGCGCGCGCCGCCTGCGCCCCGCCGGGCGTGGCGGGGAGATCGCGCCCCTGCTCGTCGGCGCCTACGACCACGTGCTGACCGAGGTGGAGCTGTGGCTGTCCCGCCTGGTGCGGGTACTGGCCGACCCGGCGGCCGAGATCGCGCGGCTGCGGCAGTCGGGCCCGCCCTACGAGATCGAGCTGGCACTGAAGCTGACGCCGGCACCGCAGCTGGCCGCGCTGCACGACTGGTCCATCGGGCGCGCGGCGCACAAGCTCGGCTTCTGGGGCGGCGTGTCGGCCCTCGTCCTCGGCTGGGGGCTGAGCGGCCTGTTCTTGGGCGGCGGGGACGACGGCGGATAGACCTATGGCCGCCGGCCGCGAGGCGGGCGGCCCACCTGGTCGTCGTCGCGGCCCGCCCAGGCTCGATGCCTCAGCGATCGACGAATCCGGCCTCGCGCTGCGCCCGCAGCGCCAGCACGGCCACCCCATCGTCGACGGCATCGTATTGGCAGCGCGCCACATGGCCCCGTGCGTCGCGCCCGATCACCAGATCGCGCCTGCCCTGCATCGACGGGCGGCCGATCAGCGGGTGATCGCGCAATATCGCCAGCGCGTCGAAGACTTCGGCGACCCGCTCGTCGATGTGCGCGGCGTCGTGTGCCGGCAGGTGCGCCACGATGCGCTCGACGTCCTCGGCCAACTCGGCGGCCAGCACGAGTCGCGTCATGCAGCCCGGGCCTTGCGCAGCGGAAGATCGAGCTTGTGCGTCTTGGGCCGCGGCCGGCGCTCACCGGCGGCCAGCGCGAGCCCACAGTCGCGCAGGTCCTCCAGCGTATGGGCCTGCCGCGTGCGCCGCAGTCTGGCCCAGCGCTTGTTCACCTCGGCTTCGAAGGCCTGCTGCCTTTCCGCCAGTTCGGCGCTCTGCCCGAGCGCCTCGACCATGAAGGCGTGAGTCGATTTGCCGGCCGACGCGGCCAGCTTGTCGATGCGGGCCTTCAGTTCCTCGGGCAGCCGGATCGTGGTGGTCGATATTGCCGCCTCCGCAAGATTGCGCTCAATGCAGCTCGCGCGTGACACATGACAGGCCGTTGCGCCGGGCCGGGTTGCCGCTGTCGCAGTCGAACGCCCTCGACAGCGCAACGCGGTCGCCCGGCACGCCGTTCATGCCTGCCCTGCCGCACGCGCGAGGTTCAGCGCCAGCCGCCGCCGCAGGATCTGATCGCCGGGCAGCGCCGGCGTGCAGTCGGCCCGGCCATAGGCGGCGGCGTTCACGCGGGTCATGTCAACCTGGCCCGAACCGCGCGAGCTCCCGATCCAATCCTTCGAGCAAAGCGGCGAAGCGGGTCGTCACCGTCTCGAACACGATCGTGTCGTCCACCGTGTCGTAGCCGTGGGCGATGCGGTTGCGCATGGCCACCGCCAGCGGCATCTCGGGCACGCGCTCGCGCAGGTCGGGGGTGTCGCTCAGCGCGCGTCTGCAAGCCTCGCCGACGATCTCGACCTGCCGCTCGACGGCCGAGCGGCGCAGCTCGTCGGCACGGTAGTCGTCGACGCTGCAAGCCGCAGCGAAGCGCAACGCAAGGCGGGCCGCATGCGCCGCATCATCCAGATGCTTCGGCAGGCGCTCTGACATACAGGTCTCGCCGGGTCGCATCCACCGCCCGGCGCAGGTAGGGGTTGCGGATCGGCTGGTCGGTCAGCAGATCGACATGCCGGCCGAGCAGCCGTTCCAGTGCATCCGCCAGCGCAAAGTAGCGCTCTGCGCGCGAGCCCGGCGCGCCGGGCGTAAAGCTCACGATCAGGTCGATATCGCTGCGGCCGGAGTCGAAACGTCCGTCGGCCGCCGAGCCGAACACCTCCAGGCGGTCGACGCCATGGGCACGGCACAGGCTGGCGACTGCGTCGCGGTGGTCGAGCAGGGGCTGCGCAAGTGGGGGCCGCGATGACATGAGCGGAATTATCCGTGCGGGGGCTCGGCGCCGCGCGCCAGGTTCAGCGCCAGCAGCCGGCGCAGGATCTCGTCGTCGGGCATTTGCGGCGTCCAGTCGTCCCAGCCGTAGGCGGCGGCGACTGCGGCGTCGAGCGCCTCGTGCGCCTGCGCCAGCCAGGCCGGGCGCTGGTTGTACAGGTTCGTCAGCGTGCGCCTGGCCAGCTCCTGCTCGAAGCCGGGCCTGGCGACGATGCGGTCGGGGTACGGCGAATGGTCCATGCCCAGCGGCACGACTTCGGGCACGCGCTTGCTCCACTCGGGCGGGTTGAGCCAGGCGTCGCGCAACTCGACGAGGCGCTGCGCGGCGCGGGCGATGGCCTCGGCGTGCGGGCGGATGTCGTCGGGCAGATCGGCCGGGATGAAGCAGGGTGAAGCCAGCATCCCTGCGGACGCCTGCGCCTGCGGCGCGGCTGCCGCCTGCAAGCGCGAGCCGGCGCCGCCGTCGATGGCCTCGGTGCGCTGGTGCGCGGTGTCGGCAGGCGTCAGGCCGGCGGGGAAGGGGAAGGTCTCGAAGCAGGTGGTCGGGGTGTAGCGCGGGTCGTTGCCCTTGCCCATCCAGGTGCACATGCGCAGCGACCAGAGTTCGTGCATGCGGCTGTGCAGGACGCCGAAGGTGGTGTCGTCCGAGCGAGCCACTACGACGACCTGAGAGTCGGGCAAGACCGTTCGATCGAGGAAGGTCCACAGGCGGTGCTTCGCGACACGCGCCGTAGCCAAGAAGCGCGAAAGCTGCTTGGCGGCACGCTTCAGCTCCGGGCGTGCTCGTTGCAGCAGCCACCAGCTTTCGCCGGCACGAGCTTCGCGGTTTCCCGTGCGCGTTGGCGCCACATGCGATTCAACGTGCGCCCAGGGGTGCTCATACATCGCCGCGTCGGCAGCGCTCGACGCGTCGAAGTCGATGATCCATTTGCCTTGAGGTCGCCGCACGATGTCCAGTCCATTCACCCAGGGGCGCAGTACGTCACCGTTGGAGCGCCGGTTCGGGTTGGGTTGCGCCAACAGCGAACGAGCGACCTGGCCCTCAACGTCGAACGGGCCGCCCTTCTGCGTGCCGATGAACGCCGTGCCTGCCCCGTTCACTTGGCCTGCGCGCGACAGATCGATGCCGCCGTCGCGGGCGGTCGCGCTCGTCAGGTCCGCAAAGACTTCGTGCACTTCGGCACCATCGAGATGGGCCGAACCCGGCGAATCGCCAAACCCCACCAACGACACCCTCACCGCCGCCCCGTCGTTGATCCAGGGCTCGTCGCTCCAGGCCTCGAAGATGCGCGTGCTCTTGACGATCGCATCCAGCACCGCGCGGTTGGCGCCGCCGCGGATCGAATTGGTCGCCACCAGCCCGGCGCGCTGCAGTTGCCCGCGCTCGATCTGCGCCCTGGCCTTCTCGAACCAGTAGCACACCAGGTCCGCCCCGCCGGGCACGCGGCCCTTGTAGGCGGCGCGCAGCGCCTCGGTGTAGGCGTCGCCCAGTTCGGCGCGCATCTTCTTGTCGCCGACGAAAGGCGGGTTGCCGACCACCGCATCGGCCGGCGGCCACGCTGCTTCGCTGCCGTCGGCGGCCAGCACCGAATCCCGGCATTCGATGTGGTCCAGCGGCTCCAGCACCGGCTGCGTCTTGAAGCCGTAGCCGCGCTGGATGCGCCACTGCAGCTCGCCGATCCACACCGTCACGCGCGCCAGCTCGGCCGCGTATTCGTTGAGCTCGATGCCCAGCACGTTGTGCGGCCCGGTCAGGTCGTGCTGGCGCTCCAGCCCCAGCGCCTCGGCTTCCAGGTTGACCTGGTGCTCGATGTCCTTCAGGCAGCGCAGCGCCAGGTACAGGAAGTTGCCGCTGCCGCAGGCCGGGTCGAGCACGCGGTAGTCGCGCAGCCGCTCGAGAAACTCGTTGAAGAGAGCCTGCGCGGCGCGCTCGGCCTCGTTGGCCCGGGTCCGAACACGCGCGTACTTCTCCTTCAGCGCCTTGGTCCGGCTGGGGATCGTTTCAGCCTCGGCACGCAGCAGGTCGCGCTTCTCGATGAGTGCGGCGATGGTCGCTTTCGCCTTCGTCCATTCGGCCAGCAGCGGGCGCTGCACCACCGGCTGCACCAGCCGCCAGATGGTGGCGGCGTCGGTGAACTGCGCGCCCAGCTGGCTGCGCTTGGCCGGGTCCAGCCCGCGCTCGAACAGCGTGCCGAAGATGGTGGCGTCGATGGCGCTCCAGTCCAGCGCGCTCGCCGCCTTGAGCGCGGCCACGTCCGGCTCGGCCAGCGGCGGCACGGCGATCTCGCGGAACAGCCCGCCGTTGAACCAGGGCACCGCGTCCACGCCGAACAGGCCGCCGTCGCGCATCGCCTCGAACAGCTTGCCCAACTGGGCCTGCATCTGCGCCGGCGCCACGCCCACGCCCACCAGCCGCTCGAACAGCCGCGCCGGCAGCAGGCCCACGTCTTCGGCGAAGAAGCAGAACAGGCATTGCGTCAGGAAGTGGCTGACCTGCTGCGCCGGCACG
>Ga0209310_1001170_pt1 | contig 21083 bp, 13 predicted proteins | sample AD_UKC030_MetaG_FD_184415 | JGI IMG/M metagenome (GOLD analysis project Ga0209310, IMG submission 184415) | Active sludge microbial communities of municipal wastewater-treating anaerobic digesters from USA - AD_UKC030_MetaG (SPAdes) (version 2) | ecosystem: Engineered > Bioreactor > Anaerobic >...
TCATGAGCCGGGCCTCGGCGCCGTCGATGAGCTTGAAGAGATGAGCGTTGTGCCGCTGGAGCTTCGAGGCCTGATCGAGCACCCCGGCCAGTGAGCGGTAATCACCTGCGTTCTGATAGCCCTGGGCCTGCCGGGTCAGGTTCCTGATTCGCAGCTCGTTCTCGGCCACCGCTCGATCGAGGCGTTCCAGCCGTTGATCGAGATTGAGTTCTCTGTACCGTGCGGCCAGTTCCCCTGCGGCTTTTCTTTTGGCCTCGGCCGGCAGTTGGGCCATATGCTCCTGGATCTCGGCGATCCTGGCCGCTTCTCCCTGGCGAACCTTGTGGGCTCGTTCTCGGAGTCGGGCCATGCGCTCGGTGAGATAGCCCTCGGCCGGCAGGATCCGCTGAAGCTGGAGCATGATATCCGCAGCCTCGGCCCGGTGGCTCTCGGGATCCTTGCGGACTTCACGGGCCTCGCGGCGCATCTGCTTCAAGCTGCGGGCGAGTCCTCTGGAGACGCGTTCGTCCTGGTAAAGGTCGGTCATGTCGTGGCGGACGTCGGCGGCTTCGGACCAGCCGATGCCGGAGGGCAGGCGCGCGACTTGCCCGCGACGGTGAAGAAGGAAAGCCAGGATGCCGACAGTCAGAGCAATGGTGATGGCGCTCTGGATCATGCCTCTGTCGGCGTACCAGTCGAGGCCCAGGGTCCAGCCGACCAGGAGGCTGGCGCCTATGGCAATGCCGGCACCTGCCCAGGAACCGCCGATGCCCCGCACCGACTGATAGATCACCCCGGCCAGTACAATGACCGCGAAGCCGGCGGCGATCGGGCCGAGGTTACGGATCGATACTCCCTTCGAATACTCCCACCACACGAGACCGACGGCCAAAGCCATGCCCAGGGCCGCGGACATGGCCACCGCCGGCCGCTGCTCGCCGAAGCGCCGGCTGAGTACGGCGTAGGTAATGGCAGTGAAGAACGCGAAGGCCAGGACGAAGTCCGGCAGCACGGTATCGAAGAGCTCGCCGAAGGCGAACGACGAAAAGGGATTTGCGAAGGCCATGAGGAGAGGGCGGGGCCGGGAGTATATAAATGTTTGGTCGGATCACGAGATGCTGGGCACGACTGCCGTATGTGTGAGCCTGTTGTGGTGGGAACGGGTCCGATCACGTGCCCGGGATTGCAGGTCACTTCGCGGCATGGGATTACGATCCCATGCTCGCGTTTCTGACGGTCCGAGAACCCGCGGAAAACGGCTGTTTTCGGACGATTGGGTCAACACTTGGGTCACTTTGGACGCGACTCACGCTCGCATCACCTCCTCCAGCGCACGACGGGCAGAGTCGATCTGCTCGTCACGCACCTTGAGATAGTGCCTGCGGGTCGTGCGGATGTCCGCGTGCCCGGCCAGCTCCTGCACGACGTGCAGCGGAACAGCGCCCGCCAGATTCGTGCAGTAGCTCTTGCGGAGATCGTGGAACGAGCACTTCGGCAAGCCAGCTCTTGTGCGGATCGCCTGGAAATCACGCCAGAGGTTGTGGCGCTTCAGGCGACTACCTTGGGCCGTACCCTTGCCGCACACGAACACGTACTCCTGGCCGTCCGTGGCCGTGAGCTGCAGCTCCGCGAGAATGCTCACTGCCTGGCTCGGCAGCGGGACGATCCGCATGTCCTTGTCTTTCGGCGTCCATGCGAGTCGCGCTCCAGATGCACACTTGCGAGCCACGCGAACCTGGCCGCGTTCGAAATCGACGTCACACCAGGTCAGGTTCAGCACCTCACCCAGCCGCAACCCACAGCAGTAGCCGAGTGTGATCATGCCCCGCCACCGCAGCGATGGCGAGACCTCGATCAGCTTCCGGTATTCCGCCGGGCTGAGGCAGTGCCAGGAACGCTGGCCGACCTTCTCCTGACGCAAGCCCGCGAACGGGTTCTCGCGAATCAGCGAGCAGGCCACGGCCTCACGGAAGATCCGGTGGCACTCGCGCAGGATCTTGTTGACCGTCGCCGGAGTCGGCGTACGGCCCCGGTGCATCCGTTCCCGGTACCAGGCCAGGAAGCGCCGGGCATCGAGCGAGGAAACCCTGGACACGACCTGATCGTTTCCCAGGCACTCGCCCAGAAGCCGAAGCGCGTGTGCGTGCTCCAGCCGGCTCATTGGGGCCAGATCGCCCCGAAGTTCAAGGTACATGTCCGCGAACTCCGCCATCGTCACCGCCTGCGGCTGGTCGGCTTTCCCGACCCGCATCGCCGCCTGTGTTGACTCAGCGAACTGATCGGCCTCCCTTCTGCTCTCGAAGCTTCTACTGTACCGCTTCCCATCCGAGCCGAACCACCGCACCGCCCAGCGAAAGGCCCGCCTTCGCGGCCATTCACTCCTGGGCAATGGGCTGCCGGACTCGTCCATGGGAACAGGACCATGATACTTTCGGTATACACCAACCTTCTCAGTCGCCATGATGTACCTCCCGGCCTATATCGGCCAAGGCCACCACGGGCGACTGACCCGAGCAGGATTGTACCGGATAGTCTGACGCAGCCCAAGGGAGGAGAGATGGTCATTCTCCGCGGATACTGTGTAGTCGATCGGCGAGTTGGAAAGACCGGCGGCTTCGTTGCGGAGTTCCCCTTGCGGCATGGAACGAGTTGCCCGGCGAACCGGGTCATCGACTACTGTTTCGGATTCATCACCCGGCCGATGAACAGCACGCTGTTCGAGGGGATGTCCCGGATCAGGAATACGAACGGATGATCGGCACGGAAAACTGGCGGCGCGCTGCTCTTCATGATGACGCCCGTCGCCGCCGCCGCCTCGGTGCCTTGCTCGTTGACGTCCACGAACGCCTTGTGCACCACATGCGATATGAACAAGCCCCTCTCTCCGTCCATGCCGGAGAAATCCGCAAGTTCCGAGAATGCGTCGGTCATGCCCATTGCCTTGAGCACGTCGTTGAGCCGGAATTCGCTCGTTGCCTTGAATCTCGGCAACGCCACGCTGACGTTCTGCTCCCGGAGCCTCGCCAACCATTGATCGAGGTTGTCGCTGGTCAGTGATTTCTCCAGCGCGGGTAGTCCCGCCACTTGGCTAGGAAGCAGGATGATCATCGACAGCCGTCCGCCGACGTACGGCAGTTCCAGCATCTGGAAATCTCTGTCCTTCATGTAGTTGAACGTGCCCGTCCGGTGCATCATCAGTGCGTCCACCTTGGTGTTGTCAACCAGCGTAAACGGCTGTCGCTGAGTGTGTTTGTTGTTGAAGGGCAAGGACCAGGCGCCTTTGAAGTAGATCGCGTTGGTCAAGACCAGCACCGTGTTGGGCGTGATCATGCCCTCCTTGATCAAGTCCTTGATCCTCTGTCTGGTTTCTTTCTCCACCCATGCATTGATCGTCCGGCGGGCGCCTTGGGTATTGGAGAAATCAACGTCGCGGAGTCCGGCCCCGTAGTTGCGTTGCGTCAGCTCGAGGAACTCGGGGAGAAAACCGTGGCCCTTCTGACCCCACAGAGCGTTGGCCACGCTGAGTTCATAGCCGCCCTTCCTGCCGCCGGTGTTAACCGCCTCGATTAGGTGGAAAACGGCGGGATGCAGCCGGTCCGGCTCCAGTTTGAGTTCCAGCGTTCGGGCCATCTGCGCCGCGGTCTCGCCGCGGGCGCCGGCGTAGGTCATCGTCAGGGCGGTGGAGATGCTGTAGGGCGACAAGAACAGGTTGCCCTTGCTATCCTTGAGCCGAGCGTAAAGTGAAAAGGCGAAACGATTGTTGCTCTCCGCGAGGGCCTGTTGATCGCTTGGCGCGCTCGTTGGAGCGGCGGCACCGGCCGAACCTGCCAGAACGGCAACAAGCATCAGGATCCCGCCCCAAAGCATTTGGTCCTTTGTCATGGCCGCTTCTCCCTTCTCAGACGAAGCCTGGACAGCGACGAGACCCGTGTCTCCTACCGCGGTTGGCGTCCGGGGCATACGCTCACACCCTACGCCCTGTGTGCTCCCGACGTTCACTTCCTTGCCTGCGCCTGCTCCCGTTCCGCCGCTTCGGCCGCTTCGATCTCGGCCCAGGAGGGGGCGCGCCAGATGTAGAGGTCGCGCTCGACCGATAGGACGGCGATCGTGCTGTCGTCGGGGGAGAAAGCCACGCCCCGGAAGGTCGTACCCTCCGCGCGCAGCGTGGCGATCTGCCGCCGCGTGGCCACGTCCCACAGGAGGACCGCCTCCTCGCCGCTGCCGCCGCTGGTCGCCAGACGCGTGCCGTCGTGAGAGAAGGCCAGCCAGTGAATGGCCAGGCGGTGGCCAGGGAGGGGGGGCGTGAGCGCAGACCATGTCCGCGTGTCCCACAGCATGAGCGTTCCGTAGTTGCTCCCGGTGGCCAGGATGGAGCCGTCCGGCGAGAATGCGAGGGCGGAGATTTCGCCTTGGTGGTTGACCTGGGCCCGAGCACAGCGACCGTCAATGTCCCAAGCGATTACTCGGCCATCATAGCGGCCGTAGGCTAGTAACTTGCCGTCGGGCGAAAGCGCGCCACCACCGGCCTGTTCGATGCTCCAATGGGCCAGCGGCTTCCAGGCGCGCACGTCCCACTCCACGACCAGGTTTTCGGAGCCCCTCGTGTTCGCCGTGAGCAGTCGGGCCCCATCGCGAGAAAAGTTGCTGAGCCATGTCGTATCCGTGGTGTCATCGACCCAGCCCGGCTCAGGCCAGGCCGGGCGAGAGGTCACCACGCGCCGCTCGGCAAGATCCCATACTCTCAGGCAACCGTCCATCCCTCCCACAGCCAGGAAGCGTCCATCGGGCGTTGCCACCGGCCAAATATTCTTCGCGCCCAGCTCCGTTAGATCCTCCTTGGGCTTCATGGTCTGGGCATCCCACAAGCTGACCGAGCCGGACAGGTTCGCTACCGCCAGGGACTTACCGTCCGGCAAGTAGGCATAAATGTACCGAATGCCCGACGACCGCAGGACCGCAACGTCCTGCCGGGAACCTCCTGTCGCCGTGCTCCAGCGCCAGACCGAGCCGTCCTTACACCCGCTGACCAACGCCGTGCCGTCCGGTGAGAACGCGAGAGCCCAAACCTGCTGTCCGTGACCCCGGAGCAATTTCAGTGGCTTGCCTGCGGTCAGGCCGGACATGCCGGGCGGGCTTGGCTGGCTGGAAAGAGGCCTGACGCCTTGCGTCGCCGGCGTGTCAGGGGCCACGTCCCACAGGCCGATCGAATAGTCCGCACTGGCGGAAGCGAGCGTGCCACTGTGAGGCGAAAAGGTCAGGGCGTGAATGTATCGCTTGTGCCCCTCAAGAGAACCACGGGACTCACCGGTGGTCGCGTCCCAAAGCCGAATCGCGGGATCGGAGTAGCCCGCACCGGAGGCCAGGACGCGGCCGTCCGGCGAGAAGGCCAGCGCGAATACATGGTCGGCATGGGCCTTGATATCCAAGAGCCTGGAACCGGCAGGCAACGACAGCACGTGGATCTCTCCGTACATGTCACCGACGGCCAGTCTGCTACCGTCGGGCGAGATGGCGGCCGGGTTGCCATGCTCTGCGTCACGCGGAGGCGTTGACGTACGAGTCCGGGGCGGCATGTCCTTCGCATTTGCTTTATTCGGATCAGGCGGATCAAGGACGGTGCGAGTCAATCGCGTGGATGTCTGGAGATCCCACACCATGACGATCTGAACTGCCGTCCGGGCGTCAGGCTTGGAGACCTGCAGCGTGACCAGCGTTTTGCCCTCTGGGGAAAAGGCCATTGCGGTGACGTGTGCCTCATGCGCAAGAGACGACTTCACCTGAGCCGTGCTCAGGTCCCAGAGCTTCACGAAACTACCGCTCTTGCCGTCGTCCCATGTGAATGCCAGCAGACTGCCGTCAGGGGAGAAGGCCACGACAGCCTTTCGGCCAGTCTTGTTCTGAAGCGTCTGAGGGCGACGCGAGGCCAGCTCCATGAGGCCGACCCATCCGTCCACGCCCCCGACGGCCAGCCAGTTGGCGTCCGGTGAAATCGCGACGTGCTTGACCGAATCCGAGTGCTTCAGCAGCTCTTCGAGGAAGGCGGGGTCTCTCCGGCACTGCTGCCAGTGATAGCGCCATTCCCAGCCGCGAAGGTCTTCCTGGCCGGGCAGAGGTCGATCGCGGTCCAGCAGGAATCGAGCCTGACCCAAGTCCCCATCCGCCAAAGCTTGCTCGACCAGGATCATGTCCGCGGCATAGGCATTTCGACGCGCCATTGACTCATTCAGGCGCGAGCTCGTTCTTTCCGACACGGCGGTTCGCCACTGCCAGAGCACACCCGCGAAGCCCGCCGCAAATACCAGGGTTAACGCCGCGGCCAGGCCGGCGATCAGGGGTTTGCGTCGGCACCAGCGCCAGAACTTCGCCGTCTGGCCCACCGGCCGAGCCAGGATCGATCGACCCTCCAGCCAGCGCTCCAGGTCCTCGGCCAGCGCCCCGGCCGAGGCGTAGCGGCGTTGCGGATCCTTCTCCAGGCACTTCAGGCAGATGGTCTCCAAGTCGCGGTTGGTGCGGCGGTTGATGGTGCTGGGGCGGCGCGGTTCGGTGTCTCGCACCTGCTGCAGCGTGGCCAGCGGCGTGTCGGCGGCAAAGGGCGGCGTCCCCGTGAGAAGCTCGTAAAGGATGGCCCCGAGACTGTAGATGTCCACGGCCACGGACAACGGCTTGACCTTGCCGGCGGCCTGTTCCGGGGCCATGTAGCTGGGCGTACCCAGAAGCTGACCCGTGAGGGTGAGGCCGCTGTCCTCGGTGGCACGCTTGGCCAGGCCGAAATCGGTCACGTAGGGGTGGCCGTTAGCGTCCAGCAGGATGTTGCCGGGCTTGAGGTCCCGGTGCAGGACGCCGTGCTGATGGGCATAGTGCACTGCCCCGGCCACTTGGGCCATGAGCCGGGCGGCCAGGCGATGATCATCTGCGAAGCGACGGATCTGCCGGGCCAGCGTGCCGCCTTCGATGAGCTTCATTGAGAAGTAGTGCCGCCCTTCGTGCGCACCCACCTCGTAGATGGGCACGATGTTCGGGTGGTCCAGGCCGGCCGCCGCCTCGGCCTCGGCGTGAAAGCGGCGGACATCAGACTCGGAGGCGAACTCGCCGGCCAGGATCATCTTGAGGGCCACAGTCCGGCCCAGGCTGACCTGCCGGGCCTTGTACACTACGCCCATGCCGCCACGGCCAAGAACCTGGAGCAGCTCGTAATCTCCGAGGGCTCGGATACCCCGGGGCAACTGGTGACCGCCGGCTTCCGAAGCGAACGGCGCGGGGGGCGTTGGTGCGATCGCGTCCGCCGCGAGTCCGGCCAGGTCGCGGGCCACACACCGCGGGCAGAGGTCCTCGACTCGCGCGCCGCTGAGTTCCGCGCCGCATCGGTTGCATCTCGGTGTTCCGTTCACGGCATTCCGCTCCGATGGTTGCACCCCCTCCTCTTACTACGGGAAAATCGGCGGGACCAGGCAACTTGAGACGGCTTTTGCTGCCATCTGGCTAGCCGAAAGCGGCGAAGAGCCAATGGATCTCTTCCTGCAGCTCCTCGGGTGTCGCGACCGTCTGGGCGGTCTCGTGGAGCAGGATCTCCCGGCACCGGGCCCGGAGGCGTTGCACGGCCGTCTGCACGGCGCTTTCCGTCGATCCAAGCTGGGCGGCGACGTCCGCATATGAGGTCGCCGTGTCGGCGCCCCACAGGAATCTCCTGAGGGCTTCAAACTGGGGGCTCTTGCCGGCGGCAACGTACTCCTGGCGCAGGCGAGCCAGCACGTGTTCGAGGAGGGCCGCCGCCCAACGCCGCTCGTAGGCCTTTTCAGGCGTCAGTTCGTCGGCCAGTTCCACGCGGTAGCGCTCCTCGGCTCCGTCGATCTCGAAAGGCACGATCGCGGAGCCGCCGCCACGCTTGGCGGCCGTGGCCCGGTCCGACTCGTCGTTCAGGAAATGCCGCAGGCAGACGAGCAGGAACGAGCGGAACCGGCCGCGCCGCGCCTCGGCCAGACCGAAGTATTTCTTCTCCAGGAAGCGGGCAAAGAAGGCCTGGGTGAGATCCTCGGCATCCTGCGGGCCGTGCCCCTGCCTCCGCGCGTATACGTACAGCGGATACCAGTACTTACCGCAGAGCTGGGCCAGGGCCGGGCGGCTGTCGGGGGCCGCGCTGTTCCCGGCGGCCAGAATCAGGCTCCATTGGGTGCTGGGGAATGAGCTTGCCCCCGCCGATGACGACGTGTGATCGAGCTGGCACGCGTCCATGGCCTGGAGCCTGCCGATAGGTGAAAGGATCCGCCGTCGGCGCAGCTGTCATATTAACCCATTGGCCGTCCTGGAGAAAGCCAGCCGCCCCGAAAATCCGCGGCCGCCCTGCCTGGTTTCGCCGGATTTCCCGTATGTAACCAATAGAGGCCCCGTTTGGGCCGCGGCCCGGGGCTACCAGACCCCGGCGCCCGATTGGCCGGATGGCACCGGCCCCAGCATCTCCGGACCGGCGGCACGGGCCGGTTCGAGGGCGGCGGAGGACGATGCCCTGCGGCGATCATGGTGTCAGGATGGGGGAGTGTGAACGAGGAGGAATTCTGGGCCTGCAACCTCAGCCGTTTCGGGAGAGGGCTGGATAGCGGTACGATGGTCTGTTGCGGCGAAACCCCTGTCGCCTCCGACACGGCGGGAGTCCTTCCTGCGCGGAGCAGCGCGAGATTCCCTGCGGGAAGGGTCTCCGCCCGGGCAACTCTGATCGCGATCAAGGCTGATCCCTTCACCGTCCCCGTCTGAATACCGGCGCCGGCCGTACGCTGCAGTCTGGGTCTGTTTGAGCATTTCAGGTTGTGGAGGTCTTGTCATGTCTCTTCTGAGAAGCAGTTGCGTGAAGGCATCAGTATGGGTTGTGGCGGCGTTCCTGGGCGTCTGCCCCGCATCGGGGCAGAGGGTCCTGTACGTGGCCACGACGGGGGATGACGCCGGCGACGGTCTGAGTTGGGCCACGGCCAAGCGGACCGTCCAGGCCGGCCTCGACGCCGCCGTGGATGGCGATCAGGTCTGGGTGGCCGCGGGGACGTACGTCGAGTGCATCACGCTCAAGGCCGGCGCGGGCCTGTACGGAGGCTTTGCAGGCAACGAGACCGCACTGACACAGCGGAACTGGACGGCCAACCCGACGATTCTGGACGGCAACCAGCAAGGCAGCGTCGTGACCTCGCCCGAGGGGGCCACGGCGACGACCCGGATCAACGGCTTCACTATCACGAACGGCGACGCGTCTCACGGCGGCGGGATCTTCTGCAGCTGGGATTCATCTCCGACCATCGCAAACAACACGATCACAGGGAACAACAGTACCCAAGGGGGCGGCGGGATCTACAGCTCCAATTCATCTCCGACGATCGCAAACAACACGATTACGAGGAACGGTTCCTATTGGGGCGACGGGATCGGGTGTTCGGGTGGCTCCCCCACGATCGTGAACAACACGATTACGGCGAACACGGGCTCCTCCTCCTCCTCAGGGGACGATCGCTACGTCGGCGTGATAGGCTGCGTCTCAGCCTCCTCGGCGGTGATCTCAAACAACGTGATCGCCGGGAACGGCGGCGACGGGGTTCATTTTTTTACCTCCTCGGGCGTGATTTCGAACAACACGATCGTGGGGAACGACGGCTGCGGGATCAGCTCCGTCGCCTCTGGGCCGGCGATCTCGAACAATATCGTGGCGTTCAACTTCTCCGGGATTGACAATGCGAGCGGAACGCCCAGTTTGCGCAACAACTGCGTGTACAACCCGGCCAGGGCGAATTACGCCGGGATAAGCCCGGGGGCCGGGGATTTTTCGGCCGATCCTCAGTTGGTGGCTGTGGAGTACGGCCAAGTCCATCTGACCGGGGGTTCGCCTTGCATCGACGCGGGCGATGACAGCATCGTGCCATTCGGCTCGGTGGATGTGGATGGCCAGACGCGTATTCAGGGGGCGCACGTAGATATCGGGGCGGACGAGTTCAGCGGGACGCCGCCGCCACCGTTCACACCCACGATTGTCCGAGTCAGCCCCTCGGGGCACGACGTCAACGACGGTTCGAGCTGGCTTTCAGCCAAATTGACCGTGCAAGCCGGGATCGATGCGGCGTCGAGCGTTGGCGGAGAGGTGTGGGTGGCGAGAGGCACGTATGGCGAGGGGATAACTCTAAGGCCGTGGGTCTACGTGTACGGCGGGTTCGCGGGCACGGAGAGCAGCAGGGACGAGCGCGACTGGGCGGCCAATGCGAGCATCCTGGACGGCGGCGCGGTCGGCGCGTTTTCGGGCTACCGTGTCAGCCGCATCGACGGTTTCACGATTCGTAACAGCGGTGGCGGCGTCGGGATCGACTGCGGGAATTCCTCCCCGACGATCACGAACAACACGATTGTGGGGAATACCGGAATTGACTGCGGCGGCGGGATCAACTGCTGGTATTCCTCCCCGATGATCGCGAACAACACGATTGCAGGAAACACAGCATGGGGGGCGTTTGGCGGCTGGGGCGCCGGGATCGGGTGCGTGGGTGGCTCCCCCACGATCGTGAACAACATGATTACGGGGAACATCGCCGGTGGCGTCGACTGGTCTGGTGGCGGCGGGATCGCCTGCTGGAAATCCTCCCCGACGATCGCGAACAACATCATCGCCTTCAACTCCTCGGGGATAGAGGGCGGCGACGCCAGTCTGATCAGGTACAACTGCGTCTACGCGAATAGGGATTATGACTACTCCAACCCGTTCACCGATCCCACGGGCACGAACGGCAACATCAGTGTCGATCCGCTCTTCGTCCGCAATCCCAGCGGCGGCGGCGACGGCTGGGGGGACGATCCTTGGACTTACGATCTCGACGAGGGGGCCAACGACGACTACGGGGACCTGCGCCTTCGGCCCGGCTCGCCGTGCATTGACGCGGGCGACAACGCGGCCGTCCCCATCGGCGTGACCACCGACCTGGCCAGCCGGCCGCGGTTCTTCGACGACCCCACCACCGCCGACTGCCCGTACGCGCCGGAGACCTGCGGCACGGCCCCGATCGTAGACATGGGAGCGTATGAGTTCGCGCCCGTTGTCACTGCCGACCTCGATGGCGACGGCGACGTGGACGCCACGGACTTCGGCATCTTCCAGGCCTGCGTCTCGGGCCCGGCCATCCCGCACAACGGCACTCGGACCTGCCAAACCGCCGACTTCGACCACGATGGCGACGTCGACCAGGACGACTTCGGCATCTTCCAGCGGTGCTACAGCGGGCCGGGCAAGCTGCCTGAGAGGGGGTGTGAGGGATAGAAAGCGAGCCAGTAGTCGGTGGTCAGTTTTTAGTGGGCGGTAGATTGTTGTCCGTGGTCGGGAGCGAGGGAGAAAGGCTGGGGGGCGTGATAGGTGAGGCGTAATGGGTGCTGAGAGCTGAGTGCTGAATGCTGAGTGCTGAGTGCCCAGTAATGAGTGGTATCGGATGCATCATCAGTGGTGCGGAGTGCGGAACCGACGGGGCGGGTGATTGTGGGACCAGGAGTGGAGATTTCGTGTTTGTGTGAGCCAAGGAGAATGCCATGAGAAACGTGACTGGGTCTCGATTCTGGATGTGGATTGGTGCGCTGGGCGTGGTGGCCGGCATTGCCGTGGCGGAAGCCCGGGCGGCGGCTCAGGATCTACTGGTCAGCAGCGCTAACAACCACACCGTTCTGCGGTACGACGGGGTGACGGGGGAGCCTCGCGGCGTCTTCGTTCCGCCCGGAAGCGGCGGGCTTGAGAGGGCCCAAGGTTTGGCCTACGGCCCGGACGGCAATCTGTATGTCGGCAGCGCCACGGCGGGGACGGGCCCTGGCACCATCAAGCGTTACCACGGTCGCACTGGGGCCTTCATCGACACCTTCGCTTCCGGGGGCGGATTGACTGGTCCTTGGGAACTGATGTTCCGCCCCGACGGCAACCTCTACGTGGGCAGCTACGGCGATAGGCGCATTCTGCGCTACAACGGAACGACGGGTCAGTACATGGGGGTGTTCATCCCGGCTGCCGACGGCGACTTGGGCGGCTTCATCTTTGCACCAGGCGATTGCCTCTACGTGGGCAACGGCCGGCCAGTCAACAATGTCCTGCGCTATGATGCGGCGACGGGAGCCCCTACTGGCGAGGTCATTCCGCCCGGGCACGGCCTGGACGGCCCGAGCTTCATGGCCTTCGGTCCGGACGGCAATCTCTACATCGCAGGCTGGTACTCCTACAACGTGCTGCGCTACGACCCGTACGGGAGGTTCATCGATGCCTTTGTTCCCTCCTCGCCCCGCACCTTGGTGAACCCCATGGGCGGGGTCTTCGGTCCGGACGGCAATCTCTACGTTGCAGACTATGGCGGCGGTCGCGTTCAACGCTACAACGGGATGACGGGCGAACATATGGGCGTTTTTGTGTCCGTCAATACTCCTTTTTGGCTGGTATTCATGCCGCACCCGGCTGACTTCGACGCCGACAACGATGTGGACCTCAAGGATCTTGAGCGCTTTCTGGCCTGCGTTACCGGCCCGGCAATACCGTACAACCCGGACGCCCTGCCGCCCGGTTGCCTGATGCCGTCCGACGCCAACGGCCGCATCGCCGCCGACTTCGACAAGGACGGCGATGTCGACCAGTCCGACTTCGGCATCTTCCAGCGGTGCTTCAGCGGGCCGGGCAAGGCTGCTGATCCGCAGTGCACCAATTGAACTGATGCACATTCCGACCGGCCGCGGCAGTGGAAACGCCGCAGGACTGGCGGGTATTGGAAAGGAGAAGGAATGAGAGTTTCACACACCAAATGTATGGCATGTCTGTTGATTGCCGGGCTGGCCGGCACGGCGTTGGCGGTGAACATCGAGACCGTGCCGGTGGGCAATCCGGGCAACGCGGGCGAGCGTTCCGGTGAAGGCGCGGGCGGTTACGGGCCTGACCGCCACTGCGGCGCGGTGAGCTACACCTACAACATCGGCAAGTACGAGGTGACGGCTGGTCAGTACACGGAGTTCCTCAACAAGCTGGCGGCGACGGACACGTACGGGCTGTACAACACTAGCATGTGGTCGACCACCTACGGCTGCAAGATTCAGCGAAGCGGTTCGCCGGGCAGCTACACATACAGCGTGGCGAGCGACTACGCCAATCGCCCTGTGAACTACGTTTCGTGGGGCGACTCGGCGCGGTTCGCGAACTGGCTTCACAACGGCCAGCCGACGGGGGCCCAGGGCGCCTCGACCACGGAGCGTGGCGCATACACGCTCGATGGTGCCACGAGCAATGCGGCCTTGCGGGCGGTCAACCGCAACAGCAACTGGAAGTGGGCGATCACGAGCGAGGACGAGTGGTACAAGGCGGCGTATCACAAGAACAACGGGGTGACGGGCAACTACTGGGACTACCCGACCAGCAGTAATAACGTGCCAGGCCGCGACCTCATCGACATTTCCGGCAACAACGCCAACTACTACGGGAATCCGTATCCGATCCAGTCGCCGTACTACACTACGGTGGCGGGTGAGTTCCAGAACTCCGACAGCCCCTACGGCACGTTTGACCAGGGCGGCAACGTGTGGGAGTGGAATGAATTTGCTGCGCTAGACGGTCCGTATCGTGGCTTGCGGGGCGGGTCGTTCATCGGCACCTACGGCGGCTACGGCCTGTTCGCGTCGTTTCGCTTCTACGTCAACCCGACGAACGAGCTCGGCGACATCGGGTTCCGCGTCTCCGAGGTTCCTGAGCCAATATCCCTGGCGATACTGGCGTTCGGAGGGATAAGGATGCTGGTCAGGCGGAGGGGGCTTCGAAGATAGCCCTTTGCCCTTTGTCCCTCAGCCCTCCTCGTACGATGCTGCTCAGCTCCCGCCGGAGTGCGCGGTGATGCCAGCCGACCGGTTCATTCCGCCGGATTTCGACAAGGACGCCGACGTTGATCTGGCCGACTTCGGCGTCTTCCAGCGCTGCTACAGCGGAGCGGGCAAGCCCGCAGATCCGCAGTGCGCGAATTGACCTGATGGAGGTCTTGTCATGTCAGCTTTGAGAGGCGGTGGGCTGGTGGTGGTTGTGGCGGTGCTGTCCGCCAGGTCTTACGCCCAGTGCAGCGGACACTGGCTGCCAGGAGAGGGCATACCAGGAGTCTATGGTGAAGTGTACGCCAGCACCGTCTGGGACCCGGATGGTGGCGGGCCGCAGCCGGCGCTGCTCGTGGTGGGCGGACGGTTCAACACGGCCGGCCAGGTGTCGGCAAACAACATTGCCGCCTGGGACGGGGCGGCGTGGCAACCGCTGGGCAGCGGTCTGGGCGGCGAATACCCGGAGGTGCGCGCCCTGGCCGTTTATCAGGACCAGTTGATCGCCGCAGGCCATTTCACCACGGCCGGCGGGGCGAGCGCCAACCACATTGCCCGCTGGGACGGCACGCAGTGGCAGCCGCTGGGCAGCGGAATCAGCGGGCCGCCTACCTACGCCGGCGTGAACGCCCTCGCCGTTTATGGCGGTTCTCTGGTCGCCGGGGGCTACTTCACCAGCGCCGGCGGCGTCAGCGCCAATCATATCGCCCGCTGGGACGGCACCCAATGGAAAGCGCTCGGAAGCGGAATCGGCTCGTTCTACCCGTACGTGTCGGCCTTGGCCGTCTACAACGGGCGGCTGATCGCCGGGGGTGATTTCAAATATGCGGGAGGCGCGGGCGCCAACTTCATCGCACAGTGGGACGGCTCGACGTGGCAGGCGCTGGGAAGCGGGGCAAACAGCTACGTGACTGCCCTGGCCGTCTACAACGGCTCTCTGGTTACGGGCGGCCTGTTTACTACCGCCGGCGGCGTGAGCGCCAAACACATCGCTCGCTGGAACGGCTCCACCTGGCAGGCTCTGGGCAGCGGGACGGATTACGAAGTACAGGCCTTGGCCGTCCACGGTACCGAGTTGATCGCGGGAGGCGACTTCACGACTGCCGGAGGCGTGAACGTCAACCGCATCGCCTGCTGGGACGGATCAATGTGGCAGGCGCTGGAAGGCGGCGCGGGCGGCAGCCACGGGCTCTCCTCCGTGCGCGCCCTGACCGACTACAACGGCCAATTGAGCGTCGGTGGCGATTGCACCGCCATCGTCCCGGCTGGCGCGACCGATCTGAGCCGTGAGCCGGTCCCGATTCACGTGCCGCCCTCCTACAACCCGGCTGCGCCCATGCCGCTGATCATCTCTCTTCACGGCTACAGCATCCGGGCGGAGTGGATGGAACAGGTCCTGCAATTCAAGCCGCTCGCGGACGAGTACGACTTTCTGTACGCCTACCCCGAGGGAACAACGGACTCAATTGGGGCGGTGTTCTGGAACGCCACGGATGGCTGCTGCAACTTCTACGGCAGCACCGTGGACGACTCCGGCTACCTTCGCCGGCTGATCGACGCCATCAAGGCCAGCTACAATGTCGATCCGGGGCGGGTTTTCCTGTTCGGATGGTCCAATGGCGGCTTCATGTGCCACCGCATGGCCTGCGACCATGCCGACACCATCGCGGCCATCGCAAGCTTCGCGGGGACAACGTACAAGAACTCGTCGGCCTGCTCGCCCTCCGGACCCGTCCACGTCCTGCACATCCACGGAACGGCTGATCCGACGGTCGGATACAGTGGTGGCAGTATCGGTCCCGGCGCGGTGGAAACCGTCCGCCGCTGGGCGACGTACAACGGCTGCTCGCTCCAAGCCGACACGTCGGCCCCCCCGATCGACCTCTATCCGAACCTCTCCGGCAATGAGGCCAGCATCACTCGTTACGGGACGGGCTGCAGGTTGGGCGGTTCCGCGGAACTCTGGACCGTCACCGGGGGAACGCACGATCTGTTTCCGGCAAGTCGCACTCGCCTGGTCGTCGAGTTTCTGCTGGCTCACCCCAAGCCGGCCGACTGCAACGGAAATGGCGTGCCCGACGACCAGGACATTGCCGCCGGCACGAGCCGCGACTGCAACGGCAACCTCATCCCGGACGAGTGCGAGCCGGGCGGCGTCGAGGTCGCAAAGGCCGACTTCAACCAGGACTGCCACGTGGACATGGCGGACTTCGTCGTTTTCGCGGCCTGCTTCGGTGGGCCGACCATGCCCTACGCTTCCGGCTGCACGCTCATTCCTGACGCGGAAGGTCTCATCGCCGCCGACTTCGATCGCGACACGGACGTGGATCAGGACGATTTCGGTATTTTCCAGCGCTGTTTCAGCGGAACCGGGAAGCCCGCAGACCCGGACTGCGCGGAGTGACTTGATGCATGGTCCACGTGGCCGTTGTGGGTTGGGAACAGTGTCCTATTCGCACAGGGGAGAGGGAAAGGTCGCGGACCTTCGGGAATGAGGAGAATGCCATGAGATGCATGCTTAGGGGTGTTCAGACGCACGCCGCCCTGGCGGCGGCCATCGTGCTTGGGTTGGCCGCAGTGGGCCAAGGTTACAGCATCGCCTACGTCGATCCGGTCGTTGACGACATCACCCGAGCCGGCCGGGGACCGGTCAAGCTCTACGTGCCTGACGGGTACGACCCGCAGCATCCCGCGCCCCTGCTGCTGGGACTGCACGGCGCGGGCCAGACGGGGCAGAGACTCGAGGACTTGATTCAGATCGCCAGCATGGTAGACGAGAAGGGCTTTCTTTACGCCCACCCGGATGGCGGGAGGCGATCCGGCAGCGGCCTCGCCTGGAACTTCCGCCCGGGAGAAGTGCCGAATGACGGGCTCTACCTGCGCCAGCTCATCGAGGCCATTCGATCGCAATACAAGGTGAATCCAAACCGAGTCTTCATCTGGGGGGTTTCGAGCGGCGGGAACATCGCCTATAGCATGGCCTGCCGGTATGCCGACGTGATCACGGGCATTGTGGCCTTTACGGGGCGGATGGATGAGGTGGTCGCAGCAGGGTGCACACCTGGCGACCCGGTCCATGTCCTGCACATCCACGGTACGGCGGATACGGTCATTCCCTTCCCCTCTTCCTCGGCGCTGGAGTTCTGGGCCCAGTCCAACGGGTGCAGCGTGGAGTACGAGGGCGCCCGGCCCGGCTGCAAGGACACCTCGACCGATCCCTGCGACGACAGTCTTGGGCGGCTGGACCTGGTTGCGGTCCTGCCGGGTTCAGAGACGGTCATCACCCGTTGGGCCCAGGGGTGTGCCACCACCGGCGTCGTCGAGTTGTGGTCAGTCATAGGAGCAGGTCATCCGGCAATCGCCACCTGGTCAACTTCTGATTACCCGCCTCTCGCGCGGCTGACGGTCGACTGGCTGCTGGCGCATCCGGCGGACTGCAACCGCAACGGGAAGCCCGACGATGAGGATATCGCCGACGGCACCAGCCGAGACTGCAACGGCAATCTCATTCCCGACGAGTGCGAGCCGGGCGGCGTTGAGGTCGCGAAGGCCGACTTTAACCAGGATTGCCACGTGGACATGGCGGACTTTGCCGTTTTCGCAGCGTGTGCTGGCGGCCCCGCCTTGCCCTACACCTCCGGCTGCACGCTCCTACCGGACGACTTGGGCTTCGTTGCCGCCGACCTCGACCACGACGGTGACGCCGACCAGGCCGACTTCGGCATCTTCCAGCGGTGCTACAGCGGCCCAGGCAAACCCGCAGATCCGCACTGCGCGGATTGACCTGATGGAGGTTGTGTCATGTCTCGTTTGAGAAGTGGTCGGCTGGTGCGGTTGTGCCTACGGCGAGCCGGTTATCTTGAGATGCCAACCTCTTTGGACGGCGCGAGGATCGGTCACCTGAGTGGCACGGGGCACGCCGCCTCAAAGGGCGTGCAGGCGACGATGCGATTTGGACTCGGCAACAGGAGAAAATACACCCGGCAGCTTCCGGTCTCGTCCGCTGTGGACGGGGAAGCAGCCGCTATGGACCCCATGCAGGCTCGGAACAGACCCGAGCCAGGAAAGGAGACTGCGATGTCCACAACTTGTGGCCGTGTTTGTGTCGGGATGATTGGGCTGGCGGTTTTGACCGGCTTGGCCGTGACGCAGGCCCGTGCGGCGGTTCAAGATCTGTTAGTCACCAGCAGCCTGAGCGACGCCGTCCTGCGGTATGACGGCACGACGGGCGCGAATCTGGGTCCCTTTGCTTCGGTCCGAGCCCCGATGGGGATTACCTACGGGCCGGACGGGAATCTCTACGTCGGAAGCTACCGGAGCTACTACGGAGAGGGAAACGACAATGTCCAACGCTTCGATGGGAGGACGGGGGCGCCCATGGGCACGTTCACGTCGGGGGGTGCATTGATTGAACCCCTCAACCTGGCATTCGGTCCGGACGGCAACCTCTACGCGGCCAGCTTCAGTAATAACCAGATCCTTCGCTACAACGGAATGACAGGCGCGTACATGGACGCGTTCATACCGGCCGGCAGCGGCGGGCTGATCGCGCCGACGGGCTTTGTTTTCGCCCCCGGCAACAAACTCTACGTGGGCGGCGGCGGCAACCCCGGGCATATCCTGGTCTACGACGCAACCACCGGGGCGCCCCTAGGCTCGGTTGCGTCCGTCATCCGACCCGGCGGCATGGCCTTGGGGCCGGACGGCAATCTCTATGCTGCAGGCTACAACAGCGCCAACGTGGTGCGGTTCGACGGGAGGACCGGGGCATTCATCGACGTGTTCGTGCCCGCCGGTGGGCCCGGTCGCTTGTCCAGCCCCACCGGGGTGCTGTTCGGCCCGGATGGCAACCTGTACGTCGCGAGCTCCGGCACCGATCTCATCCAGCGCTATAACGGCACAACCGGGGACTTCATCGACACGTTTGCCTCCGGCGGTGGACTGAATCAGCCCTGGCGCATGGTGTTCACCCCCGAGCCGGCCACGCTGGCGCTGCTGGGCGCGGGTGTCCTTGGCGCAGCGGTCCGCCGGCGTCGGCACTGAGCGCAGGTAACGGTGAATCGGGGCTGCGGAACAGGGGCAAGCGGAGAGAACGGAGTTGCGAATTGTCAGTTGTCACAAGCCACTTGTCAGTTGGTGGGAGGCACGGACCGGTCGCAGACTGAGAACTGAAAACTGAGAACCTCTTCTCTGTTTCCGCTGTCGCCTCGTCTTCAAAGACCGCTTCGACCGCGACGCCGACGTGGACCAGGATCATTTCGGCGTTTTCCAGCGCTGCTACAGCGGGCCGGGCAAGCCGGCCGATCCCGGCTGTGCGAGATGAGGGCGGCGAGATTTCGCTTGAGTCGTCAGGTCCGCAAGCTATACTGCAATAGGATAGCCTCGGCGGGCGCGACGACTTGACGGGGCGGCGCCAGGGGGCCAGGGGCGCGACATCGGGTCGGGAGCCGGCGCACCTCTCCGGGACAGGAACGGCCAGGGGACGAGGGCGCCATGTCTGAGGAGTGTTGTCGGTTTTGTGTCCGGATTGCTGCGTTGGGTGCCGTCATCGGACTGGCCGCACCGCAGGCCCGCGCGGCCCCTCAGGATCTGCTGGTCGCGGCGAGTGTAGACGGCGGGATCGTTCTGCGTTACGACGGGACCACGGGGGACTATCTCGGGGAGTTCAGTCCGCCAATCCCGGGGAGCAGCGGCGGCGGAGCAATGACGTTCGGCCCCGACGGGCACTTGTACGTCAGCATTGGGAATCCCCCGAGCGTGCTCCGCCTCAACGGACAGACCGGGGAGGTGATGGGCACTTTCGCGTCCGGGGGCGATCTGGCGCGTCCCCTGAGCATGTGCTTTGGTCCCGACGGGGACCTCTACGTGGCCAGCCGCGACACCCACAAGGTGCTGCGTTACGACGGGACGACGGGGGCGTACAGGGGTGAATTCGTCCCAGAGGGCAGCGGCGGACTGTACGGCCCCCTCGGGAGCGCCTTCGGACCGGATGGTAACCTGTATGTCGGCAGTCGGCTCAATGACCGCGTCCTGCGCTACAACGGAACGTCCGGGGCCTTCATCGACGAGTTTATTCCGCCGTCGCCCATCCTGCAGGGACCGGCCGTCATCGGGTTCGGCCCCGAGGGCTACTTGTACGTGGCGGGTTATCTCTCGAACAACGTGCTCCGTTACCACGCGACGACCGGGGAGTTGATCGATGAATTCGTGCCCCGCGGCACGCTGATGGGCCCGAGCCCCAACGCCATCTGGGGTCCGGATGGCCGCTTGTATGTCGTCAGCTACGGCTCCGGTTGCATTCAGCGCTATGACGAAACGACCGGGGCCTTCATGGGCACGTTTGCCTCCGGGATGACTGGGCCCTGGGCCGCCGTCTTTCTGCCGGCGTTTGACTGCAATGGCAACGGCCAGAGCGATAGACAGGACATCCTCGACGGCATCAGCCGCGACTGCAACGGCAACTTCGTTCCCGATGAGTGCGAGCCCGACTGCAACGGCAACGGCAGCCCTGATGATTGCGACATGGCCCGTCGAACCAGCAGCGACTGCAACGGAAACCTCGTTCCGGACGAGTGTGAGTCGGGCGTCAACGTGATCGCCGACCTGAATCACGACTGCTCCGTAGACCTCACGGATCGCGCCATCCTGGAGACGTGCGCCGGCGGACCGGCCCTGCCCTACGCACCCGGCTGCACGCTCACGCGCGACACCCAGGGCCTGATTGCCGCCGACTCCGACTATGACGGCGACGTGGATCAGGACGACTTCGGAATCTTCCAGCGATGCTACAGCGAAGCCGGCCGGCCGGCCGACCCCGCATGCGCAGACTGATCTCGACATAGTCTGAAGGAAGTCGCGAGCTGGCAGATCGAGCAGCGCCGCGCGCCACCCTGCATCTTTCAAGCGCCTATGAAGTAGCGGCAGGACAGACCGCGACTGCTCCTTTGGGGCGGAGGAGAGTACCTCATGCGAGCGAGCCGTTCTTCCTGCCGATGCCGCCGGATGGTTGGGTCAAGCTGTGGGTCAGTCGCCACGTGGCGCAGAACCATTTCAAGCACACAGATCGAACGTTATCGGCCCGCAACCCCCGTTCTTGCCCGCGAGAAGGCTTATCGCGCGCTTTCGGATCCCGCTCCCCGCCACGACGTTCGGCTGTGTGAGCCGGGCGTCACACCCGGCATCGCTCCTGCCGGCCCTCCCTGAAAGGTCGCGTTCCAGCATCGGCACGCGGCAGATCGCTTCACCGACAAGCTGATCGACGTGGTCGGGCTGTATCTGAA
>Ga0209310_1001172_pt1 | contig 21069 bp, 24 predicted proteins | sample AD_UKC030_MetaG_FD_184415 | JGI IMG/M metagenome (GOLD analysis project Ga0209310, IMG submission 184415) | Active sludge microbial communities of municipal wastewater-treating anaerobic digesters from USA - AD_UKC030_MetaG (SPAdes) (version 2) | ecosystem: Engineered > Bioreactor > Anaerobic >...
CGGGACCCCCTGGCCAGACCCGATGCCCACGATGGACTTCGGCCAGTAGGTCCCTGCCGCCTTGGGAATGGTGACCTCGGTGAGCACGTCCATGGCCGGCGAGTAGAAGTACGCCACCGGCGTGCCTGAGGTCACGGGCTGGAAGATCACGATGCACCCGGAGGTCTCGTCGTAGGCGAGCCACACGGGCGAGGCTGAGTCGTAGTCGGACCAGGCGGTCAGGTCGAAGCCGCACGGCACTGCCGAGACCTCATCCCCGTTGCTCTGGTAGAGCATCCCCGAGGCCTCGATCCAGTAGGCCAGACCGTTCACGACGATGGGATTCGAGATGATCCGGTTGGACCAGTCGATCACCCGGTACTCCCAGGGGGCCTCCAGGACGCCGGTCTGTGAGATCACGGCGACGTTGCTGGACTCCCAGACGATGACGTTGTGGCCCAGGGTGCGGGCGTCCACGAAGTTGCCCTCGCCGTAGACCTCGGCACTCCCGGCTTGTCCGGTGGTGGCGAAATCATCGTAGGTACCCGGTGCAGTCCACCGGAGCCGGCGCCGCTGCCACTCCCACTCGCCCGTCGTGGAGTTGAACTCGTAGGTCCCGAAGAGGATCACGTACCCGTCAACGGTGGCGAACACGTTGGCCCGGTAGAGATCCGAGAGGGGCGTGAACTTCTCCATCAGGGTTGAGTCGAGATTGGTCCCCGCCGTGAAGGTGAAGGCGTTCGTGTAGACTTGAAGCTCGGCCCCGGCGATGTAGAGTTTCTCGCCATCCCAGGAGATCCCGTAGAACGTCCCCCCCTGGCTCGGCGTGGTGTACGCCCACGTCTTGGCCTGAGCGTTGGTGTCGCTGGCGTACCATACAGACCCATTCTGCGCCAGGACGAAGTAGTACCCATTCGTGTAGATGCATGCCGAGAGGGCGCCCAGTGAGCCATTGTCGATCCGGGTCGCCGTCGTGAAGAGGTCGTCGGTGCGGTAGACCTTCCCATCAGCCGAGACCGCGATCCAGATATGGGAGATATCCTCGCCCGCCCGCGTACCACCGAGCGTCCCTGAGCCATCCAGGGAGAGGTTCCCAGCGTCGGTGGTGAAGACGATGGACTCGCTGGCCGCCCCCGGGGTCGCGGCGGTCACGAGCACCGTGTTGCCGGTGGAGTCCAAAGCCGTCACGGTGGCCAGGTCAGCGGTGATGGCAGAGACGATGTTGGTCACGCACTCAGCAGCCGTGGCCCCCTTGGTGATCTCTCCGGCTCCGGTGCGGGTCGTGACGAACGTGAACTCCTGAGTATCCACGGTTAGCTTTTCGCCATTGGTAGGAACCCCAGAGACCGTGATGAGGCCCTGAGCCGCGATAGCCGCGCGCGAGAGGTCGGTGTTGCAGGCGAGATCCTTGAGGTTGGTATCGAGGTCGATCCCAGCCGTCCATGCAGCCCCGTTGTTCGCCGAGTAGTAGGTCTCGCCAGTATCACTGACCGTGACCAGACGAGAGTTCCCGTACCTGACCTTGTTGAAGTTGTCGGACGACGCCGTGTGAACGTGGTCCCAGGTGATCCCATCAGAGCTGTAGGCCACGACGCCCACATCGCCACAGCAGACGAAGTTGGTGCCGTCCCACGTCACCGAGTTCTTGTCGCTGAAGTCAGAGATGGTGGCCAGCGTCCACGTCACGAAGTCCGTGGTCGCATAGATGAAACCATACTGCCCGACCACCACCCACGTCGTCCCGTCGGAGGCGACCCCGTTGTAGTCCTTGATCGGAGCCCCGTCTACCCGGGAGAGAAGTCCATCGGAGATCCGGTAGATGTTTCCCCCTGGGCCGACGAGCGTGGTCTCGTCTACATCGTGGCTGAAGATGTCGTAGATATCGGGCTGGTCAAGCTGCGTCACCCCGGCCAGGGTGAACGCCGTGAGCGCCGTGGCCGAGTAGACGTAGTTCGAGTCGCCGAAGATGTACCACGTCGAGTTGGAGTAGATGCAGGCATCGAGATCGTACCCGACGCCACTGGTACGCTCAGTCCAGGTCGTCCCGTTGGCCGAACTCCACAGCTCACCATCGTCGCCCACGGCGAGGTAGTTCGTGGCATCGGTGCAGACGCAATTGAAGAGGATGCTCGTGAGAGTCGTAGCTGAAGTCGACCACGAGGTCCCGTTGGTCGAGTAGAGCGCGATGGCATCCCCGAGGACCACCCACTTGCCGGTCGTGCCGCCCCAGACGACGGCTCGGAGTTCCTGAGTCGTCCCCGAGGTTCGAGAGGTCCAGGTCACACCATCCGGGGAGGAGAGGATCACACCTCCGGTCCCTACGGCCACAAAGAGGTTGGTGCCGTTCCAGGCCACGGCGTTCAAGTCGGTGGCCACGCCGGATGTCTGGGAGACCCAGTTGGCCCCCTGGTCGATGCTGGTGTAGATGATCCCGCCCTCGCCCACGGCCACGAGCATGTAGTCGGTGCCGGACATGCCACGGGTGAGACCGTAGAAGTCATCGGTGGCGGCGGAGGTTTTCTCGGACCAGGACGTACCGGTTCCACTTACGCCAAGGAGCCCGTCCTTGCCGGCGACCACGAACTTGTAGATTCCGGCAGCGACCAGCCCAAAGTAGCAGGCGTACACGTCCTTGCTGGAGTCGAGTCCGGTCGCCGAGTTCAGGAACGTCGTGTAGTTCGTGCTCCGGGTCATCCACCCGGCCTTGCCGAAGGCCGCGAGGCCAGCGTACCCGGTCGCCGTCACATCGGTGGCCGCCCGGAGGTATGTCGAGGAGGTCGAGAACACCGGTCTCCAGGTCGTCCCGTTGGTGGAGATGTAGGTCTGGGCGGCATAGCCAACCCGCATCCACTTGTTGTCAACGTAGCCGACTCCTCCACAGTCGTCGTACCCGTAGCCGGTCCCCGCCGAGAGGGTCGTTCCTGAGAGTTTGGCCATCACGGTGCTGGACCCGTAGTCATCCGGTTCCGCGTTGGAGAAGATCACCGAGTACCCCGCCGTGGCGTTGAAGACGACCCTGGTGTCTTTCTGATAGTTGGAGGAGTACCCGGTTATCGCCGTCCATGTCGTGGCATCGGAGGAGACGTACGCTCCTGTGGTCCCAAGCAAAGACGACATCGCCACCCACTTGCTGGACGACGTGTCGTAGACGATGCTGAGCATCTCGTACTGCGAGGTGAAGGTGTCCGCTTCAACCCGGGTCCATGTCGCGCCATCAGGAGAAGTCATTATCCGATGGTTGATGTTCGACGGGTAGGAGACTGTACTCCCATCCGTGACCACCGTGAAGTACGCCGTGGACGTAGCTTTGTAGGCTACGTCAATCGGGTGCGTGTCCGCCGGGATGGTCCGCTTCGTCCAGGTTGAGCCGTTCTCTGAGGTGAAGAGGTAGTCATACCCGACGGCGACCCACTTCGTCCCACCCCGGATGAGTCCCGTGAAACCGTACTTGCGGGCATACCCTGAAGAAATCGCCAGAGGAACCGAGACCTCAGTCCACGTCGTCCCGTCCGGGCTGGTACAGAGGAGACCGGAGTTATAGCCCTTCTTGCCGACGGCCACCCAGAGAGGACCTCCACTCCCATCCCCTGTTGCCGAGTAGACGACCCTGGAGAACGCCGAGTCGTTGCTCCCGGTGATCCGCTTGACCTCGGTCCATGTCACCCCGTCAGTCGTGGTACAGAGAACCGCTTCACTCCCGTCCTTCCCGGCGGCGACGATGACCTCGGGGCTCGCTCCATCCGAGAAGATGTCGTAGAAGAAGTAGTTCGCAGTCGGGGGCGTCCCCGGCGTCACGACCGGCTGGGCAGGGACCGCCGTCCAAAGGGAAGCCGCTGCCGTTCCACTGCTGCTGCTCCCGGTCTGCTTCTCCAGGGTACTTCGGAATGGCCCCGATATCGTGGTGCTGTGATCCGATGTATCCGGGGAACAGGAGTTGTAGATGTGGGAGTTGACGAAGGACTCGGTGTGGATCGGGTAGTTGGCCCGCTCGTAGTCGTGGGTGCGGAGGATGATGTAGGCGCTGGCCGAGACCGTTCCTGGAGTCGTGTACGTTTCAAGGGAGGTATCGGAGGCGACGCTCTTCACCCGGACGTAGGTGCTCCCGTCATCCACTGAGATCCAGCAGTGCGGCCAGACGTTCTTGAGCCACAGGGTCCCCGCCCCTGTCACGATGGTCGGCGTAGCGGCCAAGACCGTCACCGTGCCAGTGGTGTAGGTCGAGGAGAGAGAGACTTCTCTGGCCTCTTCCATCGGGGCGCATCGGTTGATCCATGAGCGGTTGGCCGACTTCTGGGAGAACACCATCGTGTTCAGGTAGTCGTCTACGCCCTGGAACGCACTCATCTCCTTGAGCACGTAGTCCGTGTAGTTGGCGATGTTCGGGCGCAGGGTCAGGGAGAGATCCGACTGTGAGGGGATGAAGTTCCTCGCCCGCACGAGCGCCGGGGGCTGCACGTCTCTCGGGTGGACCCGGTTGACCTGGGTGGCCTTCAGCAGCGAGAAGTAGGGCTTCTGGATCATGCACCCTCACACGATGTTGTGGGCAATCTCATTGTGCGTGCCGCTCCCTGCGTTGACGCCGCTCGAAGAGTTCAGTATGGCGATGTTCCCGACCACGGTGCAGTAGTCGGTGACCGTCCCCGTGGTCAACTCGATCCCGTACCCTCCGTTGTTGTGGCAGTCATTCCCGACGATGGCCACGTAGCTCGATCCGTAGACCTTGATGCCGGAGCCGTCGCTGTTCGTCACCACGTTTCCGACGCAGAGATGATGGTTGTAGCCCGAGTAGACGATCCCGTTCTCGCCCTGGTTGTCGATGCAGTTGTTGCAGATGGTGGTGTTGACCCCGTACACGTCGATGCCGTGGGAGGTCGTGCCGCCCTCGCGGATGACGTTGTTGGAGATGCTCCACCCGTCACCAGACGCATACCCTACCCGGATCTGCCCCGAGGGCGAGGCCGTCCGCAGGAAGTTGTTGGCCAGGTAGCATCCGGTCATGGTGCCGGAGGCCCCCAGGTAGCAGGCGTAGAGCAGGTAGTCCACGAAGGAGCACCCGACGATCCTGGTTCCCGCCCCCGAGCAGTTGATGGCCGTCTCGGCTCCGGCTGAGGTCGAGCCGTAGCCCTTGAACTCGCACCCGATGAAGAGCGGCCTGGCGCCTTCACAGAGGCAGGAGAGGAGGAGGGAGTCGATGATCCGCACCCGGGAGATGATGCAGTCGTCACCCGCCACTGACAGCTCCCCGTCGGTGCCAGCCGCGCAGGTGTCCGCGTTCCCGTCGATGGTCAGATCCCGGAGCACGCACCGGTTCCCCAGGGTGACGAGGTAGCCGTCCGGGGTCGCGCCCCGGAGGATCACTGTCCCGAGGCCATCCCCAGCCATCGAGCAGCCGTCTGGGATGGAGATCTCGTTGTCGAGCACGTACTCGCCCGAGGGGAAGTAGAGGCAGTCGCCAGAGGTCAGGACCGCCACCGCCGCCTCGATGGCCGTGGTGTCGTCGGTCAGACCGTCCCCCGTCGCCCCGTAGTAGGTCACGTCCACGTAGGGACCCTCACGCTCAACCTCGTCGCCTGTGACGTTGATGCCCCATCCCTCGGTCACACTGGCCGAAGCCGGCGTGGACCACGAGAGCGAGGTCCCGTCGGTGGTGAGCACCTGGCTCGCCGTGCCACCCGTGGCCGAGAGCTTGACCTTGGTGATTCCCCCGTCGGCCACCCCGATGGTGACCGTGGGGGTGCTGCCGCCGCCGTCGAGACCGTCCTCCGCGATGATGTTGAAGACGCCCGAGTAGTGGTTGATGAGTTCGTCCCGGAACACCACGCTCTCCAGGATGGCGTCGAGCATCTCCTGGTAGGGAGCCGGGACCTTGCGAAGCATCTGCTTGAAGGCGGCACGCCTCGCCGAGCCCTTGAACGTCTCACGGGTCTTGGTGAACTGCTGGGACCCGAAGGCCGCGTTGGCGCCGCCGATGATCGTCACCGGAACATCCCCGAGAAGCGGCTGAGGATCTTGCCGCTGGCCGTAGACCGGGAGCGCGTACGCTTGCGAAGCATCTCCCGCCTTGAGTCGATCTCACTCAACTTGGCATAGGCTGCCGCCGACTCGTAGTCCCGGTTGCCACGGAGGAGTCGGACCACGGCGATGTCCTGGATCAGGGTGTCGAACACCCGGTTCAGGCGGATGCCGTTGGCCGTCCCCGAGGTGGTCAGCTCCGTAGGCATCACGAGGCTCGGGATGATGATGGAGCAGGTTCGGGTCGGGGTGGGCCAGACGTAGATCTGGTGGACCGTGGGGTCCGCTGCCGAGGTCCCGATGCGGCAGTAGTAGATCGGGTCGCCGGTGGACGTGCTCACCTTGAGCATGTTGTACCGGGCTTCATCGATCTCCTTCACCGGCGCACCCGATGTAGTGTTCCGCCCGTCGTAGGTCCGCAGGGTGCCGGCGTAGAGGCTGTAGGCGCCGGCCCCCGTGGCCACCGTCGCCGAGACGGTGTGGTCGTACCTGGCCTCGGTGGGCTCGAACTCCAGCACCACCTCGGCCATGACTTCGTTCAGCTCGCGGAGGATCTTCGCGTCCGAGATCTCGGTGGTGTCCACGCTCCCCAGGTGGCTGCGAATCGCGGCCACGAGCCCGGTTGCCGTCATTCTCGCCATCTAGACCTCCACCTGGTTCTCGTCCGCCATCCACTCGCCGATGCGGGACGGCTCAGCATCCTGGGCCTCGCGCATGGGATCGTGGCTCATCTTCTCCCGGCAGGCCGGGCAGACCTTCGCCATGGTGATGATGTCCGTGGCTGCGACGCTCCCTAGAGCCGTTCCAGCCGACTGGCAGGGTCGCCCTGGCTCGGACACGTCCTTCTCCAGTTGCGCCCGCTCAAACCACCACAGCCCCGTCCCGGCCACCGTGATGTAGACACAGACGGCCGCCGTGGAGATGGCGGTGATCTCAGCGGGAGTCACTGTGCCCCAGATGCGGATCTGGCCCTTCCGGGTCAGGGTGCGGAGGACTTGCGTAGTGAGCCCGTCCTCGGAGCAGATGCCAATGGTGATGGCCAGCTCGGGGGTGGTGCTGAGCTGGTGATGCCCGACGTAGGCCGAGACCGTGAGACTGGTCCAGCCGCTCACGTCGATGCCGGCCACGGTGCGGACCGTGCCGGACCCGTCGAAAGCAGCCAGCCCGTTCAGCCAGGTCACGTTGTAGGAGGAGTCGAACTGGGGCCGGCGCTCATCGGGGTAGAGGCCCCATGCCGTGTACTCCACCGTGAGGCTGGTAGACCAGTCGGTGGTGTTGTACTCGCTGGCGGCCAGGTAGTTCTGCTTCGCGGAGTCGTGGTACTGCGCCCGTCGCCAGACCAGCCGACTCTTGTACTCCGGCTGCTTGCAGATCTGGCAGATGTCCTTGGGCTCCATGCGAGGCATCGTGGACTCCAGACGCGGGGAGGTTGCCCTCCCCGCACCTTTAGAAGTTCGTTCCTACGTAGGTGACAGTGAGGTCACCGCCGCCCGTGACATCCGATGCCACCCGGACCCTGACCGAGTGGGTCGGCACCACGATGGTGATGACATCCTCGATGTTGCTGTGCGCCGAGATGGCCGGAGCCATGGGCGCCCAGGTGTGATCCCAAGTAGCCGAGTCGGCCGCCTCAACGACCACCGATCCCCCGGAGCACGTCCCGTGCCACTTGAGCGTGATGGTTTGCATCGCCACCTTGTAGTTCGTGGTGATGACGGTCCCGGTCCCCGTGGTGACCGCGCTGAGCATGGTGACAGTCGTGCCTGCCGCCACGGTCGAGTTGGGAACCGAGTAGAGAGCGGCCAGTACTGGCGAGGCCGCCAGTACCAGCCCACATACGATGGCGAGGAGCTTTCGCATGGCCCCTCCTCAGGCAGTCTGCACCTTGGCGAGACCGCCGTCGACCGCGCCGATGGGGTTGTTGAGGATGGTGAAACCCGACACCGTGGCGGCTTCCCAGTCGGTCGCGCCGTACAGAGAGCAGTTGTCCATGAGGAACACGCCGCCAGGCCCAGCCGCGATGTCGAACGCCTCGGACAACGTGGTCCCGGTCGCCACCTGCGAGGAGTTGATGAAGAAGCAGTCCTTGAAGTGGACGTAGCGGTCGATGCCGTTGTTGTTGGACACCCGCACGAAGACCGGATTGGCCGCGTCGCACCACATTGTGAACTTGCACTGCTCGAAGGTCGTCCGGGCAGCGCCAATCGAGGACTCGTCAGCCGTGAAGATCACCGAGGCCAGGGCACCCGTGCGGAGCACGGTATCGAGGCCGATCTTGCACTTGCGGAACGTGTTCTCCGAAGCGTTCCCGTAGAACTTGAGGTCGTACACGTCTGTGGAGCGGTCGCCCACCGTCGCGTTGGTGATGCCGATGATCTGGCAGTTGTCGAAGAGGTTCCTCGCTCCCGTGACGTAGACCCCACCGGTCGCCGAGTTGGAGTCCTTCCCGTTGTAGAACTGGATGTTGGTGAACGAGTTCGCAGCACCACTCACAGTCACGAGTGGAGAGAGGTCGAGAGCGGCACTGCCCGTGATCCGGCACCGATGCCCCTCGGCCAGCTTCGGGCCGAGTCCGACGCAGTGCGAGTAGCTGATGCTCCACGTCATGGCGGCGGCCAGAGCGTTCCCGGTCGCCCCAGGCACCAGGAAGATGCCGTCATTGCGGTTGGTGCGGAGTTTGGCGTACATCGCCTCGATGGAGGTACTGGCACGTTTGAGAGTCGTGCCATCCGCTCCAGCCTTGCCGTTCACGGGATCGACCACGTACCAGCGCCCACCACACGCGACAAGCTCGGCCACACCGGCCGAGAGCCCCCCGTACTGTCCAAACATGTCTTGGTAGTCAGCCATTTAGATCTCCTCTTAGGGCAGGCATTCCTGCCCAGGTCGGGTGCGGGGGGAGGGCATCCCCTCCCCCCTCATTGAATCATCCGGGGTTGCCGTTGATGTGGATGTAGTGCTTCGGGCCGTTGGAGAACCGCTGCCGGGACCGGTACTTGATCCCGTAGGTGTCGAACGCCTCGTCGTTGTCCACGCTCGGCGACACGCGATCCCAGAAGATCAGGTCACCCTTGAACTTCTTGCTGGTGATGAACCACGGGTAGACCGAGGAGGTCGCCGTGAGCAGCCGGCAGGGAAGCGGCGAGAGGTTGTACTTCGAGAGGGTCTGCGGGTTGCGAGCGCCGGTGTCCGGCTCCCACACCGCCTCCAGGGCCTTGCGGACATCCTGGAGCTTCGAGGGATGGAAGATGAGCTTGTCCGGGTCGTCCCAGTACGGGAGACCCGACTCATCCACCATGCCGTACTCGAAGTACAGGATGTGGTCCCAGATCGCCTGCCAGTCGATGGAGGCCGACGGCTGGTCGTTGTCAATGGTGTCGCCGTGGGCGTTGGTGTGGCTGCCGCACAGCTCGGTCCCGTCGAACATGGCGTAGGTGCTGTCGAAGGCCCGGATGAACGGGTAGGCCGCCCACAGGGACCGCACGTAGGCGTGCGACCGACCGAGCGCGGAGCCAGCCTCACCGAGGAAGTCGATGTACTGGCTGTCCTCGATCAGCTCCTTGGGCAAGAGCACGCCGGCCAGGAACGTGGAGTGCGTCCACGAGGTCTTGTCCTGCTCGCTCATGTCCATGTAGTGGACCGTCTCGTTCATCACTGACTGGACGGCGGCACCGAAGGTCGCGTAGGTGAACTGCTGCTCACCGGACCGGCTGGACTTCTTGATGGTGTGGATGCTCTTCCAATCCCAGCAGTCCTCCTCCCGAGAGATTCGGAAGGCGGGCTGGAAGTACTGGATGGAGCAGGTGTTGGCGAACTGTTCCTTGGTCATTGCCATGTCATCACCCCCTTACGCCGAGAACCACTGCCAGTAGGTGGCGTGATGGATGCAGGTGACCAAGCACCGCTTCGCAGTGGTATCCAGGATCTTGACGACCCTGAACTGCTTGGTGGACGTTTCGTCGTAGTCGAGCTTCCAGACGTTGCTCGTCACGTCGAGACCGTAGGCCGTGCCGACGACCGGGGTCTCGGTGCCAGCCGAAGAGGTCCAGCCAATGTCGAGCAGGTCGCCGGAGCCCAGAATGACGACCGGGGGGTAGTTGGTGGCGTAGCCGGTGCCGACGGCGTCCTCCTGGACCAGGCCCAGGATGGAGGTCGCATCGTCGGAGCACACAGCGATGCCGGAGTTGTTGTAGACGACTTCGCCCTTCTTGAAACTCTGGCCAGAGGCCTCGGCAATCTCGTTGACGCCGCTGGAGTTCAGGACACGGGGAAGACCGCCCGGGAAGTTGGCCGACCAGACGAGTCGGGGGTTGGTGTTGAAGGCCATAGATCCTCCTTCGCGTTACCAACCTTCCCGTTCTTCGGATCGGCTGAGGTTCCCGTTCTTCGGGTCGCCTACGCTGCAACATCAAGTTAGCCGTCATTCCCAGTCTTGTCAACCGGGACAGGCATGACCTTCGGCTTCCGGCCACGCTTCGCCTGCACGGGCGGGCGCTTGTAGGTGCTTGGGACCGAGACCTGGAGCTTCCGCTGCTTCAGCTCCTCCGGGTCGGAGTGGATCGGATCGGGTCGCACCTTCGCCGGCTCGTACTCGTTCTTCTCGAACTCCATCTTGGTGACGTGCTTGCCGAGCTTGGCGTCGGCCTCACGCTGCTGCTCCGAGGCCACACGAGCCGAGAACCTCGCCTCGTCCTTGTCCCTGGAGATGCGGAAGAGCTTCTGGGCGAAGTCGTGGGGCCGCCAGCAGATGTTGTGCATGCCGATCTTGAGCACGCCGTTGGACTCGGTGATCCCGTGGCGCAGGGCGACCACCTCGTTCCACTCCGCGTTGCCCTCCCACTCCGCAGCGGTCAGAGGCGTCCACGCCCCGCCCCGGTCGGAGGTCACCACCGAGAAGTCCTCGTCGTTGTAGAACCCGAAGTCCCTGTCCGGCCAGATGGCCTTGAGGAGCACCTCTAGGTGCTTGCCACGGGAGAAGTTGCCGTTGAAGGTGCGGTTCTTGGTCTCTTCCAGGATGCGCTCGTAGCGTTCGTTGTCCATCATCGCCTCCAGGGCTCAGACGCGAGCTTTTCCTTCTCGGTCGCGGCCTTGTTCTTGGCGTACTCCTTCTCGGAGATGCCATGCTTGTAGCAGAACTCCCTCTCCCACGAGGTCAGCGCCTCCGACCCGTTGGTCGGTTGACCGGCCCCCTGCTTCGGGCTCATCACCCGGGCCCCCGCCATGTTGACGGCCACCGGCGGCCCCTGGTAGCCCTTCTGGCCGCGGTTGGAAGCCACGATGTCCTTGGCCTCCTCGATGAGCGCCCGGAAGAACGCCCGCTTGGAGAACGCCTGCGAGCCCTCTGGGTTGTAGATGGCGCTCATCTGGACCTCGCGGACCAACTCGCTGACAACCTTGGCAATCGCCGGGTCCTTCATCGCCGGGTTGTTGTTGGCAACCTCCATGAAGAGTTGCTCGCCCTGGGAGAAGTTGCGCTGGACCATGGCCGCCGTCTGCTGCGCCTTGGTCACCTGGTCCCGTCTGGCGAGGTCGGCCTGGATGCTGGCCTTGATCGCCTGCGTGTACTCCTTCATCGCCCGGGGGAGGTCCGTCTGAGCCAACTCGATGTCGAACTCGATCTCACCCGCTGGGGCCTGGGGGGCCTGGACAGGGGGAGGAGGAACGTCCTGCCTCGGGAGCCCGCGCACGATGTCGGCGGCCATCTGCATGGGGTTGCCCCAGACGGCCTGGGGAGGGATCTCCGGCTCAGCAGGGGCCTCCGGCTCCGGCTCTGGCGGCGGTTCTCCCTGAAGATCCTCGGGGACTTGCCAGTCACCCTCCGGTTCTGGAGTCGGCGTCGCCTCGGGCTTGGGGGTTTCAGGTGTGGAGTCAGCCATTGGAATCCTCCGCACAGGCGATTGCAGCATTGGCCGTCATCACTGCTTCGCGCACCTTCCTGATCGCCGCGTACTTGTCGGCGTTGTCGGGGCACCAGAGGTCGATGCACTCCGCGAACCGCTTGGCAGCATCGCGGAGTTTCGCGTATCGCTCAAGCTGATCTCCCTTCGGTGGGTGATACGTGAAGAGGTTTTCGAGGTCCAACTTCTGCGTATAGTATTGACTGCTAGACATTTTCATCAGTCCTTTCCGCGCCTCGCTCCACGAAGCGCACCAGTGCCGCCGATTCCCTCCAGCGCGCCTTGGCGGCGAAGAGGATCACGGGGTCAGACTCGTTGCTCTCAATGAACTTCGCGTAGAGACGCTTGCACCTACGCCTGGCCCATAGGGCCACCGGGCGCAGGAGCCCCTCCTTGCGGAGCGCCTCCAGGGCCTTCGCCTCCGCCTCCGGGTAGTCCGGGTCCAGCAGGAACGCCTCCAGGTCCAAGGAGAGCAGTTTGGAGTTGGGCGTTTTGCTGCGCGAGGGCTTGTAGTTGCTGGAATAGGAACTGTCCACCGAGTACCTCCTGTTGTAGATCTGGGACCAACTCTTCCACGTTCGGGACCTCGAAGGTGACGAGGAGATTGCGGAGCGCCGCCGAGAATCCCACGGCCATCTTGAGCATCGCCGGGGCCGCAGGGGACGGCATCGCCGCCGCCTGGACCATCCCACCGAGCACCGTGTAGGAGTCCTTGAGCCGGTCGAGCAGGGCTACGGCGTCCTGCTTCTGGGCGTTCTTGTCCCACGCCGCCTCGCTCGCCTTGATCTCCACGGCCACCCGGAGGTCGATGGGACCGAGCGGGAACTCCATGACATCTTCCCGCAGGTTTCCGTTCTCGTCACGGGTCCAGTAGCGAGAGCCGTGTGGGAACATCTGCTTGTGTCGAGCCAGTACACAGTACATGATCTCTGCCAGGAAATCACGGAACCTCCTGACTTTGGCCGAGAGAGGCATCTGCCCCTCTTGCATCAGCTTGGTCTGCCCGGTGGCGGTTGGCCGCTCGATCTGCTCGATGCCGAAGGTGTAGGCGTTGGTGCCTACCACCTTGTCCGCGTGCATCTCCAGCATCTCTTCCAGTTGCGGGAGTTGCGTGTAGGGCTGGGAGAGCTTCATCTCCATCAGATGCTCTTTGGGCATCCCGGTGAGCCGGTTGACCTGGCCAGGACGGATCTTCTTGTCCTCGAACATGTCGGCCAGGTCGTCGTCGTCGGTGCCCCAGGCCACCGCGTTGGCCAGCGCCGCCGCTTCGAGCCTCTGGTTGAAGCTCGCCGAGACCGCCCGGTGGATGTCCTCCATCCGCTCGCACAGGCTGAACCCGATCAGCTCGTTGAGCCGCCGCTCCCACGGGAAGAAGAAGAAGGGCCGGTGGTACTCCGAGAACGGGTTGTAGACCGCCCGGAGGAGCGTCTCGGACCCGGCGTCGATCCACACGATGATCTCGTGCGTCTCCACGTTGGACGACAAGGTGCCGTCCTCCAACTCGACCTGGGACCGCTTCTCCCAGGTGCGGTACACCTCCTTGATCTCGTAGTGGGTGGGCTCCAGGACCGCAAGCCGGGAGTCCGGGTTGCCGGCGGGAGCCGTGTCCGAGGCCCGCCTGTCCACCAGCCGGAGTTGCTCGTAGCGGTCCAGGAAGAACCCGTTCTTGATCTCGTTCCTAACCTCGTGCGGGGCCATGTAGATGGTGTGCCAGATGGCCTGGCAGGCATTCACGTCGGGCGACCGCGCCGGCCACCAGCAGACATCCTCCGTGTGGCAGACCTCGGGGATGGCCCCCTCGCGGATCACGTACTCCCGCTCCTCCAGGACCGAGGTCTCCATACCCGTGTACGGGTCCACCTTCCGCACCCACTCCTTGATGGAGCGGGTCTGCCGGACGAACGGGACCTTCACGATGGCCGTGTAGGTCGTCTCGGCCTGGACCAGTGCGTCATCGCAGAACTCCGGGAACTTCCAGGTGTCCACGATGCTGTCCATGTACGGCTCAAGCCGCTGGGCGAAGACCGCGTTCTCGTTGATGTTGAGGTCCGGCCTGGGCTTGGCCGTGTAGATCGGGTCTTCCTGGAGGATCGGGTTGACCACCCTGGCGTTGAGAGCCGAGCACCGCTCGTACGTGATGGGAATGTCCACGTCCGACTCCCAGTCGTCGGCGGTGTCCTCCCGGCTCAGCCGGGACTCGTACTGGAGGCGGGATGTCTTGAGCTTCTCCTTCAGTGGTCTGAAGGCGTCGTCGCCCTTCTGGACGATGCCCATGGTGTCCTTGACGAGTCTGGACTCCTCATCCTCGGACAACGGGATGCTGGCCACCTCGTAGACGAGAGCGGTCTCCTCTGGGGGCTCGGGTGGGGGCATGCCGCCCCCGAGAGTGTCAGGCTGGAACTGCTCGACCGGAGTTGCCATCGTTGCCTCCCGGGCAATGCGATGTCAATCCGGTTTTTCCGGCCATGACATTCTGTAGTTCAGTGAGAAACTGTGGATTGTCCATGAGGACGCAGAACAACCCAGCGTCAAGAAACGTCACTTGCTGCTCGGTTAATCCGTTCTTCCCTACTGCCAGTATGGAATTCACGCAATGGATGATCTCGTGCAGAAGGGTTTGCATGTGGGCGCGATCATTCCCTTCTCCACCTTTGATCTTGATGATGCGACGACGATGGTCTGCGATACCGTAGAAACCCTCCAAGTCTCCATCCGTGCAAGTGACATACTGCACTTCGTACGGGACACCAAGTATGGTCACGTTACTCAGCACTTCTTCCCGCCCTTCTTCTTCTTCATCGCTCCTCCTAGAACTGGAACTGTACGTACTTCACGGTCTTGAGCCGCCTCGGCTCAGACTCGTCGAAGGCCATCTCGATGGCCGGGGACTTGAAGTAGCTTGCCAGCACGCCGATAGCCCTTACCACATCGGGAGGCAAGTCACTGAGTATCCTCTTGCGGATGAAGCACCCGCTGATCTCTCTGGAGTACGGGTCGAGGAACAACGTCGCCTCACCGTAGTTCCCCTCGGACTTCACCTTGTTCGCGGCTGCGATGGCCTCGGTCAGACTATCAAACCGCATGGTAGTTCTTCCCTTCGCCCTTTGGGTTGCAGCATGGGCATAGCCGGTTGTACATCTGACTAAGAACTTCATCGTCATTGAGTTGCATGGACATAGCAAGAAGGTCGGACATGGTTTTCACGAGATCCCAATCCAGAGTTGGACGAATAGGGTATCCACCATCAACCACAGCGCAGCCGCACTCCATGTACTCTGGCTCATCCCACTCGGGATCGTAGTCAAACCGCATGCACCCTCCTGGACTTCCCGAGTCCGTAGATCCGCCCTCGGCTCTGAATATGACGCCGTTGCTTGTCTTCGTCAATCGGGATGCCGTCTTTGGTCTTCTCGGCCCGCTTCGGACGCCTGAACCGCCAGAGCTGCACATGGTAGGCCAGGGAGTCCAGCAGGTTGTCCTTCTGGTTCTTACGCTCGGGGTTCCAGCGGATCATCTCCTGGGCCACCACGATGTCCCGCTTCCGCATGAAGAACCGGTGGTTCTCCACGAAGGGCTGGAAGCCCTCGATGATCCGGCTCGACTTGCTCTCGCCTCCGTGCTGTAGCTCCACGAGCTTGAGCTTGATGCCCTTCTCCTTCATGTACTGGGAGAGGAACGGTTTCCAGACAAGCTGGAAGGCGCCCTTCTCGATCCCGTCGTCCTTGGGGTTCCACTTCTTCGCCATCTTGACGTAGCGCAGGGCGCCCGTGCGGGCCGGGCAGGGCTCCGAGAAGTGATCCAGCAAGAAGATGGAGTTCGTCGGATAGTGGTAGCCCAGGGTCGTGATGGCCGAGTCGTCGCCCGTCTCGCCGGCAGGGTCGGCCGTCTGCGTGATGTGGAGTTCCGAGATCGGGACGGCGGTCCACGTCCTGAGGTGGTCATCGAAGAACCTGACCTCCCGCCCCGGAGTCTCCTCGAAGTACCGCAGATCCTCGGCCCTGAACTTCGCGGCGCCCTTCGAGATGGGGTCGTTGCGGTACTGGTGGGCGAACACGTAGGACCCCGAGGCGCTCTCCTCGTCGGCCAGGTGCTCCAGAGTGAACCGCTCCGACCAGAGGGGCTGGCCGATGTCCGTCATCCCGATGGTCGCGCTCCTGGAGTCCTGGTAACACCCGAGGATCAGCTTCTCGAAGTTCGAGTCCTCGATCAACTCCTCGTAGAAGCCCCCGGGCCAGTAGGTCCCCACCACGATGAGGAGGCCAAGTTGAGGGTGCTCGAAGAGCGGCCCGATGGTCCGGCGGAAGTTCATCGCTCGCTCCATCAGGGAGGGACTCTGCGCCGTCTTGCTGACCACGAGGTCGTCCAGGATGATGACGTGGACGTGGGACGACTCGATGGTGGTCTCCAGCCCGAGGGCGGTGATCGTGGCCTGGGGATGGTAGCGATCCCTGGGAAGCTCGATCTCGCGCTCCGACCACCGGGGCTTCTTCCCGTTCTCCAGCCGCCGGTTGAGCTGTGGCACGCACTCTGGGAAGTAGTGACCGAAGGGCTTCCCCATGATGATGCTCTGGATGTTCCCAATCATGCCCTCGGCCAGCGTCGAGGAGTTGTGCATGACGAAGATGCGGTACTGGGGGTTGTTGATGTGGAACCAGATGGTCCCGCCGATGGTGATGACGTGGGTCTTGAGGTGGCCACGGGGGATCATCACCAGAAGCCTCCGATGCCCCTGCCGGATGCGATCCTCCAGCCATGTGCAGATCTTCAGGTGGAGATTCTCGGACGGCTCAGCCTCGTACGGGGGGCTCGTGAACCCACAGAGCAGCTTACAGGTGGCGAAGAGCGACTCCCGGCACGCCTGGCGGATGATGTCGTGGTCATGGCCGCACTGGCCACAGGTAGGCAACTAGGACACCACCCCCTCCGGCAAGTCCATCTGCCTCGCCAGTTCCCGCTCTTCCTCTTCCTGTCTCTCCCCGGACTCCTGATCTTCCCTCCGCCTCTGCTCCTCCTCCACCGCGTCCGCCGTGTTGAGGCAGAGTTCAGCCACCTGGCTCAGAGCCGAGATGGAGGCCTTCGCCGCCACCCGATCCGTCCCCGAGGCCACCAGGCTCGACCGGATCTCCACCTTTTCGACCATCTTCAAGATCATCGCGGCCATCCAACGGAGCGTCACCGGGTCCGGTGGCCGGTCGGGGCCGATTCTGTCCTCTGTCGTGTCCGTCATTCATCCTCCTCCAACTCCGCGACCGTCGGGATGTCCGGCGGGTTCTGGGCTGCCAGGGTGAGCCTCCCCTTGGCCGCCAGAAGGTTCAGGGTGTCCACCACGGCCTTGTTCTTCTCCTGCTGCATGTTGAGTCGCACGTCCTCGCGCATGTCCTCCCGGCTGATTCCGAGCTGATCCTTGACCACCTTGGAGGCCTTGAGCCTCACCGAGATGGAGGAATCGGGGCTGAGGGCCTCCGCGATGGCCTTGTCGGCCTCCTTGTTCATCCTGAGCGCCCGTTCCATCGAGTCCAGCCGCTCACGGGCCAGAGATTCCTCGATCCGCTTGCTCTTGGCCCGGAACCAGGCCTCCAGCCGGTCGAAATAGGCCCTTTCGTGCTTCTCCAGGAAGCGGAAGAGCTGCACCCTGCTGATTCCCAGCACTTTGGCCTGGTCCTCGCGCTCGATGACGCCCTCTTCCAGCTCCATTTTGAGGATTTTCTCCAGCCGCTCCTTGCTTTTGGCCGTCTGAGGGTAGCCCAGAGCCGCCAGACGAGCCCTTTCCCGTCTCTTGGCCTCCTTCCGGTCCATGGTTTCCCTCTTTTTGGCCGCTTTTCGAGCCGCCTGGCGATTCGCCAGCTCCCGGAGAGCGTCCGCCTCCTCCTTCAGGAGCGTCAGACCCCGCTTGACCTTGTACCTGGCCCTCGTGACGGCGTTTCGGGTCATCACCGCAGGGGGCATCCACACCCCAGCGGCGTCGATCCGGCCCATTCGCCAGGCGTCGGGGTCTTCGAAGGTCACTTCCCCGCCCGATTCACCATCCCCACGATGGCAATCTCCACCGCTTCCCTCATGGTCAGACCCCGCTGCGCTGCGTAGACCTTCAGCTCCCGCATGATGTCCTCCCGGATGTTCTTCACGAACAGGGACATTGTCTTCTCTTCAGCCATCGTCATCCTCCTCCTCCAACTCATCTAGGAGGTCCAGAAGTTCCTGGAGGTCATCGGGATCACACTTCTCATCCTCCGGCTCGTCCGGGAGGTCGTACTCCTCGCCCCAGTCGTACTCCTCGTAGTCCTCAAGAGGTCTCACGGCGCACCTCTGCAAACATCTCCCTCAGGGTCCGACCCTCCCGAGGCCTCAGCGGGTGGTTCGAGCTGGCCGCGAAGGCGTCCTCCACGGCGTCCAGGTACATCGTGAACCGCCCGTCGGGACCCATGAAGGACTCCTGCCAGACCTCGGGGCTCACGAGACTCTGCACGTCAAGTTGCTCCAGGGCCAGGTTGTCGAAGGAGAGGGTGTAGAGATACTCCCCAGGGATCATGTAGGGGAGAGATTCCTTCCAGTCCTGCATGGCATGGCAGTAGTCCAAGGCTCTACGCAGATGGTTGTATCTTGCTCGCCTTTTGTCCTTGTAGCCAAGAAGGAGGAACTTCTTGAAGCCAGCCTCGAAGCACGCCGCCAGATCATCCGGCAAGTGGACTCCGTGAATCAGATGCACCACCGTGTCGTCGGTCAGGAGGCACTTCATCTCCTCGACCATCCCACGATGGTAGGAGAGGCCGATGCCGTGGAGGAGGCCTAACTGCTTTAGCGCGAGCGCCCGCACCGCCCATCTCTCGGCATGCTTGGCGTTCACCGTGAGGTTGGCGACCAGACCATTGAGAGACAACTGCTCCAGGATCGTGTTATCACCCAAGCACCACCCGTGGCTGTAGAGGCCAATGTGACTCATCGGATCACCGCCGCCGAGGGCCACTTCCATCCCTCGGTTGGCGCCCTTGAGCATCTCGGAGATCGTACTGAGGGAGGCGTCTCGTCCACCCTCCGTCGAGTCCTCCGAGCACCACGTGCACTCCCCGTCACACCAGTTCGTGATCTTCAGGTCCACCGACTCGGGCATCTCAGGAGCCGGCTCCTCCCCGTCCGGCCACTCACGGATCTTCGTGCCGTCGGAGTAGAGCACCACCTCGCAGTTGCCATTCTGGTAGCGGGCTAGCTCAGTGGCGTTCATGTGCCAGCCTCCCAGAACGGGCAGTTCCACCGCACGTCACCGTGGCGGTCCTTCCCGTCGTCCGGAACGTCGAACTTGCCGATGTCGCAATGTCGAACCCGTATGTCGTGCTCGCCGTCCCCGTACCATGGGTACACCACATTGTTGTGCTTACACGTCTTGCACGCCCGACGCTCGGGGTTGAGCCAGCAGGTGGCCTCGTGCCTGTAGATGTTCGCTTCCTTGGTGCTGACCCTGTGGCCACACCTGAACGCGCACGCCCATGCGGTCACTTTGCGGGGCATATCTTCTCCTCCAGCATCAGATCCACCGCCGCTGCCGAGAGCATCAGCGCCTCCCCGGCGTTCCGGGCCGCCTGCATGGCTCGGAGTGTGGTGTGCGCGAGGTCCTCCTGAGTCGCCCCCTGGATGGCCTTGAGTGCCTGCCGCCATGGGAGGATGGCCTCCTCGTACTTCTCGCCATGCAGCTCACGAGCCGCCTGGTTAGCCTTGAGAAGCTTCTGTCCAAGGGCGATGGCATTCGGGGGACAACCGGCTAGCTCAGTGGTTGTCATTGTCGATCTCCAGCACCGAGTTCCCGAAGATGAACTGGGCCAGGGTGGCGGCGTCCTTGAAGATCTGCTCACCGACCGGCGGCGTCGGATCGTAGGACGAACTCTCCAAGCTCTGGTGGTCGATGTAGCACCCCGACCACCCGTACTTGTCCCTTGCGGGCTCCACCAGGACCACCTCCTCGGCCCCCGTCCACTCCTTCAGGACGGACTCCAGCATCTCCCTGAGGGGGCCACGGTCGTTGTTCGTCTCCAGCAGCCAGGTCCAGGCGTAGGAGGCCTTGCCGGTCGGGTCCGCGTACTCCTCCGGCCCCCAACCGAACTGACCAGGCTCGATCTTGAGCTTGCCACCTCGAAGCAAGTACGGCTTGGCCTCCGGCTTCCCCTTCAGGGTCACACTGTGGACCGAGCTGCTTGCGGTCTCGAAGACGCTTCGACGGATGACTCTCATCGCCCCTCCAGGATCTCCAGAGCCTCCGCAGTGAGTTCGATCGTCCTCTGGTAGTTCGCCAGGTAGACCCCCAACTCCTTCGCATTGCTCTTGTAGGGCGTCCCGTGGTGCGTCAGGATGACCTCCCTCTTCTTGGTCTCCTTGTGCTCCATGATCCAGCCAGTGTAGTCCGACTCCCAGCCGGCATGCAGCACAGGAAACGTGAAGAGCTTCTTGTAGTCCGAGAAGTCGATCTGCTCCCTCATCTCCACCTCCACCGGCAATCTAGGCTAGGTTGCACGGGTTGTCAAGCGGGGTTGATGGGAGAGTGGATGATCGCCGGACGCGCCCACCGCCGCTGGAATCTCCTCCACTCCAGAGTCGGCTCGCTCTCCTCCCTCCACAGCATCGCCATCGGCGTGAAACCGGCCTCCAGGGCCTCCAGAAGCCGCTTCTCGGCCTTCTCCTGGGTGTCCTTGGGATATCCGACCAGGACGTAGCACCTCAGTGTGTGCGAGACCGTGGTGAATCCAGCCTCCAGGAGAAGACGCCCTGCCGCCCGGAGCGGCTCCAAGTCGTCCGGCGTGTCGTAGGCGAAGAAGATCGACTTCGGATGCAGCCGGCGAAGCGCCTCAGCGTGCCAGGGAAGAAGTCTTGCTGCCTCCAGTCCGCCAGTGAACTCAGCCGGCTGCTTCTGCCGCCCGAGCATCTCGAACACCGCCCGGATGTGACCCTCAGAACACGCCAAAAGGTTGTCGTCGAGGACGTTCCACCCCTCCTCGATGGGCAACTCCCGCACGTCCGACCCCTCCCGCCTCCAGACCGAGCAGAACCAGCACCGGTTCGGACATCCACGGGAAGTCACCACGTAGCCTTCCTTGAGATACATCCCCGGTACGAACTCCTCACCACGACTCCCCATCGCCGGCCCCCCTACCTCGACTGGAGCCACCAAAGACCACGCCCGAGCCAGTCGCTCTGC
>Ga0209310_1001175_pt1 | contig 21025 bp, 15 predicted proteins | sample AD_UKC030_MetaG_FD_184415 | JGI IMG/M metagenome (GOLD analysis project Ga0209310, IMG submission 184415) | Active sludge microbial communities of municipal wastewater-treating anaerobic digesters from USA - AD_UKC030_MetaG (SPAdes) (version 2) | ecosystem: Engineered > Bioreactor > Anaerobic >...
GTTGTAGTTGGGCTCGACCTTCATCGCGCCATGGTAGGTCATGGCGAACATCGTGCCGCCATCCTTCATCAGCGGTGCGGCCAGCTTGGCCATGCGGATGAAGGAATGGACGGAAATATCCATCGCCAGGGCGAAGCCGTCGGCGGAACAGTTCAGCAAACCGCCCTTGATGTCCTCCTTCTTCGCCGACGCGATCGAGTGCACGAGGATATCCAGTTGCCCCCACTCCTTCTCGATGCGCGCGAAAAGCGCTTCCAGCTCGCCCGGTTTCGCGACGTCAAGCGGCGCGAAGATCGGCGCCCCCAACTCCTTCGCCAAGGGCTCGACATGCGGTCTGGCCTTTTCATTGAGATAGGTGATGGCGACATCAGCACCAACCTCATGAAACGCCTTGGCACAGCCGTAGGCGATCGAATCCTGATTGGCGATGCCGACGACGAGCGCCTTCTTGCCGGCAAGGATGGGACGGGGTTTGTCAATGGACACTATATTTCCAGTCTGGTTGGTTATTGGGTTCTCGCAATCGATGCCGCAAGCGCCACCGGGGCAACCAAATCGCGCGCCGCGCTTGCATGCCGTCGGGTCCAGTATGCCCCCGCTGAAAGGCGGACTCAAGAGCATGGCAAAAAAAGTGACCGGCGACCTGCCAGACCCTTCTGCCCTGCACCAGTGGTGTGCTATCGTGCTTTTATTCATATCTGGTCTGACATCAGAGGAGAACACAATGAAAATGATTCGCTCCTTCGTGCTGTGGTGGCTAGCCGCCAGCGTTCTGCTGGTCTCGGCTGTCCACGCGCAGGGCAACGCACCATCGACCGCGCCACCGCCATTCACGGCCGAGGAACTCGACTCGCTGACCGCTCCCATCGCCCTCTACCCGGACGCCCTGTTGTCGCAGATCCTGATGGCCTCGACCTATCCGCTGGAGGTCGTTGCGGCCGCCCGCTGGGTCAAGGCCAATCCGGATGTCAAAGGCGACGCCGCGCTGAAGAAGGTCGAGAACGAAACCTGGGACGTCAGCGTCAAGTCGCTCGCCGCCTTCCCCAGCATCCTCGACATGATGAACGAGAAGCTCGACTGGACGCAGAAGCTGGGCGACGCCTTCCTCGCCCAGCAGAAGGACGTGCTCGCCTCGGTCCAGCGCCTGCGCAAGCTGGCCAAGGACAATGGCAACCTGGAGAGCAACCAGCAACAGGTCGTGCGCAGTGAGGCCCAGGCCATCGTCATCGAGCCGGCCCAGCCGCAGACGATCTATGTGCCGGCCTACAACCCGACGGTGGTTTATGGCACCTGGCCCTATCCGGCCTATCCACCCTATTACTACCCACCCTCGCCCTACTACTATCCAGGCGCCGCCCTGGCGACCGGATTTGCCTGGGGTCTCGGCATCGCGGCCGGTGCCGCGCTGATCGGCGGCGCCAACTGGGGCGGCGGCGATGTCACCATCAACGCGAATCGCGCTGCGAACATCGACCGCAACTATAGCCGCAGCAGCAGCAACTCGTGGCAGCACAATGCGCAGCACCGCGGCAATGCCGGCTATCGCGACTCCGCTTCGCAACAGAAATTTGGCAACAAGCAGGCAGAGAGGTCACGCGATGAATTCCGTGGCCGCGAGGGTGGCGACCGCGGCGGGGACCGCGGCGATCGCGGCGGGGACCGTGGCGGACGCGATGGTATCGGTGGCGATCGTGGTGGCGCAGGTGGTCGGGACAGTATCGGTGGTGACCGTGGCGGTGCCGGTGGCCGGGATGGCTTCGGCGGCGACCGTGGTGGCGCCGGCGCAAGCAATCGGGGAAGCCATGGGGACGGACTCCCGGGCCAAAACAGTTTCGGTGGCGGAAACAGCGGTAACCGGGGCAACGCCTTCCAGGGGGTCAGCAGCGGCAATCGCGATGCCAGCCGCGGCCACAGCAGTGCTGGCGGGGCTAGCCGCACGGGTGGCGGTTCCAGCTTCGGGGGTGGCGGTAGTGGCGGCGGCCGTTCATTCAGTGGCGGTGGCGGCGGTCGCGCAGGTGGCGGTGGCGGCCGCGGTGGTGGCGGACGGCGCTAAGGAGAATAGGACATGAACATGAAAAAACTGAACCCCCTGCTGGCAGCCATCCTTCTCGGCGGCGCACTGGCCCTGCCGGCTCCGGCTGCACTGGCCACCAACCAACAATCATTCGCAACGCCCGAGGCGGCGATGGAAGCCTTTGGCAATGCCGTCATCGATAGCGACGAAGCCGCGCTACAGGCAATGTTCGGCGCGAATTTCCGCCAGCTCATTCCCCCTGTCGGTGCCGAACTGCGCTACGAGTTTATCGAGGCTTGGGCCAAGTCGCACAAGATAGAGCCCGACGGCGACCGTCGAGCACGGATTGCTGCCGGTCTGAAGGGCTGGACCCTGCCGATCCCAATCGTCAAGACCAGCGCCGGCTGGCGCTTTGACATGAAGGCCGGCATGGACGAGATCGCCATCCGCGAAATCGGTCGCAATGAACTGTCGACGATTCAGGTTGCCAAGGCCTACGCCGACGCCCAGCGGGAATATTTTGCCAAGGACCGCAACGGGGATGGCGTACCGGAGTATGCGCAGAAAATTGCGAGCACCCCGGGCAAGATGGACGGACTCTACTGGCCATCCACGGCGAACGAGGAACTCAGCCCGCTGGGACGCCGATTGGCCGATGCTGCCGCCGAGAAGGGCCGCAAGCCGGGCACCTACCATGGCTACAGCTATCGCATCCTGACCGCCCAGGGACCGGATGCGCCGGGTGGCGCGCGCAATTACATCGCGGATGGACGCATGACCGGCGGCTTCGGCCTGCTTGCCTGGCCGGCCAGCTATGGCAAGAGCGGCGTCATGAGTTTCATGATCAACCAGGACGGACAGGTCTATGAAAAGAATCTCGGCGCCAATACTGCAGCCCAGGCGGCCCGTGTAACAACCTTCAATCCGGATGCATCGTGGCGGAAAGTCAGCGATAATCCATGAAAATTCTCGAATTTTTGAATTACAATACGCCGTCTAATTTTTTTGACAGGGAACCCCTCATGATCAACTACGCCAAGAAAACACTCATTCTGGCTCTGCTGGCCGGTATCGGCTTTGGTGCCACCGCTGTCCAGGCACAGGAACGCGTTTATGTCATCGACCAGCGCGACGTCGTCGCCAAGAGCGGCTTCGGCCTCTGCTGGCGCACCGGTTACTGGACCCCGGCTGCCGCCGCCAAGGATCCGCATGGCTGCGAATGCGACAAGGACCTGCTGCCGAAGGAAGTCTGCGAGCCGAAGGCCGCTGCACCGGTTGCTGCAGCACCCAAGCCGACCGCCGAGAAGATCACCGTCGCTGCCGACGCCCTCTTCGACTTCGACAAGGCGACGCTGCGTCCCGAAGGCAAGGCCAAGCTCGACGAACTGGTCTCCAAGGCCAAGGCCATCAAGCTTGAAGTGATCCTCGTCGTCGGCCACACCGACCGTATCGGCTCGGCTGCCTACAACCAGAAACTGTCCGACCGTCGCGCCGCCGCCGTCAAGACCTACCTGGTGTCCAAGGGCATCGAGACCAACCGTGTCTATACCGAAGGCAAGGGCAAGACCCAGCCGGTCACCGGCGACAAGTGCAAGGGCACCAAGGCGACCAAGGCACTCATCCAGTGTCTGCAGCCGGATCGCCGCGCCGACATCGAAGTCATCGGCACCAAGTAATACGCCAAGCGCCATCAAAAACCCCGCTCGCGCGGGGTTTTTTTTCGCTTGCTTCATCAGGAAAGCCGCCATGTTCCCGTTCATTCGCCTTATCGCCGCCGTCTCGCTGGCAATGACCATGGGCACGCAGGCAATCGCCGACGCCAGCCGCCCGCGGGTCGGGCTCGTGCTCGGCGGCGGCGGAGCCCGCGGCGCGGCACATATCGGGGTACTGGAAGTCCTCGAGGAGCTGAAGATACCTGTCGACTGCATCGCCGGTACCAGCATGGGTGCGCTGGTCGCCGGCGCCTACGCATCCGGCGTGACGCCGGCGGAGATGCGCGAGGAGATGGCAGAAGCGGACTGGAACGACATGTTCACCGACATCCCGGACTTTTCCGATGTCAATTACCGCCACAAGCAGGTCTTGCGCAACTTCATTCCAGCTTCCGAAATCGGCGTGACCAGCGACGGAGTCAGATTCCCGCCGGGCGTCGTCGATGGCGTCAAGATCAAGTTGTTCTTCAACCGCCTGGTCGGCGCCGGCAAGGACGAACGCGTTATCGAAAAACTGCCGCTGCCACTGTCGATCATCGCCACCAATATCGGGAACGGGCAGCGCGTCGTTCTGCGCGAGGGCAGCCTGACCTCGGCGATGCGCGCCAGCATGTCGGTGCCTGGTCTGCTGTCGCCGATCGTGCTGGACGGCCGCAAACTGGTCGATGGCGGCCTCGTCGACAACGTGCCGATCGGCGAAGCGCGCGAACGCTGCAACGCCGACATCGTGATCGCAGTCAACGTCGGCTCGCCGCTGATGGACGCCGACCGGGTCGGCTCCTTGCTCACCATCTCGGCGCAGATGGTCAACATCCTCACCGAGCAGAACGTGACCCGATCCCTGGCCACCCTGAAGCCGACCGATATCCTGATCCAGCCCGACCTAGGCACGATCTCGTCCACCGATTTCAGCCGCAATGGCGAAGCCGCCGACCGCGGTCGGGCGGCGGCCGAGGCCGTCCGTTCCCAACTGGTCAGGCTCGGCACCGACGAAACCCGGTATGCCGAATGGCGCGAACCGATCAACCGGCGCAACAAGCCGGCACTGACCGTGGATGAAATCGAAATTGCCGGCCTCGAGCGGGTCAACCCGGCGATGGTCGAGCGCCAATTGACCGTCAGAACCGGCGAGCCGTTGGCCAACTCCAACATCGACAACGACGTTCTGCGCATCTATGGCGACGGTTTTTACCAGAGCGTCGATTACCAGCTACTCAATTACCGCGACCGCAACATCCTGCGCGTCCTGCCGGTCGAAAAGAGCTGGGGACCCGACTACCTGCGCTTCGCCCTCAATCTGGAAACCGACAGCAATCAGGGATCCAGCTTCAGTTTGCGGGCGGCCTATCAAAAGACGCTGATCAACGAACTCGGCGCCGAATTTCTGGCTACCGTCGGCATCGGCAGCAACGTGATCGGCGGACTGAACTTCTATCAGCCGCTGGATCCGGCACAACGTTTCTTCGTCGAGGCCGGACTGAATTACAACCGGGGGCCGCTGGACATTTATCAGGACAATTCGCGCACCGCCCAGTACACAAACTCGATTACCGAATTCGGCCTCTGGGCCGGCACCAACATCGGGATACTGGGCCAGGCGAAGATCGGCTGGATCGAGCAGAAGCGCAGCTTCGAACGGGATATCGGCTCGCTGGCGTTGCCCGATTTCGACACCCGCTATTCCGGCTGGAAGGCATCGCTCTCCCTTGACCAGAGGAACAGGCTCCACTTCGCCACCCGGGGCTGGTTGGCCAGAGTCGAATATTTCGATTCGAGCGAGGCGGGATACTCGCGGGCCGACGCCGATCTGGGCGGTGCGTTCTCGCTGGGCAAGACGGTGTTCACCGGCCGCGCCACCTATGCCGGTTCGATCGACGGCCCTCTTCCGTTCTACGACGCCGCCAAGCTGGGCGGCTTCATGCACATGAGTGCATTCGCCCGCGGGCAGATTCTCGGCGACGACATCAGCTATGCCAGCCTCCGCGCCGAGCAGATCATCGGCACCTTCCCGATCGGCCTGCGCGGCGATATCCGGCTCGGGGTCGTCCTCGAAGGTGCGCATGTCGGCAAGTTTTACACGGAGACGAACCTTGCCGGCACCGACATCCTCAATTCCGCCGCCGTCTATATGGGCGGCGAAACCCCCCTCGGGCCGGCCTATCTCGGCTTCGGCTACTCAACCAGCGGCGCCTCGAATTTCTTCCTGTCGATCGGCATCCAGTAGCCGATGCGGCGTATGCAGTTCGCTGGCATAATCGGTCTTTTACGAAGGAGTAATACCCAATGAAAACCCGTTCCCTGTTGCTCGCCGCACTGATTGGCGTCCTGCCTGCCCTGACGGTCGCCCAGGACGCGCCGAAGGCCGCTACCATCATCGAAAAGGAAAAGGGTGCCGTCACCTTCGGCGAAACCGTCGAACTGCAGGGCATTATCACCGCCATCGACAAAAACACGCGCGCGGTCACCATCAAGGGCGGATCGGGTAACGAACTGACGATAACTGCCGGCCCGCAGGTCAAAAATTTCAGGAAGATCAAGGTCGGCGATCTGGTGACGCTGAATTACGTTGCTGCGCTTGGCCTCGAACTGAAAAAAGGTGGCGGCCGGTTGCGCGAACGCATCGAATCCGAGCAGTCTGCCGCAGCCAAGCCCGGCGAAAAACCGAGTGGCGGTGTGCTGCGCACGGTCAAGGTCATCGCCGACGTGATGGCCGTCGATGCCGCTGCCGGCTCGATCACCCTGCGCGGCCCGCAACGCAGCATCGACCTGACGGTCAAGGACAAGGAACTGCTGAAAGACATCCGGGTGGGCGACCAGATCGCTGCCACTTACGAGGAAGCGGTCGTTGTTGCGATCACCCCGACGCCGCCCCCCGCTCCGGAAGCAGCCTCGGCCCCCACTCAACAATAATTTCCAGGAAGGAATTGCCATGGCCGGAAAACTTCTTGCCCTGATCGGCGGCTGGCTGCTGCTGTCCGGTATCGCATTCGCCCAGATCAACATCAACACCGCCAGCCGGGACGAGCTGGACAGCCTCAAAGGCATCGGCCCGAGCAAGGCACAGGCGATTGTCGACTATCGGCACAAGAACGGCCCGTTCAAGTCGGTCGACGATCTGGAGAACGTTCCCGGGATTGGTCCGGCAACCCTCAAGGACATCCGTGGCAGCGTCATGGTCAGCGGCATGACACGCTCCATGCCCGCCGCTGCCCAGCCCGCTTCACCCAAGGCGCAGCCGCATCCGGCAAGGCCGGCTGCCACCCCGATGCCAGCCCCGGCGCGTCCCGCCATGCCCTCCGCCGCAAAGCCAGCCACGCCGGCGGCCCCTGCCGCTCCGGCAGCAGCCCCCACCCGTCCCGCCGAACCAGCCAGACCCGCGCCGGCAGTTCCCGCGAAACCCGCGATGCCGGTGACCCCCGCCAAGCCGGCGACCCCTGCGGTTTCGGCACCGGCGCCGGCAAGACCGGCGCAACCAGCCCAACCGGCGCGCCCACCCGCCAACTGACCAGGCCGGCTTGACCGATCGCCTGACCCTCTGCGCCACCGCTCGCCTCGCCCAGACCCTGCGCGGCGAGGCGCCCGACGGCCTCGAGGTCTGGCCAACGCGACGGGCGCTGACCGTCGGGCAATGGCTGGGCAGCCTGGCCGACGAGGCGCTGCTCGGCGGCATTGCCGACCTGCCCACTCCGCTCGACCCCTTTGCCGAACGCCTGCTCTGGGAAAAAATCATCGCCGCCTCGCTGACCGAAGCGGCACCGCTCTTCGACATTCAGGGCATGGCAGCGTCGGCCGCCGAGGCGCATGCCCTGTCGCGCCTGTGGAACATCCGGCCGGGTGGTGCGCTGCTGGCCGACGAAGCCCGACTTTTTGCCGGTTGGCAGCGGGATTTTGACAAGCACTGCAAGGCCGCCGGTTGGTGCGATGCGACCACCTTCCAGCAGCAAGTGATCAACCTGATCACCACCGGCCATTTCGCCTTGCCCGCCGCCATCGTCTTCGCCGGTTTCGACCGCCTGAGCCCGCTCGAAAAGACGCTGGGCGCGGCACTGACCGGTCGCGGTGTCGCCATTGAAAATGCGGCCGATTTCGTCGTCGACCGCGCCCCGCAGGAAGTACCCTTGGGGTGCAACAGCTTGCACAGAGCCCTTCCTTGCGCCGACGTCGCTGCCGAATGCGCGGCCATCACAGTCTGGGCCGCCGGGCAGCTGGCCGCCAATCCGGAATGCCGGCTCGGCATCGTCGCCCCCGACCTGTCCAGCGTCCGGGACCAACTCGAATTCATGCTCGACGACGCATTACACCCGGCATTCATTCGCCCCGATGGCGCCGAGGCACCGCGTTGCTTCAACTTCTCGCTGGGCCGCACGCTGGCCGAGCAACCGTTGATTCGGGTCGCCCTCGACCTGTTGGCGCTCGGCAGCGGGCGCGCCAAGGTCGAACAAAGCCGGCTCTCGGTGCTGCTGCTCGGCGGCGGCTGGTCAGCCAGCATCGCCGAAGCCGACGGCCGCGCCCGGCTCGACGCCGCAATGCGCCGCGACCTGCCCTACTTCACGACCTTGCCGGCGCTGATCCGGCTCGCCGGGCGCCTGGCAGAAACCGGGACGCCCTTGTGCCCGCTGAGCATTGCGGCGTTGCAAGCCTTTGTCAACGCAACGGACAGCGCGCCCAAAAGGCTGTTACCGGACAAATGGCGCGCCGTATTCCACAAGGCGCTGCAGGCGGTCGGCTGGCCTGGCGACCGCACGCTGTCGAGCCACGAGTTCCAGGCCCGTCGCGCCTTCGCCGATGTCGTCGACGGCTTCGCCCGGCTCGACGCGCTGCTCGGTCCGCTGTCGCTCAACGAAGCCGTGCGTCGCCTGGCGCAACTCTGCCGGCAACGCATCTTCCAGCCGGAAACGCGCGGCCGGCCGGCCATTCAGGTCCTCGGCGTGCTCGAAAGCGCTGGCCTCGAATTCGATGCGCTGTGGGTGATGGGCATGAACGACGATGTCTGGCCGCCACCGCCCCGGCCCAACCCGCTGCTGCCGGCGGAAATGTTGCGCGCGGCTGGCGCGGCACATGCCAGCGCCGAAATAGAACTCGATTTCGCGCAGCGGGTGCATGCCCGGCTGGCGCGAGCGGCACCGGAAGTGACCTTTTCCTGGTCGCGCGCCGACGGCAATCGCGTCTTGCGCCCCAGCCCGCTGATCGCTGGAATTTCCCCGGCCGGACAGGTTCCCGACAAGCTCGCCGTTCTGGCCCGCGCACTGGCCGAGAAATCGGGGCCAGCGCTGGAATTGCTTGACGACGCCGCCGCACCGCCGGTGATGGAAGGCGAGAAGGTGTCGGGCGGCAGCTGGCTGCTGCGCGCCCAGGCAATTTGTCCGGCCTGGGCCTACTACCAGTTCAGGCTCGGAGCCACAGCCATGGAAACACCGGTTGAGGGCCTCGACCCGGCGGCGCGCGGCACGCTGGTGCATGCGGCGCTGGAGGCTTTCTGGCGCACGGCGGGATCGTCGGCGGCACTCGTTGCGCTGGATGAAGCCGCACGCCGGCAGCAAATTGACGAGGCAGTCGCCAGGGCGCTGGAAGTCTTCGAGCATGAGCGCCGCACTGTCCTGCCCGCACGTTTCCGCGTGCTGGAGGCGGCGCGTCTGGCCAAATTGCTGGACCTCTGGCTGGGCGTCGAAATGCGCCGTAGCGAGGCGTTTTCGGTGATCGCCTGTGAACAGGAGGCTGAAGTCGAGATTGAAGGAATTCGGGTAAAAATGGTCGTTGACCGTATCGACCAGTTAGCCGATGAGCGGCAGGTCATCATCGACTACAAGACGGGCGCCAGCATCGACATCGCAAACTGGGCCGAACAGCGCATTACCGAGCCGCAGTTGCCGATCTACGCTGCACTGGTCAACGATGAGGTAGTTGCCGTGGTGTTTGCCAAGGTGCTGCTCGACAAGCCGGGCTTTTCCGGCGTGGCCGATGAAAAAAACATCCTGCCCGGCGTGCAGGGTATAGGCGATGACAAGCAGAAGATTTTCGACCCGGCCGAGTTTCCCGACTGGATTGCCGTTATCACCCACTGGCGCGAACGCTTGCACGCCGTTGCCCGCGAAGTGAAGGAAGGGCAGGCCGGCGTCATGTTCGGCGAAGAAAAACATCTGCAGTACTGCGAGGTTTTGCCGCTGCTGCGTTTGCCGGAGCGGCGCCGCTTGCTGGCTGTGGCGCTGGCGAAGAACAGCCTATGAGCCTGGCCGCCGATCGTCTGGAGGAAGACGGGATCGCCCGCGACCGGGCGCTGGAGATCGCTTCCTTCATCGTCGAAGCGCCGGCCGGGGCCGGCAAGACGGAACTGCTGACGCAGCGCTACTTGCGCCTGCTGACAGCCGTGGAGCATCCCGAAGAAGTGCTGGCGCTGACCTTCACCAACAAGGCAGCGACCGAAATGCGCGACCGCATTCTCGGCAGCCTCGAACGTGCCGCCGACGGTAACGTGCCGGAACAGGCGCACAAGCTGACGACATTCGCGCTGGCCAAGGCCGTGCTTGCGCACGATGCCGAACGCGGCTGGCAGTTGCTCGGCCACCCCGGCCGCCTGCGCATCACGACGCTCGACGCGCTGTGCGCCAGCCTGGCCCGGCAGATGCCCTACTTGAGCCGCTTCGGCAGCCAGCCGGGCGTCACCGAAGATGCCGAGGCGCACTACGCGACGGCAGCGCGGCGCACGCTGGAAATGGTCGAAAGCGATGGCGATGACGCCGAGGTGGTTGCCACGGCGCTGGCCTTCATGGACAACAACGCCGGCCGCCTGGAAAAGCTGCTGGTGACCATGCTTGGTCGCCGCGACCAGTGGCTGCAGCATGCCGCGCGTATCGAAAGCGGGGCGCTTAAGGCCGAAGTCGAGGCCGGCTTTGCGGCGTTGATCGAGCGCGATCTGGCACTTGTCGTCGAGTTGCTCGATGGCCGCGCGCAAGCGGCGTTGATGCCGTTGGCCCGCTTTGCCGCAACCAACGCGCCCGGTGTGCATGATGCAATTTTTGACTGGAATTTGCCGTTGACCGCGACAACTGTCGACCTGAACCAATGGCAGGCAGTCGCCGGGCTGCTGCTGACCGGCAGCGGCACGCTGCGCAAGACGGTCGACAAGCGCCTCGGTTTTCCGGCCGACAAGATATTCGCCGAGCAGAAAAAGGCCATGCTCGAACTGCTAGCCGAGTTGCGCAGCGTGGCCGGGCTGGAAGACGCGCTGGCCGTGCTGGTCAAACTGCCGCGACCAGAACTTTCCGATGCCGAATGGGCCACCGTCGAATGTTTCTCGCGCCTGCTGCGGCTGGCGGCCGGGCAGTTGTGGCTGGCCTTTCAGGAGGCCGGCGAGGTGGATTTCATTGAAATCGCCGCCCGCGCCGGGCTGGCACTCGGTGACGACGAAGCGCCGACCGATCTGGCGCAGGCACTCGACTACCGCATCCGCCACCTGCTGGTCGATGAATTCCAGGACACCAGCCCGAGCCAGGTCGGCCTGATTGAAAAGCTGACGCGCGGCTGGATGCCAGACGACGGCCGGACGCTGTTCGTCGTCGGCGACCCGATGCAGTCGATCTACCGCTTTCGCAAGGCCGACGTCGGGTTATTTTTGCGTGTCCGCGAGCGCGGCATCGGCGACATCCGGCTGGCGCACCTGCGGCTGTTCCGCAACAACCGCTCGTACCCGGGCATTGTCGACTGGGTCAATACTGCCTTCCCGACGATTTTCCCGGCCGCCGACAGCCCCGAAGCCGGCGCCGTGCGCTACGCCGAGTCGACTGCGACCCGGCCGGCACGGGCTGATTGCGCGGTCTTCGTGCATCCGGTGATCGAACGCGAAGGCAGCGATGGTTCAGCCGAGGAGGCCCGCCAGGTTCTGGACATCATCCGCCAGACCCGCGCCGCCGCGCCGGCTGAAAAAATCGCCGTGCTGGTTCGGGCGCGCAGCCATCTCGATGCGCTGGTCACCGAAATCCGCCGTAGCGCGCCCGAATTGCGCTTTCAGGCGGTCGACATCGAAGGGCTGGATGGCCGCCAGCACGTGCAGGACCTGCTGATCCTGTTCCGCGCCCTGCATCACCGCGCCGACCGCGTGAATTGGTTCGCCTTGCTGCGCGCGCCCTGGTGCGGCCTGACGCTGGCCGACTTGCATGCACTCGCCGCCGACGACAAGCAATCGACGATCTGGCAGCTGATGCAGGATGCAGCCCGTATCGCCCGACTGTCGGAAGACGGCCAGAAACGCCTGCGGCACGTGCGCAAGGTGCTGCAAATAGCGTTTGCCCAGCGCGACCGTCAGCATCCGCGCCGCTGGCTGGAAGGCGTCTGGCTGATGCTGGGTGGCCCGCGTTGCCTGGAAGCGCCGGAAGCGCTGAACGATATCGACGCCTTCTTCGCGCTGCTCGACCGCTTGGCCGCCGCCGGCAAGCTCGATGCCGAAACCCTGGCTACCCACGCCGCCGAACTCTACGCGCCGACCGACCCATTGGGCGACGCCGTACAGATGATGACCATCCACAAATCCAAGGGGTTGGAGTTCGATACCGTGATCCTGCCCGGCCTGCACCGCAACACCGGTGGCAACGACAGCAGCCTGCTGCTATGGGACGAAGTGGCCGGCGCCGATGGCCGCGAGCACCTGCTGGTCGCGCCAATCAGGCAGAAAGGCGAGGACAAGGGAGCGCCGACCGCCTACGATTACCTGAAAAAACTCGAAGCCGAGCGCGCCGCGCACGAGGATGAACGCCTGCTCTACGTCGCCGCGACGCGGGCCATCCGCAATCTGCATCTGCATGGCGTGGCAGTAGCCGACGACGACAAGGACGATGGCCTGAAGCCGCCGGCTGCCGGCACCTTGCTCAAACTGCTGTGGCCCGGCGTGGCGCAAGCGGTTTTCGCCAACGCGCTGGCCGAAATCGCCGCAACCGAGGTAACGCCACCCGCCATCGACCCGGCGAGCTTCGTGCCGCCACTTGTACGCCTGGCCGAACCCGAGGTGTCCGAGGCCCTGCAGCATCTTCCAGCCGGCTTGCGATTGGCCGACAACCCGCCCGAACTCGATGTGCCGGAAGAAGGTTTGTCGCTTGAAGCATCGGTCGGCACGCTGGTCCATCGCTGTCTGGAGCTGATCGCAAAAAATGGCCTGAAAACGGCGTCGACCGCAACCATTGCCACGTTGCAGCCAACCTACCAGCGCTGGCTGGTGGCGCAGGGTCATGCAGAAGCGGAAGCGGCGCAGGGTAGCGCCGAAGTCGTTGCCGCGCTGACCCGCACGCTGGAATGCGAAGCCGGCCGCTGGCTGCTTGCCGATCACCCCGAAGCCGGAACCGAGCAAGCGTGGAGCAGCATGGATGGCGACAGCGTCGCGCACCACATCATCGACCGGACCTTCGTTGCCGATGGCATCCGTTGGATCATCGACTACAAGACCGCCCGCCTGCCTGAAACCGAACTGGCGCAGCGTGCCGAACAGTACCGGCCGCAGCTCGAACGCTACGCCCGCCTGTTCGCCGGCGAGGCCCGGCCGCTGCGCCTGGCCATCTTTTTCCCGCTACAGGGGCGGCTGGTCGAGCTTTAGCGCGCTTGGGCTATACTGGTCCGCGAAAATATCAAAAACCCCCTTGATGCGCCTCCGTTTCCCCTCTCTTTTCGCTTACTGATCGCTGTCCGATGAGCAGCGAAGACAACCGACAGTTCCTCACCGCCAGCAAGGCTTTCGGCTTTCTGGCGGCCATTTTTGCGCTGACTTTCAGTGCCGTCGTCGCCCTGCTGGCGTTCGACCAGTATCAGGTTCTCGCTACCGCCGAACGGCTGCAGCGCGAGACGGTCCCCGAAATCATTCGTTACCAGCGCCTGGCGCGCAACCTCGACCAGATCAGCCACGAAGGCGAACACGTCTTTTCAGTGGCCACCCCGGAAGAACGCCAGCAAGCCCTGTTCCTGATCAAGTTGGTGGCCAGCCACCCGAGCATCGTCGATCATCCCCAGGCTGTCGCGATGGCCCGTGAAGCGGAAAGCTTCCTGGTCGAAACGGTCCGCTTGAGCATGAACAATCCGGATACGCTGAAAATACGCCATGCCGAATGGCTGCGCCTTTCCCAGCGCATGCATCTGCTGGTAGACGACATCTCGGTTCAGGGCGCCAACCTGGCGTCTGCCGACCTCGACAACATGGCGGACACCATGCGCACCGCCGGCCTCAAGCTGCTCGGCGCGCTGTTTCTGGTTGGCAGCTTCATCCTGTTACTGTTCCTGCTGCTCCGCGAGCACCTGATCCGCCCGCTGCAGCGCATCGACCGCGCCCTGTCATCGCTCGATGTCAATGCTCCAGCCCCCGACTTCCCGGACACCCGTCTCGGCGAAATCCACGCGGTCGAAAACGCCACCATCCACCTGCACAAGGCCATGGTCGGCAACGAGGCAGCACGCCGCGAACTCGAACAACTGGCCAATCGCGACGGTTTGACCGGGCTCCTCAACCGGCGCCACTTCATGCTCAATGCCGCCACCGAAATCAGTCGCGCCCAGCGTTACCAGCGCCCGGTCGCGGTGGCGATTGGCGATCTCGATTTCTTCAAGCGGCTCAATGACACCTATGGCCACGCCGCCGGCGACGTCGTCCTGCGCACCTTCGCCAAAATGCTTTCGCCGAGCGTGCGCCATTCGGACCTGGTGTGCCGCTACGGCGGCGAGGAATTCGCCTTTCTCTTTCCCGAAAGCACGGTCGCCCAGGCGCACGTTCTTGTCGAACGCTTTCGCCAGCTTCTTGCAGAATCCGATATCCAGTTGGCCAACGGACTGCTGGTGCGCATCACGATCAGCATCGGGCTGGCCGATGCCAGCCACTGCTCGCTCGAAGCCGCGCTGCAGCGCGCCGACTTCGCGCTCTACGAAGCCAAGCGGCTCGGCCGCAACCGCGTCATCGTCGCCAGCGAAACGACCTGATGCACATCCTGATCGTCGAAGACGAACGGCCGATCGCCACCGACCAGCAACTGGCAGACGAAGCGATCGCCTACTTCCACGGTGCTGTAATGCTGATGGCAAGACACGGCAGGAAGGGTTCGCCCGGCAGGCCCAAGCAACTCACGGACCGGCATTAAGGAGCAACCGGCCACAGCACGCAGGCCCAGATTGCCGCCGCGTTGATCAGGCTGAGCAATACCGCGGCGCTGCCCATGTCCTTGGCGCGCTTGGCCAGCTCGTGCTTTTCCGGCGAGGCCTTGTCGACCACCGCCTCGAGCGCCGAATTGAGAATCTCGACGATCAGGATCAAGAGAATGCTGCCGATCAGCAGCGCACGGTCAACGCCGTTTTTGCCCAAAAAAATGGCCAAGGGAATGCTCACGGCGGCGAGCAGAATTTCCTCACGGAACGCCGCCTCGCTCTTCCACGCGGCAGCGATGCCGTCGCGCGAATAGCCCAGCGCGTTCCACAGCCGGGTCAGGCCCTGTTTGCCTTTGAACTCTTCGAAGCCGCTCATTGGCTACTCTTCTCCGGTGGTTTCGGTTTTTGGCCTTTTTTTGCGGTCGACCGTAGCTGCATGTGGTTGTGGTTGTCGCGGCGCAATTCAAACAGTTCGCTGGCGATAACCAGGTCGCCGAGCTTGGCGTAACCATAGTTGCGCTGGTCGAAAGCCGGCCAGTTTTTGCCGATGTGTGAGCCGACGCCGCCCAGCGCTGCCCAGCCTTCTTCGTCCGATACTGCGGCAACGGCGTTGCGCAGGGCGTTTACCAGTTGTGTGTCGCCCCGTAGTTCATTGATGGTCTTGCGTTGCGGCATGGCAGGTACCAATGCCGGCGCTGCTTCGGTTGCCGGGGCCTCGCCCAGGCTTTCGAGAAACAGGAACTTGGTGCAGGCATTGACGAAGGGCGGCGGGGTCTTTTTTTCACCGAAGCCAAAAACCTTGTGGCCGGCAGCCCGCAGGCGCATCGCCAGCGGCGTGAAGTCGGAGTCGCTGGATGCAATGCCGAAGGCAGACAACTTCTGGCCGTGCAGCAGATCCATCGCGTCGATGATGATGGCGCTGTCGGTGGCGTTCTTGCCCTTAGTGTAGGCGAACTGTTGAATCGGCTGGATGGCGTGATCGTGCAGGATTTCGGCCCAGCCGTTGAGAGCGGCGCTTTTCCAGTCACCGTATGCGCGACGGATGTTGATCACGCCGTATTTCGACAGTTCGTCGAGGATTGCCGTGATTTTGCTGGACGTGCAATTGTCGGCGTCGATTAGCAGCGCGATTCCGTTATGTTCCATTGTTATTTCCCTGTTCTTTCCAGCAGTGGCTTGAGAAAACGCCCGGTATGGCTGGCCTTGCACTTGACGACCTGTTCCGGCGTTCCGGCAGCGAGGATGCGCCCGCCGCCGTCGCCGCCTTCCGGGCCGAGGTCGACTATCCAGTCTGCCGTCTTGATGACGTCGAGGTTGTGCTCGATAACGATAATGGTGTTGCCGTGGTCGGCCAGCCGCTGGAGCACCGCGAGCAGCATTTCGATGTCCTGGAAATGCAGGCCGGTGGTCGGCTCGTCAAGGATGTACAGGGTGCGGCCGGTGTCGCGCTTGGACAGTTCGAGCGCCAGCTTGACGCGCTGCGCCTCGCCGCCGGACAGCGTCGTCGCGCTCTGGCCGAGCGTGATGTAGCTCAGGCCGACATCGACCAGCGTCTGCAGCTTTCTCGCAACCACCGGCACGGCGTCGAAGAATTCGCGCGCCTGCTCGACGGTCATGCCGAGCACGTCGTGGATGGTCTTGCCCTTGTACTGGACTTCCAGCGTCTCCCGGTTGTAGCGCTTGCCGTGGCAGACGTCGCACGGCACGTAGATGTCGGGCAGGAAGTGCATCTCGACCTTGATCATGCCGTCGCCCTGGCAGGCCTCGCAGCGCCCGCCCTTGACGTTGAAGCTGAAGCGCCCCGGGCCGTAGCCGCGCACCCGCGCTTCGGGCACCTGGGCGAACAGTTCGCGGATCGGCGTCAGCAGACCGGTGTAGGTCGCCGGGTTGGAGCGCGGCGTGCGGCCGATCGGCGCCTGGTCGACGGCGATCACCTTGTCGAACAGGTCGAGGCCGGTGATTTCCTTGTACGGCGCCGGCTCGGCGGTCGAGCCGTAGAGGTATTTGGCGGCCGCGGCGTACAGCGTGTCGTTGATCAGCGTCGACTTGCCGGAGCCGGAAACGCCGGTGATGCAGGTCAGCAGGCCGCCCGGGATTTCCAGCGTGACATCCTTCAGGTTGTTGCCATGGGCGCCGACGACGCTGAGCATTTTGTCAGCCCGTCGCGGTCGACGGCTTTTCGGGGCCGAAATCGCCTTGCGCCCGGCCAGATAGTCGCCGGTCATCGACGCCGGGTTGGCCTGCACTTCGGCCGGCGTCCCCTGGGCGACGATGAAGCCGCCATGCACCCCGGCGCCGGGGCCGATGTCGACGACGTAGTCGGCTGAGCGGATGGCATCCTCGTCGTGCTCGACGACGAGCACCGAGTTGCCCATGTCGCGCAGGTTCTTGAGCGTCTGCAGCAGGCGGTCGTTGTCGCGCTGGTGGAGGCCGATCGACGGCTCGTCGAGGACGTACATGACGCCGGTCAGCCCCGAGCCGATCTGCGAGGCGAGCCGGATGCGCTGCGCCTCGCCGCCCGATAGCGTTTCGGCCGAGCGTTCGAGGCACAGGTAATCGAGGCCGACGTTGATCAAGAAGCTGAGCCGGGCGGTGATCTCCTTCAATATCTTGTCGGCCACCTGTGCCTTGGCGCCGGAAAGCGTCAGGCAGTTGAAGTAATTGCGCGCCTCGCCGAGCGGCAGGCGGCTGATTTCGTGCAGCGTCAATGCACTTAACCCCGTACCGACCCGCACATGCCGCGCCTCGACGCGCAGCCGCGTGCCGGCGCAGCTCGGGCAGGCCGAATTGCTGACGTACTTGGCCAGTTCCTCGCGCACGGCGTTCGAGTCACTGCCGCGATAACGCCGCTCGAGATTGGGGATGATGCCCTCGAAGGTATGGCTGCGGTCGAAGCGCGTGCCCTTCTCGTTCAGGTAGCGGAAATTGATCTCGGTGCGCCCGGAACCATAGAGCACCAACGTGCGGAACTCCTCCGGCAGTTCGTGCCACGGCGTGTCGACCGAAAAGCCGTAATGCGCGGCCAGCGACTCGATGATCTGGAAATAGAACTGGTTTTTCCTGTCCCAGCCGCGAATGGCGCCGCCGGCCAGCGAAGCCGTGGGTTGGGTGACCACACGCTTGGGGTCGAAGAACTGGATGACGCCCAGCCCGTCGCACTTCGGACAGGCGCCCATCGGGTTGTTGAACGAGAACAGGCGCGGCTCCAGCTCCTGCAGCGCATACGAGCAGACCGGGCAGGCGAACTTGGCCGAGAACAGGTGCTCGACGTTGCTGTCCATCTCCAGCGCGATGGCGCGGCCCTCGGCATGGCGCAGCGCCGTCTCGAAGGACTCGGCCAGGCGCTGGCGCATGTCGTCGCGCACCTTCAGGCGGTCAACCACCACATCGACGTTGTGCTTCTGCGTCTTGGCCAGCTTGGGCACGGCGTCGATTTCGTAAACGCTGCCGTCGACGCGAACGCGGGCGAAGCCCTGGGCGCGCAGTTCGGCGAACAGGTCGAGCTGCTCGCCCTTGCGGTTGGCGACCACCGGCGCCAGGATCATCAGTTTGGTTTCGGCCGGCAGGGCCAGCACCGCATCGACCATCTGCGAGACAGTTTGCGCCGCCAGCGGCTGGTTGTGCTCCGGGCAATACGGCGTGCCGGCGCGGGCAAACAGCAGTCGCAGGTAGTCGTGGATTTCGGTAACGGTGCCGACGGTCGAGCGCGGGTTGTGCGAAGTCGCCTTCTGCTCGATCGAAATCGCCGGCGACAGGCCCTCGATCAGGTCGACGTCGGGCTTCTCCATCAACTGCAAAAACTGCCGGGCATAGGCCGATAGCGATTCGACGTAACGCCGCTGACCCTCGGCATACAAGGTGTCGAACGCGAGTGAGGACTTACCCGAGCCGGACAGCCCGGTAATCACAATCAACTGGTCGCGCGGCAGATCGAGATTGATGTTCTTCAGGTTGTGGGTGCGCGCGCCGCGAATACGGATGGTTTCCATCGCTGTTTTTCTTTGTCTGGTTGGGGGCTATACAAAAATGAATAGCTGGTGGCCGCAAACCAACTTATTACGGTCGACCGGGGAAAAGCCAAAAATTACGCCGAGTGCAACTCTTCGCGAATGATTGCGCGCAAGTCGGCCTCCAGCCGCTCGCCTGCGACGGCGCGACGCAAGGTATCGTTGATCAGCGTCTGATAGCCGCGTTCGCCGGCCAGCGCCTTGAAGTGCTCGACAATCGGCGCATCCAGCATGATGTTGATGCGCTGCTTGCCCGTTTTGGCGCGGACCGCCGATTGCCACTCCGGCTTGCTGGCCTCCTGCCCGGCCACCTTGAATTTCGCCCGGTCAAAATCGGCCTGCGTCAAACGCGGGGCCTCGTCAGAAGTAGCCGGCATTGCAGTAGAAGAGGTCTGTTTCATCACTTTCGGCCTTTCGCATTGAAATGATACGGATGGTGTCGTCGGCTTCGAGATGAACGATCAGCACAACCAGTGTTTCAAGCAGGCCGATCCCGATCATCCGTTGCTCGCCGTAATCCTCGCGCCCATTCTCGAACAACACCATGGGCCCGGCAAAAACCTTTTCCGCATCGGCAAAATCGAGGCCGTGCTTGCTCAGGTTGGCCTGGCGTTTGGCTTCGTCCCAGAGATAGCGCATAAGCTATATCATACACATATAAATACACATATCAAGCACAAGCGCGTTCCAGATTCAGCGCCAGCAGGCGGCGGAGGATTTCTTCGTCGGGCATTTCTGGCGTGTAGTCGGTCCAGCCGTAGGCGGTGGCGACGGCCTGGTCGAGCGTTTTGTGGGCGAGGTCCAGCCAGGCCGGGCGAGTGTTGTAGAGGTTGGTCAGAGTGCGCTTCTTGAGGTCGGCCTCAAAGCCGGGTTTGGCGACCGGGCGTTTTGGGAAGCCGGCTTTTTCCTCTTCCGGGGTGCTGACCCAGTCGACCCACTCGGGCGGGTTGAGCCAGGCTTCGCGCAGTTCGTTCAGGCGGCGGGCGGCGGCGGCGATGTTTTCGGCGACGATCTGCCCGGCCAGGCACGGCGGCGCGGCCTGACCGGCAACGGGGGCGGTGTCGCGCGGGGTCATGCCGGCCGGGAAGGGGAAGGTTTCGAAGGTGGTGGTCGGGGTGTAGCGCGGACGGTCTTCGAGCGCGGTGCCAAGGCGGAGCGACCAGAGTTCGTGGAAGCGGGAATGCAGGATGCCGAAGGTGGCGTCGTCGGAACGAGCGATGATGCCAACACCGTCGTCAGGTACGGTCTGGGCGTCACGCCACGCAAAAATTCTGTGCTTGGAGACTCTTGGCGTGACGATGTAACGAGAAAGTTGCGCAATGGCTTTACGTAAAGCAGGCATTGGTTCGGAGAGCCGCCACCAATAGCGGCGCCGAATTTCGCGATTGTTCTTTTCCCGCACCGGTTTTACGTGTTCGAGTACATGCTCGAAAGGTCGCTCGTAGAGTGCAGCAGCGCTTTCCTGAATTTCATTCCCAAAATCAACGATCCACTTATCCAGTCGTCGTTTGACAATGTCGGTGTCATTGACCCACGGCTTTACGACTTCGCTGTTCGGGCGACCGTTTGGGTTCGGCTGCGTTAACCATGCGAAAGCTGCTTCGCCTTCAATGTCGAAATCGCCCCCTTTTTTCATGCCCAAATATGCTGTCGAGGCATTTTCTTTTAGACGGATTGCTTTGGTTAGGTCAAGACCTTCGCTGGCGGTCAAATCGGCGTGAATCGCCGCCACTTCAGCGCCATCCAGCCGACTGTTGCGGTCGACGCCGAAAAATGGCCCAAATCCCAAAAGCGAAACGCGCACGGCGGCGCCTTCATTGACCCATTCCTCATCGCTCCAAGCCTCGAATATGCGCGTCGTGGCGACGATGCGCTCCAGCACCTTGCGGTTGGCGCCGCCGCGGATGGAATTGGTGGCAACGAGGCCCGCGGCTTGCAGCTTTTCGGCGGCGATCTGGGCGCGGGACTTCTCGAACCAGTAGGTAACGAGGTCGGCGCCACCAGGGACGCGGCCGTCGTAGGTTTTGCGTAGCGTTTCCACGTACTCATCGCCGAGTTCGCCGCGCATGACCGAGCCACCGAGGAAAGGCGGGTTGCCGGCGATGACGTCGGCGGTCGGCCATTCGGCTTCGCTGCCGTCCGGGTTGAGCAGGGCGTCGCGGTGTTCGATGCCGTCGAGCGGCTTG
>Ga0209310_1001176_pt1 | contig 20998 bp, 17 predicted proteins | sample AD_UKC030_MetaG_FD_184415 | JGI IMG/M metagenome (GOLD analysis project Ga0209310, IMG submission 184415) | Active sludge microbial communities of municipal wastewater-treating anaerobic digesters from USA - AD_UKC030_MetaG (SPAdes) (version 2) | ecosystem: Engineered > Bioreactor > Anaerobic >...
TGGCTGGCTTCGTTGCTCATTCCTTACAGACCCCTGCGGGTATGCTCGTCATTCGCGCCTCGCCAGCCAGCCAAACTGCCGCCAGCAAAACCCGAAGTTATTTTTGAACAGACCCTTGTCGGCTCGGGATTCGCCAAACCAAGTCCTTGGTCAACGGATCGATAACGCCTTTGGCGGTGAGTCCGACAGTCCCGCCGTCGTCCTGAAAATCAAAGCCAATGGAATACAAAAGATAAGCGTCCTGGGCTTGGCGCCGGTAAACGAACGGTTTTCCCGACATCGGATCCAGGGGAAGTTTGGCGATGAACTTGGGGACCATGTTCTCGAGTTTTTCCGGGTATTGACCCGTGGTCAGAAGGTGCCGCTCCAGGGCGCAGGCCTGTTGCACGAGCAGCAAGTGCATTTGGGCATTGAGGGCTTTCTCAAAGGCGCGGTCGACAGCTGGAAACAACATGGAAACCATGATTTGGTGACGCCAGAGTTTCTCAAAACCGGATTGAGTCGACCAATCTCCGTTCTCATCCCCCAAGGGATTCTTTCCGAGTTTTCGGAGTTGCTGCAACGCAGGCTGTGTCGCGGTCTTTCCGTCGAGCCACTCTTTCAACGGTTCGAGGCAGCGGTCATAAGCAGAACTGAGGTTGAGTTTCTCCAGGTAAAACCAACCGGAGGGCATGATCATCTGCACAACCTCTCCCATCGTGTCGGATCCGTCGGTGGAACCGAGGTTGCCCAGTGAGACGCCACCGGTCCGATACAAGATCTGGTCAATGATACGAACTCCGCTCGCGCGTTCGCCGTGAAGCGCGCGGTTTAGATCGGCAACGATGTTGCCGTTCTCCAGTCGTGCCTGCAGCTGCTGGAGCTGGGATTCGGTCCAGGCATGGCGCGCAAATCCATGCCAAAGAGGCGACATCAGGATCATTTTACTGGCGATGTGGACGAGCTGGGAAATGAGAAAAGGCTCGGCATTCAGCGTGTCAGCGAGATGGAATCCCAGCTGGATATCGTCCATAGCGCCGGAAGCCTGATCGAGAGCAAGCTGTGCTTGGGCGCGCCGGGAAAGCGCCTGGGCACAGCTCTTCAGGTAGGCCAAATGAGGCAGCAGAATCGCGTATATGGGCGCGGTGTTATATTGAATGTTGAAACGGGCACGCGGGCGTTGGCTGGCATCGCTGAGTTCATCCAGTAAAGGCCCGTAAGTTTGCTGGACCAACTCGAGCAGGATCCGGGCGGCTTCTTCCTGGGTGGCGGGACCCGGGGGGAAAGAGGGCCGTGCTGGAGCGGGATTCGGGGTGATTGCCTCGGGGGGGGAGTCGGGAAGGCCATAGCGTTTTCGCATTTCCTCCGGGAGGGGAGTCACTGTTGGTGGAGCGGTTGTTCTGAGGGTTTTATTCGTGCCCAGCAAGGCAATGAGATCCATCGGCTCGCCCAGTTGCCACCGGGCCTGGCGTCCATATTCGACATCAAAGCCGCGGGCCTTGGCCTTTTCGTTGAATGTTCTGAATAGGATGAAGAGCTTCTGACTCGCATTTGTGTCCCGCCATTGCTGAGTGCCCGGCAGAAAGTCAAACAAGGGAGCCAAGGCCGGTGTGGCGGCTAGGTTCTCTTCATCTTTAACGGGCGCCGGGATAAAAGAATCCCAGTCCAGCCGGATTCCGCCGGCGGTGGCGGCGGCGGTATATTTATTCCAGGCGTGTTTCCCGCGCCAGAGTTCCTCGGCATAGAACAATCCGACGATTGTGGCGAGGGTAGCGACCAGGAATAATAGGCGGCCCAGGACGCGAGGACTCAAAAGCCACCGCGCAAAACGGATCAGAGGGCTGCGTTGCCAAACAGACGGTTTTTGAGGAATGGAATTGTTCATGGGTTGTCGTTCTGTTGAGGGTTTTCTCGGGCTCTTGACTCGCGATAATTCAAACGTTGTGTGCGGGAATGGGCGATTGGATAAGCCCGCTTCGTGGTCGATCATCGGGTTCGGATTCGGAGACCTCCTCGGTCAAGGTTTCTTGGTAAGACCGTTCGAGGGTGCGTTTCTGGCAGGCGAGCAGGTTTTCGGATGCAACCTGGGTTTGTCGAACGAAACTGAATTGAGCGGAAGCCACTTTCGTCTCGGGCAAACTGACAATCAGCAGGACGATCCAGAGGGCAGCCAACCCCAGATAGTATGTTGGAGATGGCCATAAGAGTTCCCGGATCCAGGAGGCGAGCGGGATTCGATGGCGCGCGGTGTCGGATTCATCGCTGCGTAAAGGCACGCGGCCTGCAAGGTCTTGATGACCGAGTGGTCCCCTCCGTCGTCCTGATCTGGAGGCATTTTGCATGGCCGAGGTATTCGGGGCCTGGTCAGGGCCATTCGCAGAGGCAAGGGTATCGAGGACAAACTGATGTTCGCGTTCCCAGATCTTCAGGGTCTTCGGACCCGCTTTGAGTTGAGAGCGTAGCTGCTGTTCAAAGGCCTGATTGATCTTCAGTGTGCGGGTGCACAGAGGACAATTATCGAGGTGAAGCTGGATCTCGCGAGTGCTGCGGGCGTCCAATTCGGAATCCAGGTAAGCTCCCAATAGCGATTCGATTTCGGTGCATTTCATGATTGACCTGCCTTTGTCTGCTTGGAAAACGGTGAGCGGATCAAAGCTTGGCGCATCTTCTGCCGGGCCCGGCTCAGATAACCCATGACGCTCCCCACCGGAATCTCCAAGGTTTCGCTGATTTCGGAATACTTGAATCCTTCCAGGGCGCGGAGCAGGAGCGTGGCTCGCTCCGGATCGGTGAGTGTTCGCAGGGCCAACACAAGGTCCTGATCCAACCAGTCCCCCCAGGAATCTACCGGGGCACCCTCCGGTGCTCGAAAGGGGGGCGCCTCAGCCAATTGGGCCAGATCTTCAGGTTCCATTTGGAACTCGCGCGCCGCTAACCGATGGTGTTTGCGGTTCATGGCGAAAACCTCCCGGGTCAGAATCGTAAACATCCAGGCCCGAAAATTCGTCCCTTCGTGGTAACGATCAAACGCGGCGACCGCGCGAGCGATGGCGTTATGGATGGCATCGGGCAGTTCCTGCAAATCCCAGATGAGCCGGCGGCCGTAGCCTTCCAACTCGGATTCAATCGGTTCCAGGAGTTCCAGGAACCGTTGAGCTTTGTCAGATGGCACGCCAGATGTCATAGGCTTCTATTGGGAACAAGTCGCCAAGGGGTTGATTTATGACAAAAAAAATGACCACCCCGGAACGAGGTGGTCACGAAAATGATCCCGCAATGAATCAGGCCTGGGCTTGGGCGGGTTTAGACTCGGGCTTGGGCTCAGTCTTAGGCTCAGACTTCACTTCGGTTTTGGCGCGTGCCGGAGTTTTCTTGTCGCTCTTCTTGCGTTTCAAATAACGCACGCGACGTCCTCTTTTTTCAAACTTGTTGTATTGTTTACCCATAAATGTCTTTACTATACCTATTGAATTCGGTTGTTCCCTTAAGACTATGATGGGTTGGTTTGAACGATTCAACATCAATTTGCTGGTCCTGGCTATGACAGCCGGGATCAGTTTTGCGTCGCAGCCTGCAACGGAGGATCCCGCCGCCGAGGCATCGAGCCGAAAAAAGCAATCCGGGACGAATGCGGTCCCCGAGGCTAAAAGCGGCTCCAAAGAAAAATCCAAACGGAAGGTCTACAGCAGCTTTCTGATCCATGTGGAGACGACGGATGACGGCACCCAGCGCTGTCTTCAGGTTCCGGTGGACCGGCGGTCATCCTTGAAGTTGACGATTGACCGGAATCCGGTGCTGAGCGAAGAACACTTGAAGGATGCGGCGGTGGTGGACGATCTGGGCAGCTTTGCCATCCGGGTCCGATGCAATGAGCGGGGAACGATTGTGCTGGACGCCGTCACCAACGACAACCGGGGGCGGCGCCTGGTCCTTTTCTCGAATTTTGGACAGAACCGCTGGCTGGCGGCCCCTCTGATTACCAAGCGGATCCGTGACGGAGTGATCACCTTTACGCCCGACGCGAGCCGCGAGGAAGCCGAGCGAATCGTGGAAGGTCTGAACAACACGCTTGCCAAACTCAAGAAACGCTCGGCTTTTTAAGGTCCCAAGTCTCGAAACGCGTTGTGGACATGTCGATTTTTCCAGCCCAACTCGCGCCGCAGTACATCGAGCGAAAAGGGATCTCCGACAAGATGTCGTCTCCCATACCGAATCTCCTCATCAATAGCGCCGGGATTCTGTTTTTCCTGCTCTGGATCTTCAGCGGATTCTCGATGTCCGCCCAAGCCCTCCGCCTGCCCACCGCTAATCGGGCCTTGTTCGAACCGGGCGGTGAGCCCCGTTACTATGTCGGAACAGCTGGAAAAACCTGGGTCAGCGGCACATTCGGCTGTGTCCGGACCTACGGTCGTCAGATGCATGAAGGAATCGACATCCGATGTCTCCAACGGGACAAACTAGGCGAACCGCGCGACCCCATTTTCGCGGTCGCCAACGGAATCGTTGCCTATATCAATCCTCGGACCGCATTGTCAAATTTCGGCAAGTATATCGTCCTGCGCCATCAGATAGATGGGCTCGAGGTCTATTCGGTTTACGCGCACTTAAGCGAGATCCGCGCCGGTTTAACTGCGGGGAAGACGGTCCAAGCCGGCCAAACCATTGGCATCATGGGGCGGACCGCCAACACGCGCCAGGCGATCTCGCGCGATCGCGCGCACCTGCATTTCGAGCTAAATTTCTTTCTGAACGATCGTTTTAGCGAATGGTACAAGAAGTTTATGCCGGGCCAGCGCAATGACCACGGTGTATGGAACGGTATCAATATGGTGGGCATTGATCCGGCCAAGGTTTTCGAGCAACAAGCCCGGCAGGGAACCCAGTTCAGCCTTCGACGGATGATCCAACAGGAGACCGTGCTTTGCCGGGTTCTCATACGGAAAACCCGGTTTCCCTGGGCCCAACGTTACCCCGCCTTGGTCACCCGTAATCCCGTCGCCGAGAAGGAAGGCGTGGCGGGTTACGACGTGTTCCTGAACTTTAACGGCCTGCCCTATCGCGTCATTCCCCGGGCGGCGTCCGAGCTTAAGGAAGGCCCCAAATTCCAGTTGATCTCCGTCAACGACGCCGAACAACGAAAGAATCCGGCGCGCAGCCTGGTCACCCCCAAAGGTTCCCATTGGATTCTGCACCCCAACGGGATCCGACATCTCGAACTGTTAACCTACTAACCCCACTGCCCTATTCCAGTTCTCCCATGCCCCTCACCACTCAAAACCTGCATGTCCGCGAGATCATCCCGCTCATCAGTCCCAATGCATTGAAACAGGAACTGCCCCTGACAGACGCCGCCAGCCAAACCGTTGTCCGGGGACGGCATGACATCACCCGCATCCTGGCAAGGGAAGATCCTCGACTGCTGGTCGTTGTCGGCCCCTGTTCGATCCACGATCCGGACGCCGCCAGGGAATACGCGCATCGCCTGAATGATTTGCGACGCGGGCTGGAAGACCGGTTGCGCCTTGTGATGCGGGTTTACTTCGAGAAACCGCGCACCACGACCGGTTGGAAGGGCCTGATCAATGATCCGCATCTGGATGGCAGCTATGACATTGAGGCGGGGCTAAAGACAGCGCGTCGTCTTCTTCTGGAAATCAACGACTTGGGATTACCCGCCGCCACGGAGTTTCTAGATCCCATCGTGCCCCAGTATACGGCGGACTTGGTGGCCTGGGCCGCTGTTGGGGCACGCACAACGGAATCGCAAACCCACCGCGAAATGGCCTCCGGCCTGTCGATGCCGGTTGGCTTTAAAAACGGCACCGATGGCAGCCTGCAGATCGCCATTGACGCCCTCCAGGCAGCCCGAAGTCCGCATAGTTTCCTGGGGATTGATCAGGACGGAGCCACCAGCGTCATTCGGACTACCGGGAATCCGGCCGGACACCTGGTGCTTCGCGGGGGACGCGCGGGTCCGAATTACAGTCGGGAGAACATCGCCCGTGCGTCACACGAACTGATCAGCGCGGGATTGCCAGACACGCTCATGGTCGATTGCAGCCACGCCAATTCCGGCAAAAAACACACGCGCCAAGCCGAAGTTTGGGAGAATTTGCTGGAGCAACGAAAGCATGGCTCCCGATTTATCGTGGGTGCCATGCTCGAAAGCAATCTTCAGGAGGGCTGCCAGCCCTTCCCCCAGCCCATTCAAAAACTGCGGCGCGGTGTTTCCATTACGGATGCCTGCATTGGCTGGGACGAAACCGAACGTCTTCTCCGACAAGCCTATCACGCGCCTCAGGAGGAGGATTAGCGAAAAACGGACTGGTAATCGGGTTCGATGGACGGCTCAGTCATCCATTTCCATGCTGTCCATCTGAGCCGCCAAGGCGAGGCGTTTCTCGACTTCCAGCACAATCCGGCTGAGCAGCAGAAAGTTGGAGATTTCACGACGATGAATCGTGCTGGAGAATACCAGCCCGGGCTCGATCCCCTCGGGATTCTCCCGGTTCATGATCCAACACACCTTTTCCATGCACTCCTGTAAGACCGATTGATTATCGTGACGGAACCGATGGACGAGCATCCAATCCAGGGACTCATTGGCAATTAGGCAACGCAGCAAAATATCCTTGGACACTTCCGTGGCGATGGTTTGCGAGCTGTAAACACCAATCAGATAGTAATAAACCAGAATGGCCAATGCTCGCTGGGGTTGAAGGTCCACACCCCATTTTTTAAGAGAACCCGCATTAATCATGGACGGCTCCACGGCGTCAGTTACCTGAAGCACGACCTGAAGTAAGGCATGGCGCGTCCGCAGACTGTAGGTATTGGCCAGTGGCGGCTCCAAAACAGCAGGCGGAACTTCCGGACGATACTCGGCGCTAGCCGAATAAGCGCTGATCGTGTTCATACTTCGCACTCTCCAAACACGGTTTTCTAATATACTCCAATTCCGCCACTTTGCATGTTTCAATTTCCCAGCGCTGAACCTGCTGTCCCTGTTCCACTTGGCTGACTGCGGACTTTCCAAAGGGGTCCGGGGAACGGTAGACTCTCGACTCGTTATGCATAGCCCGCTTCATCACCCTCGGTTCGTTTCCAGCCATTTTCGAGTTTTGGGCCGTCTCTTTATGGTTCTTCTCGCCGGCAAGATAAGCGTTGAATGCGCCAGAGGGGATTTGGAGCCTGCGTCAGCCGCTCCTTCCAAGGCCGCTCATTATGACGCCGGTGATCTGCGACTCTCGTTCCGAGTGGCAGTCCATGGAATCCAACTCGCCGGCATTGAAGACCGGCAAACGGGAATCTCATTAGCGCGTGAAGGATCGCCTCTATTCAGCCTGGTGCTCCGACAGGCCGCCTCAGGGAAAGAACGAATCCTCGCATCATCCGATGGCTGGCGAAAAACCCGCCTTCGTCATCGTGCCACAGGGCTCGATTTGAGTTGGACCGAACCCGCCGAGGCCGCATTCGACGGACTGAGCGTGACCGCCGTCGCGGATCCGGATGCGAATCGAAACGCGTGGCATTGGACTTTGCGTGTCGAAAACCGGTCCCGGGAATGGATTCTCCGTTCTGTGATCTTTCCCCAGATTGATCTGGCGGATCTGGGTGAATCCGGGGCGGTGTTGTTTCCCCGTGGCCCGGGCGAGGTGCAACGCGGGCTCTGGGGACGGGATTTCCAATATCATGGTAACTACCCGGATGGCTGGTGCTCGATGCAATTCATGGCCGCTTATCGTGAGGCAAATCCCGCCACCGGACTTTATCTCGGCGCCCATGATCCTTGGGGCAGCACTAAATCTTTGGAGGTCAAAAGCGACCCTAAATCACGCCAGGTTCGTTTATCCTTGAATGTTCCGGCCTCGAATCTTGATCGCGTCGGCAATGGCTATACCTCGAGTGGCGAGGTGGTCTGGCAATTGCTGCGCGGAGATTGGTTTGATGCCGCAACGGTTTATCGGTCCTGGGCTCGGCGGCAGGCCCGTTGGTGGCCGCGCCTGACCCGCGAAGGCCGCGCCGACACACCGGCTTGGATGCGCGAACTTCCCGCCTGGGTCATGACAGGTGGCGGACCGGGCGAGTGCGTTCCGGCCGTCAAACGCTTTCGAGAAACCCTCGGATTGCCGGTGGGATTTCATTGGTATAATTGGCACCAGGTGCCCTTTGACAACGATTACCCTCACTACTTTCCGACCAAAACCGGTTTCGCCGATGGCGTTGCGGCCCTGCAATCCGCCGGCGTGTTCGCCATGCCTTACATCAACGGCCGACTCTGGGATTCCCATGATCGCGGCGCCGAAGACTTCGAGTTCACCCGTCTCGCCCTGCCGTCCGCTACCAAACAAGACGACCATCAGCCGTTCCTGGAAAGTTATGGCAGCAAAGAAACCAACGGCCAACCGGTGCGCCTCGCCGTCATGTGCCCCACCACCAGTCTCTGGCAAAAAAAAGTGCGTGAAATCGTCCTGCGCCTGCTGAAAGACGAAGGAACCCGCGGCGTTTACATCGATCAGATTGCCGCCGCGGCTCCCAAACTCTGCATGGACACCCGCCACAACCATCCGGCAGGAGGCGGACACTGGTGGACCGAAGGTTACTGGGAACTGTTGGATGGCATTCGCCGGGCCATGCCTTCGGATTGCATGCTCACCACCGAATGCAACGCCGAACCTTTCATCCGCTGGTTCGATGGTTACCTGACCTGGCACTGGCAACACGATGGCCAGGTGCCGGCATTCCCCGCCATTTACGGTGGGACCATTCAAATGTTCGGCCGCGCTTATCGGGGCGGCCCCACCCAAGACCTCGCCTTGCGGATGAAGGCCGGCCAACAATGGGTCTACGGCGAGCAGATCGGCTGGTTCGATCCGGCTCTGGCCAGCGAATCGTCGAATTTCGAGTTCTTGAAAAAGATCATCGGCGCGCGATGGAATTATCGGCGCTATTTTCACGCGGGCGAAATGGCAAGACCCCCCCGCCTTGTCGGTTCAATTCCCCGTGTCAAGGCCGATTGGCAATGGTCGGGTGAATGGTGGGTCACCACCGACGCCGTCCTCGCCGGCGCCTGGGGAATCCCGTCCGAAAAACGGTGGCTTCTCCTCTTTGCCAATGTCAGTGACCAGGCGGTGAAGGCTTCCGTGGATTGGAATCTTCGTGCTGTTGGCCTGAGCGATTCCGGGTTGCGTTGCGCTGTCAGCAAGGATGGGAATCCGCCCGAGGAATTCAGCCCGAATTCCCGGCTTTTCGGGAACACCCTCGAGTTTCAGCCGCAATCAGTTCAGGTCTGGGAATTGCGACAGCACTCACCTCATGAGTGAAACAACCTCGAAGACCGATAAGCCGGGCCGATTCCCGCCCACCCGCTGGTCGGTGGTGCTCGAGTTGAAACGGCGGACAACGGCGGCTTCGGCCGAGTCTCTTGAAATCCTCGCCCAATATGAATGCTCGTCGTCAAACACCTCTCGACATTCCACAGCCTGCTGTGGAACAGACTGCTCGCCGCATCCTCAGCGATCTTCGCGCCCTCGCCAATCCCATGCGGGCTCAGGGTGTTCAGCAATATTTCAAACACGCCGTCGTCGCTCTCGGCATCGATACTCCGACACTTCGCAGTTATACGCGCGACCAGATCAAGACGCTGAAGTCCCGCTGGACACTTGCCGAGAGTGTGGCCCTCTGCGACAAGCTGCTTCAGGAACCTGAACTCGAAGTCCGCGGGACGGGAATTCTCATCCTCAGCGCTTTTGAAAAGGAATTCACTCCCCAGCTCACGGAGACAGCCGAGCGCTGGCTGAAAACCCGCCTGGATAATTGGGCGCTGGTGGATTCATTCTGCGGCTCTGTGCTGAGTCCTCTGCTCGAACAACACCCTTCTGTCGAGGCCACCCTCCGGCGATGGTCGCAAAACCGAGTGCTGTGGGTGCGACGCGCGTCTCTGGTCACTCTGGTTCCTTTTGCCCGTCGAGGCCGGCTTCTGGATCTGGCTTATGAACTGGCCCAGGAGCACTTTGTCGATCCCGAGGATTTGATGCACAAGGCCACTGGCTGGCTTCTCCGCGAAGCCGGAAAAACCAACAGTCAACGGCTTCGCGATTTTCTCCTGAAGCACGGACCCGCCATTCCACGAACCGCCCTGCGATACGCCATCGAGCGATTTCCAGGACCTGTCCGGAACCAATTGTTAACGGCCACCCGGGAATAGGATCTTCCCGGGCAACCAGACGCTTCGACATGCCCCGGTCATCGCGCCAAGTTGCCTAAGATTTTTCTGAAACAACTCGATCGCGCACGGGGTTCCTTCTGGTTAAGGCGACGAGGTTTGACTTCACAACCCAGCAACCGCATCGCCCACGAATTATGATACGAACCGCATTTTTTTGTCTGCTCACCTCGGTCGCAGCCCTGGCCGTCACCGAGGAAAAAATCAACAAACAGTTCACGGTTCAATCGGGTGGGACTTTGGTCGTGGACATCGACTTTGGCGCCATCGAAGTGTCCGCAAATACCAGCGGAAACAACGAGGTCATCGTCGATATCAGCCGCAAAGTCAGCCGGAAACACAAGGCCGACGAAGAGGCATTTCTGAAGGAGCGCCCCATCACGTTCTCACAGGACGGAAACACCCTGACCATCCGGTCGTTGCGCCAATCCAAAAAACCGTGGTCCTGGAGCGGTTGGAGCCAAAATGAGGCGAAATATACCATCGCCGTTCCCCCTCAATTCAACACGCAACTCAAAACATCCGGCGGCGGCATCGGCATCCAAAACCTTGCCGGTGATTCGAAAGCCCATACCAGCGGCGGCGGGCTTCGCTTCACCCATCTTCGAGGACCGCTGAACGGCGACACTTCCGGAGGCGGTATCCATGTCACCGATTGCGAAGGAACCATTAAAATCCATACCAGCGGCGGCGGAATCCAGGTGGAGGGCGGCTCCGGCTCCATCGACGGTCATACCTCCGGCGGTTCTGTTACAGTCAAGAACTTCGGCGGCCCGGCGCGCGTCGATACGAGCCGTGGCGGCATCACCATCGAAAAAGTCGCCGGCAAAGTGGAAGGAACCACCTCGGGCGGCTCGATCTCCGCGGTTTTACCCTCCCCATTGCCCGGCGACGTGAAACTCTCCACCTCGGGCGGCGGGGTCACGGTCCGAATTCCCGAGGATGCGGCCTTTCAGCTGGATGCACATACCTCTTCCGGCGCGGCAACCAGCGAGTTGCCCGTGAATGCCATCGAAAAGACCGAACGTAACCGCCTGAATGGAACCGTGAACGGCGGGGGTAAAACCGTCTTTTTGCGAAGCAGCGGCGGCGGGATCCGCATTAAGAGACTGTAGCGAAAGATCCCGAATGCCTCGTAGTACGCTTCCCATGAACCGCTCGTTTCGGAGGGCCGAGTTATACGAGGCCCTAATGTCGAATCGCTGAGGGACAGAACAATTCGTGCACGCTTTCGAAACCTCGTGTAGTCTCCGCTGGCAAATCCAAGTGATTGTTGCCAGCGCATGAAAACGACCATTCCGGAAGCACTAACCGCCGATGTTCCACAAACGATATGGGGCAAAATCCTCAGCGCCACACCGGTGGTCATGACTGTGGTGGCGACCATGCTGGCCGGCTTGTCATCGAGCGAAATGACCCGCGCTCAATATGATCGAGCCTACGCGGCCCAACTCCAGGCCAAGGCCGGCGATCAGTGGAACTATTTCCAGGCCAAAAAGCTCCGGGGCGCCATTCAGCGCAGTTCCGCGGAACTGCTTCGCGCCACAGCAGATCTCGCCCCGCTGGAAACTCGCCTCCGAAACGCCAACCCCGATTTCCAGCAGTCCATCGTCGCCATGGACCAAATGCTGGCCGCCGCCGCCGATGCCCCTGCCGTCGATCCCAACGTCAAAGCCGCGCTCGATGCTGTTTCTGGAGATAAACCGGATCCCGAAATCCTCGCCCTGCTCAAGGCAGTCAAAGAACCATCCCTGGCCAAGGCCCTCGAAATCGCAAAAAACCGGGCGCGCGAATTCGACGCCAACCTGCGGGCCGCTGATCCCGATTTCGACAGTAAAGTGGCCGCCCTGGCCGCAAAGGACAAGGCCCTTGCCCAAGCACTCACTGCGTTGAGGATGGAATACCAGTCGCGCCGCTACGAAACCGAGGCCAAACTCAATCAAGCCATCGCGAACATTTACGAGTTGCAGGTCCGTAAAAACAACATGTCCGCCGAACGCCACCATGCCCGCAGCCAGCGGTTTTTCTTTGGGATGCTGGCCGCCCAGGCGGCGGTAATTATTGCGACCTTCGCCTTGGCCGCAAAAAAGAGAAACCTCCTCTGGTCGCTGGCCGCCACAGCCGGCGTCGCAGCCATCCTGTTCGCCCTATACGTCTATCTTTACGTTTAGCGAGGATGAACCTCGGACCTGCTTAATGCGCACCCGGCTTTCCGTTCATCTGCTTGTCCGAGGCTCATCCTCGCTGATCAAACCGCTGCGCGGTTTGTCTGGGAAATCTTGTTTCCTGGGCCGTTTTCTGGGGAGAGCCTTATTGGGGTGATTTGAACAAGCGACAGGCGATATCGCCCAAATATTCCCTCCAGACTGGCCAGCTATGGTCGCCCCCGGTCAGATACCACTCATGCTGAAGGTTTTTTTCCTTAAGCAAGGCAATGAACTCCTGGTTTCTCTTGAGGAGAAAATCATCCTGGCCACAGGCAATCCATAACAGCTTGAGCTTCTTGTTCAGGGTCTCCGGATGATCCAGCGTCGCGCCCAACGCCTCGCGCGAAGGCACGCTGGCGCTGAAGCCTCCCACCCACGCAAATCGATCCGTGTGTTTCATTCCGATGGTCAGGCTCTGCCCTCCGCCCATGCTCAGACCGACAATCGCGCGATCTGTCGCATTCGCCCTTACCCGGTAGTTTGTCTCGACAAACGGCATCACGTCCTCCAGCAGGTCCCGTTCGAAAAGCGCGACATTGTTCGTCGCGCCCGGCAAGGCTGCGTGGCCATCCATCATCACGATCACCATGGCCCGGGCGCGGCCCTGCGCGATCAGGTTGTCCAGGATCCAGTGCGCCTTGCCATGAACCACCCAGGTCGCCTGGTTGTCGCCGCTCCCATGCTGCAAATACAGCGTGGGATAACGTTTTCGCGAACCGTCGTAACCCGGCGGCGTGTAAACCGCCAACTCCCGCAGACGGCCAAGGCTTTTCGAGAAGTAACTGTGGTTGCGGATCACTCCGTGGGGGACATCTTGAAAATCGGTCAATCGCGGCGGCTGACCCGGAATGTGTAGGATGCTGGTGCGCGGCTCGCGCATCGGTTTGATCGCCGGATTCCCCGGGTCAATCATGGTCAGACCGTCGACTTGAAAATTATATTCCCAGACGCCGGCATCGATGGGACCTGAGGTCACAGTCCAGATGTCATCAGCGTTCCTGGCCATAACCAGGCGTTCCTTGGTCCATTGTCCTGTCACCGCGACCTCGGCGGCCTTGGGCGCGCGCAGACGGAAGGTCACTTGCCCATTCGGAAGCACCTCCGGCGACCGCACCGGTGCGGGACGGCGTCCAAGGGCCGCAGTATTGGTGGCAGGAGTGGGGACTGCGGCTGCAGCCCCGTAGCCAACGCCCGCCGCTCCGAGAATGAATGATAATAAAAAGCAGAATGTTTTCATGGTATTTTTTGCGCCACGGTTCAATCGGCTGTAACTTCGTAGATCATGCGCGCGCCGGAATTGGGATCGGCGGCTACGTCGGTCGTGAACTCGAATGTGTCGTCCTTTACGACGACCGGAACCTCGGCCAGGCGCTTGCCGCTGGGAGCCAAAGCCCAAACATGGTATGCCTTGGGTGAGGCCAATCGAATTCGGACGTCAGCCTTTCCCGCCCGCACCAGGTAGGGAAGCCGGCCCCAGTTTTGGAGGGTCTGCCGGGCTGGCTCGGCATATTGGATCTCGGTGTTTTGAAGATCGGTCAGGTGGGTGACCAGCAGGCGTTTGCTCCGTCGAATTTCATTCTGATCGAGGGCACTCACCCAGACGGTCGCGTCGCTCCCGGATATGGAGATCACCACGCCGCCTTTCTGGGCGTCGATGCTTTTCCCCACGGGCGCAAAACCGCCGGCGGTGCGAGGGGTGTCCAGGATCAGGCGATCGCCGGGACCGTCGATGGTGACCTCGCCCGTCTCGCTGCGGAAAAACTTCCGAGCCGGATCGGGGGCGTTGTCGGCCAGATACACCCCCCGTTCTCGAAGCGCGGCCAGCAAACGGTCGTTGTCAACCCCATATGGTTCCAGGGGCAGCACAGCCTTGGATGCGTAAGCCGAGGCGGGGGTTTGCCAAGCCAAGGGCAGGATGGCTGTATGCGACAGCGGCGCATCGGCGCCCGGCACAACCTGGCTTCCGATCCGGGTTATCCAGGCCAGCCAGTGCCACTTCGGCGCCAGCGTGGAAATCTTCGCCGCTGGTTTTGCCAGGTCCGCATCCGTCATTACCAGCGCCACGCTATGGGGAGCAGTCTGGAGATCGCCGCGCAAAAACAGACAGATCGACGCCCTTTCGGCGGCCTGGCTGAGCGGATCCGAGGCCATGTCAAAATACCCCATGCGCGAGGGCGTGAACATCGCCTCCCGGCTGTGACTGTAGGCAAAACGCCAAATGCCACCCCAGCCTTGAAGAGCTCCCATCGCACCCGTCAGGATGCCGCCGACCCCGCGAAACCGGCCGGGACCGGAGTAATTATATTCGGTCAGGGTAAACGGCTTGTCGAACAGGCGTGTGAAAGTAATGGTGCGGCCGCCGGTGGCGCCTTCGGCAATCGGGCTCGTGTTTGGGCACCGGCTGGGGAGGCGCCAGGAACCCTCGAGGAACTGCGGGTGGTCGACGTAAAAATGATCGTCCACGTAATCATAAATGGCCCGGGCCGATTGATCGGTCGTGAATCGTGTCCACGAACTGGCGTTGCTGATCAGCGCGCGACAATCCAATTCATCGCGCAGAAAGGTTCTCATCTTGAGGACCATTTCGCGTTCTGTATCGGAAAGGAACGCGACGCAATCCCGCGCTCGCAAGCCTTCGGCCTGGAGCCGCTCCGGCAGGCCCACCGTCTGCTTTGCGGGATCCTCGTCCGCTTTCAGATCGGTTCCCCAGGCGGAGGCCAAGGCTGGACGGGTTCCATAGCGTTTGGTCAGCCAGCGATTCCAGGCTTGTTTCCATTCAGGGATGGTCTGGATATCTTTAAAAAAATTGCCGAAGTTGCCCTCGTTAATCATAGCCAGCCAGGCCAAGGCCGGTTCGTTCGCGTAGCGCCGCGTGGTGTAAGGATTTTCATGGCCCAGTAACGCGCGGGCAAAATGCTTCCAGTTTTCATAGGCCCCCTCATGGACTGGCACCAGAATCTTGAAGGTGTCCATCGGAATCTGGCCATCACGATCCATGCCCACCTCGCGAAAAGGAACCGACCGTGACACAAATAGATCGGTGGTCACGTAAATGCCCCGACGGATCATCGCCCACATCAGGTAATCGAACTGCTCGAGTTTCTGTGAATTCAATGTGGTGGTCGGCTTCTGGCCCTGTGTGAGATCGCGCTCGTAATGATGAATCCGCAGGGCGTTGTAACCCAACTTGACCAGGCGTTCCGCCAGACGGTCGGATTCCTCATGAGAGAGATACTGCGCGCCAAAACAGAGGTTCACCCCATAAAACCGGCACGGACGATCTGGCGCATCCGCAAACGCAAATTGGCCATCCGGACGGGCAATGACCCGCCCGTGCTTGCCCGCCGGAGCATCGCTCAATCCCATGCCCGAAAAATCCAACGCCGAGCCCGCAACAATGTCCAGTTCCGGCCTCAGGGGAATCCACTCGTTCCCCGCGGTAATGATGACAGGCGGGTTCGCGCGCTCCGTCGCAGGCCCATCGGCCGCCAGGACAACACACCCGATGAAGGCCACGCTGAACAACACTCGAAATCCAAAAACAAAGCGGCGAATGGCTGAATGCATGAAAAAATCGTAGAACCTGAAACCCACGTGTCAAGGCGCAATCCCAATCCCTGAACCGCAAATAAAACCCGTTAACCGCTAATGGACACCAATAAACGCGAATAATGACAGGCCAAAGCCTCGCAGCCCTCCGGGGCGGGGCGGCGCCGGGTCATCTGCGTTGTTGCATGGACGGTCGAGTATCGCCGAGGATACACTCCCGCCCACGCGCCTAGCATCTGACCCGGCGGCGCTCCCGCCAAAATCGGAAGTTTTTTTTGCACGGACCCTTAATCAACCGATGGAAGGTCTGAGATCCTGCGAAAACCCTTATAGGTTTTACAGAGTTATTCACTGGCAGCGAGGATTGCGTAGCAATTCAATCGCCGCAGCTGCCGGTGAATAACTCTGACGCGCCGCGTCCGATGATGAATGTGCTCGCCGGTTTCAATAATTTTGCTCATGGATTCCATGGGCAAGCCGCCCACCCGGGGAAACGAATATATAACCCTAACGCTCGACGTTTTCCCGAAGACACTCGCCCCCGGGTGGCGGCTTCGGTGCGAAAACGAATTCTCAGAAGCTTTCGCTTGGAGTGCCTTATCCGCACCCCCCGACGAATCACTATAAGGATTTCGCGCACCGGAGACAAGCGGCTTGTCCGCTAGGTGAATCTCGGCTTGCCTCACCCCTCATCCATCTGAATATGAACACGCACCCCGCTCGCAAAGTCAACGAACTCCCCATCGGCGCCTACCTCGGCTGGGATTGGGCCGACCAAAAACACGATCTCTACCTGCGCTTGCCCGGCGAAAAGTCTGGTCGGCACACGGTCCTTAAAAACACCCCCGAAGCCATCCATGGCCACCTGCAGCAACTCCATCACCAGTTCCCGGGTCAGCAGGTGGTGCTCGCCGTGGAAGCCTCGCGCTCGGCCTTGCTGCCTCTCTTCGAGGAATACGCCGACTGGCTGGTCCTCTATGAGATCAACCCCATGGCCATGGCCAAATACCGCGAAGTCTTTCACCCCAGCAAGGTCAAAAGCGACGGGATCGATTGCGCGCTGCTGGCCGATATTGTCATCGCGCATCCCGAGCAATTACATGTTCACCTTCCCCAGGACCCCCAAACGTTGGAAATCCAAACGTTGGCCGAGGATCGCCGCACCCTGGTTGATCAGCGCACGGTCTTGGCCAACGCGCTCAAGAGCCGGCTCAAATGTTACTTCCCCCAAGCCCTGGACTTTATCGCCGACGATACGACCACCCCTTTTGCCGCCGCGTTCCTCTTGAAGTGGCCCTCCCTGGAAGCCCTGAAAAAGGCCCCAATCCAGAGCCTCCGCAAGTTTTGTCTGGCCCATCATCACCGGCTAACCCAGAGGTTGGAGCGTGGGTTGACCGAATTACCCCGCGCCCAGGCTCCCACCCGAAAACCCTGTCGGATCGATCCCGCCGTCTGCTTTGTGCAAGCCTTGGCCAAAGAGCTCCAAACTCTTCATACGCTGATCAAAGCCTATGACCAACGGCTGGCCGCGCGGGTGGCGGAACATCCCACCTCTGCGCTCATCGCGCCGTTGCCCGGCGCGGGCCCGGTACTAAAGGCGCGCCTAGTGGCGGTGCTCGGCCCCGCGGCGGCGCTTCAGGGGGATGGCCAGGCACGCTATCAGCAGGCCGCCGATTTGGCCGTGATTACGGGCGTGGCCCCGGTTAAGCGCAGCAGCGGCAACAGCCAGATGGTTCTGCGGCGAATCGCTTTCAGCCAGTTTCCCCATCAGACCTTTATTGAGTATGCCAAACAATCCGCGTTGTACAGCCCATGGGCCAAGGCCTTCCTGGATTACAAGCTCGCTCAGGGATGGAGATACTGGCGCGCCATCCGGGCGTTGGCGTATAAGTGGATCCGCATCTTGGTGGCGGTCCTGCGCTCAGGCATAGCCTATGATGAGGCCAGATACCTCAAGGGACTCCTGAAAAAGAACTGTCCTTATTTGAAAACCGATCTTTCGCCCACGGAAGCTTGATCAAATTACCCCATTTAATTGCATGAATAAAAAAACTTCCAGTTTCTGTTTGATTTCGATCCTCAGAAGTCTTCGGGCGGAGGCTCTTTTGCCCGGGGCCAGCCTTGGCTTGGACCTTACAGCCCCCATCGGGGATGCTCGGCCCAAGCCGCCTTGGCCCCAGCCAAAATCCCTCGCCGCAGCACCCCTTGTAATTTTCAAACAGGCTCTTAGGCTGCTCCTCCATGTAACCGGACTGGGTGCTATTCGGTCTCAGAAGGTATCCGTGAGGATATCTATGAAACTGACTTGCCTTCACCTTCGCCTCTGCGTCCTGGCTCTCGGATGCGGACTCGCGGCTGCTCTCCTGGCCCAGGCCCCGAATCCACCAGCCCCGGCTGAAGATGGCCGTCCCCCCGCGGATGGGGGAGAGCGTCCGCCCTGGGGTGGACCGGATTCAGGCGGACCTCCGCCATTCGGGAGGGGTGGTTTTGGCCCCGGCGGTCCAGGCATGCAACAGGAAACCAAACTGCTTAAGCAGTTTGATAAAGACGGCAACGGCTGGCTCAACAGCGAGGAGCGAAAAGCCGCGCGCGAGTTTAAGAAGGAACGGGTCGCGCGGGATGGCCGGGGATTTGGCCCTCGGCCCTTTGGTGGCAGGGAAAACGGCGAACCCGCCCAACCCGGCCGGAAGTTGACGCCCGCCGACGTGAAGTCTCTTCCCAACGCTCCAATCTATGGCTCCAATGTCCTGCGCACGTTCTTCCTCGAGTTCGAAAACGCCGACTGGGAAAAGGAACTCGCGGATTTCAACGACACGGATGTTGAGGTGCCGGCGAAGCTGATGGTGGATGGAATGACCTTTCCGGATGTCGGCGTGCATTTTCGCGGCATGACCTCGTTCATGATGGTTCCCGAGGGACGCAAGCGGTCCTTGAATGTGTCGCTTGATTTCATTCATAAAGGCCTGGATCTCGGAGGCTATCGCACGTTCAACCTGTTGAACGCGAGTGAAGATCCCAGCTTTCTGCATTCGGTGTTGTTTTTCCGGGTTGCCCGGGAATACATCCCGGCTCCCCAAGCGAATTTCGTGCGGGTGGTCATTAATGGCGAGTGCTGGGGGATTTATCCCAACGTGCAACAGGTCAACAAAGATTTTGTCAAAGACTGGTTTAACACAACGAAAGGGGCTCGATGGAAGGTTCCCGGCAGCCCGAATGGCCGGGGAGGACTTAGTTATCTTGGCGAGGATGTCGCGGCCTACAAACGGATTTATACCATCAAATCCAAGGATGAACCCCAGGCGTGGGGCGCCTTGATCCGCCTCTGCAAGGTCCTCAACCAAACGCCGGCGGAGAAACTGGAAGAAGCCCTGGCTCCCATGCTGGACATCGAGGGCACCCTCAAATTCCTGGCCCTCGATAATGCCTTTGCCAACGGCGATGGCTTCTGGAGCCGCGCCAGCGACTACTACCTTTACCAGGATGAAAAAGGAAAGTTCCACTGCATCCCCAATGATGTGAATGAAACGTTCAGCACCGGGGGAGGGCCGGGTGGGTCGGGTGGGCCAGGAGGTCCGGGAGGCCGGGGCGGGCCAGGGGGACCGGGGGGCTTTGGCCCCGGGATGTTCATCGCAGCTCCCATCCTTGAACAGGCCGATAAAAATCGAGACGGGAAGCTTGCCCGCGAGGAATTTGCAGGACTGGCCGGGACTTGGTTTGACAAGCTGGATCCGGATTCCACGGGGAAGTTAACGCAGGAACAATTCGTCGCGAAAGTGGGCGATCTATTGCCACCCCCGCAAGGCTTTGGCCCTCCCGGTGGCGGAATGCCTGGCAATCCACCCCAGGACGCGGGTTTTGGCGGCGGACGCGCTGGCCAACGTGGCGGTTTCGGCCCCGCAACCTTTATTGGCCCAGGGCTGTTTACGGTGTCCGATGTTGACAAGGATGGTTCGCTGACACGAACCGAGCTGAAAGAGACTTTCGTCAAGTGGTTCGGCGAATGGGATCCCGACAACAGCGGCACGATCAACGAAGAAAAACTTCGGGCCGGTTTGAATGCCGCCTTGCCGCGCCCGAACTTCGGAGGTCCGGGCGGGGGTCGGGGCGGCTTCGGCGGACGCGGGCGTGGAGGTCCGCCTGGTTTTGGGGCCAACACCGATCTGGATCCTTTAATTGCGGCCAACGATGAGAACAAGCCTTTGATTTCAAAGCTCCTCGCGGTGCCGGTCTTGCGCGCGCGATACCTTGGCTATATACGCGAGATCGCCGAAAAATGGATGGACTGGAACGTGATGGGACCGATCGCAGAGCAATACCATGCGCTGATTGCCGACGACGTGAAAGCGGACACCCGAAAGCTTTATTCCACCGAGGCTTTCTCGAGCAGTTTGGCGGGAGGAACTCAGGCTGAAGCTGGAGCCGCAGAACCGCAGGCGTCTACTCTCAAAAGCTTCTTGGAAAAACGACGCGCTTATTTATTGAATCGCCCCGAGGTGAAGCAAGCCGCCAAGTAAGAATACGTCAAAAACACGCTATAGCTTGTTTTTTGACCAGGCCAAACCTCTCGGACGCTATTTGCTTCGGATGCAGTACAGGGAGTCTACCCCGCGCAAAACCAACGCATTCCGCGCGACGGCCGGTGATGCCCAGAAGGTGTCCTCGAGCTTCGAGGTGCCGAGGATCTCGAATCTGGGTCCAGCTTTGAGAACCGCCGCGCTTCCGGATTCATCGAGGAAAAGCACCTGGCCGCCAATCACGATGGGGGACGCGACCGCGCAGCGGAATCCAGGGAGCCGTTGCCTGAAATGTTCCTGTCCGCTTGCGGTATCGTGGCAGCGCACGGTCGCATCGGTGACGATGTAAAGGCAGTTCCCTGCGACTACCGGCGAGGCCATCCCTGGAGCCGCGCCCGATCGGGACCAGGCTTCGCCCCGAAACGTTTGTTCCCCTTGCTCGACGGATTGATTGCCCTCTGCCCCAAGATTCAGGGCGTAGAGTTTGGCTGTCTTCAGGGCGCTTCTGAATCCGAAGTAGAGAT
>Ga0209310_1001180_pt1 | contig 20961 bp, 40 predicted proteins | sample AD_UKC030_MetaG_FD_184415 | JGI IMG/M metagenome (GOLD analysis project Ga0209310, IMG submission 184415) | Active sludge microbial communities of municipal wastewater-treating anaerobic digesters from USA - AD_UKC030_MetaG (SPAdes) (version 2) | ecosystem: Engineered > Bioreactor > Anaerobic >...
CCTTGCTGCGTCTCTGGGAGCAAAGCGGCACGGGAGGAGCCTTGACTGTGACCCTTCCGTCGGAGTTGAAAGCCATCGAGGCACAACCGGTTAATCTGCGCGGTGAAGAATCAGGACAGCCGATCGCAATGATGGACCACCAAATGACGCTCCACCTGGCTGCATACGCGCCGGCAAGTTTCATCCTCCAATGCGCACCATAGAAATCACTCTCCCGCCAACCGAAGTCACCCGTCCTATCATGAAGTTGAGCGACCTCAAAGACAGAGCAGATGTCATTGAGCAGGTTCTGCCCGCACGCATCACCAGCACCTTTTCTCCGGCGAACACCCGAATCATGATTCTGCCTTCTCGCCCTGCTCCGCACCAACAGCCTCGAGCAAAACCGGGTTTTGTTCATGCACTACCCCTTTCTTGCCGCCTTTTCATTCTTACACTCACCGCGCTCTTGGCAGGAATAACGGTTCCAGCGGTTGCGCAGAATGCCCCGGCCCCGACCAACTTGCTGCCGAATCCCTCCTTTGAGCAGAAAATCGAGGTCGGCGTCCAAGGCTGGAAATCCCGAGCCTGGAGCGGCGAAACCGCCGCGCGCTGGACCATCGCGTCGCAGTATTCCATGGCCGACGCCCTGTTCTCGGCGTCCTTTCTCAACGCCTGTCTCCGGCATGCCGAAGACGTGGGCATGGCCAACATTGCCCCGATCGTAAACACCCGCGGGCCGCTGTTCGTTCACCCGAAAGGCCTGGTCAAGCGCACGACGTTCCATACCCTGGCGCTCTATGCCAACCATCTCGAGAACCGCGTCTCCAGGATCGACGTGGACGCCGGAATGCTGATCCACGGCGAGGAATTCATTCCCGTCGTTGACGCCGTGGCCACCGTGGACAAGACCGGCAAAACATGGGCGATCGCCCTGGTCAACCGGCATCCGTCTAAAGAAGTGGATTGCACCGTGAAAATGGAGAATGTGCCGATTCAAGGCACGCATGGAGCCATCGTTCTATCCGGCGATTCGCCCGAGGCCTACAACGATGTCGAGCATCCCAATCGCGTGGCCCCGAAGCGAACCCGGATTACGTTCAACCAGGGTGTCGCCAGCTTGGCCCCGCACTCCCTAACCCTGTTGAAATTCGCCGCCCATTAATCCGTCAACTTTGCGATTCAGAAGTCAGCGGGTGAGTACCGAGGGGACCAAAACGATCCCGATTCCGATACCGACCCCGACTCCGATCGGAAAAGGAAGCCTGAAAATCGCCAAAAGGGAGCTGAATTCAATGCATCTCCCTATGGCCCTCGTGTCGGCGACAGTTGGCCAACGTCCTACTGAGGCACGGAGATGCGGTCATTTACATCGCCAGGTCGTCCAGCGGGCTCGGCACACCCTGTCCGCCCAGCTTCAACACGTGGGTGTAAATCATCGTCGTGGAAACATCCTCGTGCCCCAACAACGCCTGGATCGTCCGAATATCGGTCCCCCGCTGCAATAGATGCGTGGCAAAACTATGACGAAAAGTGTGGCTACTCACACGCTTGTTGATCCCCGCTTTGGTTGCGGCAATCTTGATCGCCTTATTGATGGTCGCCTCATCCAAGTGATGTCGTCGCTGAACACCACTCCGTGGATCGACCGAGATGCTGCGAGCGGGAAATACATACTGCCAGCCCCATTCCTTTGCCGCATTAGGATACTTCCTCTCCAGGGCTCCTGGTAAAAACACACAGCCATAACCATTGGCTAAATCATTTTCGTGCAATATTTTAACACTATTCAAATGCTCCCGAAGCGGAGACACCAGATTCGCTGCCATCACCGTATACCGATCCTTGCATCCTTTCCCGTCGCGAACCGTGATCTGCCTCATATCGAAATCCAAGTCCTTAACACGCATTCGCAGACACTCCATTAGCCTTAAGCCACTGCCATATAATAGTTTAACGGCTATTTGAGGCGTGTCATTCATCACGCCAATGATCCGTTTGACTTCCTCAATGCCCAACACAACCGGGATTCGCGGTAAACGACTCGATCGGACCGCCTGGACCTTATCCAGCGACTGATGTAACACTTCCCGATAGAGAAACAATAGGGCATTAAAAGCCTGGTTTTGGGTAGATACAGCCACATTACCCTTTACCGATAAATGGCTTAGAAATGATTCAACTTTGGGCGAGCCATTGTCCAGTTCAACCCGCGTCTTCATCTGGTGGAAATGAATGTATCTCCGAATCCAATCACAATAGGAACGTTCGGTTCGTAAGGAATAATGCTTGTATCTCATCACCTCACGCACTTGATCCAGTATCTTGGCTTTGGGATTAGGAATGATGGTCTCCCGAGTGGCGATGCGGCTCTCTTTTCCCAGCCTCGGATCGTAATTAGGTTGACTCAAATACTCCTGTTTCATTAGATTATCCTATATATGTAACACTAGGAAAGTTTTCCTCGTTTGTCGACTAATATCAAAATAGCAGGAAAGTTTTCCTAGTAATTAAATTGTTCGGCGGCACCAATTGCTCGTGACGATTCTCATCCAGAACCCTCAAACTAGAAAACTATGAACAAAGTCATTCACGGCCTCATCGCGGCGTTCTTCGCCTTCGCTTGCTGGTGCTTGTGGGGTATGCTGACGCTCATCTCGAACGTCATGCTTCGGGTGTCCGACCATCCACCGGCGTTTACCCAGCTTTGTGTCGGGCTGCGTCCGCTGTTTGTTGTGCTGCCAATCGTGGCGGCTGCCTACTGCCTTTATGTTTGGATTCGGAAGACAGACATCCGACGTTCCTGGGTGCCATTCTTCGCCGCTACGATGGGCAGTCTGGTGTTGGTCATGCTGCCGACGATGGTTGCTGTCTGGCTTCCAGTGATTCAGTTCATCGAGCTGACAGGAAAGAAGTAGTGAGATTTTCGCCGAACAAAATCACTGGAGCGAACGCGGGCGGGCCACGTCAGTTGCCGATGCGGACGCGCTGGGCCGCCCGCGTCGCTCAGTTCGGTCGTTCGGCGTAGCACGGCATCGACCTGCCAATCCGACACACTCAGCACCATCTCACGCAATATGAAGATGACACCTGACACCCCAGACTCTGAGATCGCGTCTCAACTCCGAATGATCCAGCAGCAACAGCAAGACCTCGAGAAGATCGAGCAAGTGGCTCATTCACCGTGGAAGCTGTGCTTCGGGGTCTTGGAGGCACTGTGTCGCGAGTGTTTGCGCCTGCGTGGAGAGGTCGCCGAGTTGCGTGCCGTCCGGCAGAACACGAAGTAGTAGTTGGCAAAGCACGGGATCGCCGAACCAGTCGCGCCAGGCAACCGCCGCCATGTGTCTCGGATTGGATCGGTCTCGGTAATATGAAGATTCATGTTTCAAGTCGGGAGCGCGCTGACGGCGGCGGCGCCTGCTCTCAGCGTTCGGTGAAACCATGAACAAGTGGCAGATCATATGTCCTCTTGTCGCCATCGCGATCGTGGCAGTCGTGTTTGCGATGGTCAGCGGGAGGAATCATCATTGTTACTACGTGTATGCTCAGACACGGATGATCGGCCAGGAATTGATCACGGCCACGAACTCAACACGGCTGGTTCAGATTGGTAGCGGTTTCCGGAAGCGGCTCTCGGAGTTCCTTGTCTCTCCTGCTGGAGTTGCGGAGGTGGAGTTGGGTGATGAGCCCTCGCCGATTGGAGACGGGACTGCATGTAGCCGAGTCATTGTGTCCAATGCTACCGGAGGGCGTTTGGGCATGCGGTTGCGGCAGGATGCGGAGCCGGAGAGATTTCATGTTTTGGGTTTTTGGACCATCACCGAACCAGACGGTCCAGCGAATCGGAGCCAGCCGACTCGCGCCGAGACAAATCGAACGTCAGTGGCGGCTGGCTCCGATCGCTGACCTTTGCGTTAGCCAAAAAGAACGGAGCACCCAAAAATGAGATTCAATATTAAAAAGACTGACCTAAAAGGCATGGGAATTTATGCAAAAGAGAGCATCTCTGCTTATGATGTCATCTCGAAAATTAGATACATCCGGGAGGTGACACGCGACACTCCACTTTTAGAAAGCGAAAAACACCTACAGGATCATATCCATTACTGGCCTGATGGTAGAATGTTTATTGTTGATGAGCCTGACACTTATTTTAACCACTCTTGCGAGCCTAATGCGTACATCTATTCAGCTAATAAGGAGTACTATATCATAGCAAAGGCAGATATAAAAAGTGGAGATGAAATAACAGTTGATTATGAGATACATACAACGGGTGGAGATTCCTCGTGGGAGTGCAAATGCGGTGCACGTAACTGTCGCGGATTGCATAGATGGGATTTCTTCTTATTACCTCCAAAAGTGATCCTGAATTCCTTGCCTTTTTTAGATCCATGGTTCGCTCAAGTTCATGGAGAAAAAATCCGGGAGATTCTAAAGCAAGAATTGAAAGGCTAACAAGGGCATGCAGGCCGACGCGGCATAGCCGCGCGGCTGATGCCTGTCGTTAGGCCACATCACCCGTCTATGCCAGCCAACCCAAGCGAAATCAAAAAGCGCGAAGCTGCAGCGCGAGCCGCAATCAAGAAAGCATACGGCACTGCCGACGGTGAGGACGGTCCTACACTCTTTGTGTCGCACCATTTGGAGGAGTTGGATGCCGCCTTTTGGAAGCAGCACTTCTCCACCGAGAGGCCAGACCCACAGCGCATCCTTGATGGATTGGTGCTTCGCTCTCATTGGGGCGGGGACGATGAGATTGACACCTTTGATTTTACTCTGCCCGACGAGGCCACGCAGTATGTCATCAGCGTCGCGTTCGACGAGGACGGCGTCGTTGCTGGCATTGCGATGGAGAGTTGATGAGTTATGACATTGTGGCCTAACCATGCGCTGCAGCGAACCCGGCTTGAGCGCTTCAGTTGCAATCCACCCGTCTGGAGAGCCGGGTCGCTGAGCTTGGGTCGTTAGCCGCTTCGCGATATGCACGTGAAACTCTTCACCTCCAAGGGGCCGTTGACCGGCTTCCACGGAAATGTGAGTGTTAAACGTGGAAAGCGCGGCAGTCCGGATTTTATCACGATGGTTCCAATTCGGAGTTTGGAGCAGGAGATTGAGTATTGGCTGGCTCAGAACCCGGCGATTGAGATTCACGAGATTCGCCAGTCGGTAGCATCGGGATGGTTTGGGCGGTTGCAGTGCGTTGTGACCATCTGGTATGACTTGCCCAAGGTCATGCTCACGCGAGAGGCAGCAGAGAAGCTGGTCTTGGAGCAAGTGACCGGGCCGCTGAACCGTGACACGATATGCATTACGGAGGTGCTTGAGCGCCCCTTCGGTTGGGTGTTTTACTACAATTCCAAACGCTTTGTGCAGACCGGAGACGACAAGCATGCGATGTGTGGTAATTATCCCATCCTTGTCGACCGGCACAATTGCACGCTTCATTCGACCGGGCTGGGAAAGATTGAGGATTACATAGAGCGATATGAGAAGACAGGACAGACAAGCGGCTAACCAGATCACTGCACACAACGCCGGATGGCGCCTTCAGTTCCGCTTCGCGGGCAGCGTCTTTTGGTCCGGCGTGTGTGAGTTCCATCGTTCGATGCAATGAAAGTGACGCGGCATAAGTTTATGGGAGTCGTTGTCTTGGTCATACTTATCGGGATGCCTTTCAGCAACACCGTTCGCACTCTGCGCGAAGATCGAAAGTATTCTGGTTACAACGCTCGTCCTTCCAAGATAATCTATTCCGGCGTCAGATTTGATTGCCGTATGATTACAGAACCTGGTGATTGCCCAGTTCCCGGCGTTTTGACCGCTTTAATGGTGATTGACCTTCCATTCTCCGTTTGTGCCGACACCATTTGTCTTCCGTATACGATCTACCGTCGATTAACAGAAAGCGGGAGAGTGTGGCGAGTGGTTGACGTGGTCTTTGCGTCAAACGGTGTCCGCCTTATTTCACTGAACAAAACCGAAGAGCGTGATGCGTCAACACTAGCTGAGACATGTTCAGTATTGCAGCGCATCACTGGCAAGCCACGATCCGTAAGAGTGAACGTGACTGCGGAAAACACGGTGTCCATCGCAGATTACGGAATCCTCTACGAGACGATTCAGTCAAACACAACTCTCACGCTGGCTTACCAATCTGATGGCATAACGCGACTGTCTCAGCAGTATCTAAAAGAAAAGACATCGAACAAGAGCGGTGCAGCGAACGGGAGCCAGCCGATTCGCTCAGAGACAAAGTCAACATCATCGGCGGCTGGCTCCCGTCGCTGACCTTTGCGTTCGACGCTGTCCTTAAATGGGGCTACCACGTTCCCTTACATTGATGACCATGAAGACCCGCATTACCATACTTAGCATCCTGGCGTTGATCGCCACTATTCACACCGGCCTCGCCTTTTCGCTCGATGGCTTTGTGCCATTTGATACTCGCCGTGATGCGATTGAGGGAACGCGCAAGTTTCTGACGCATTTTACTAACGGTGGTATCGAGAAGGCATGCGAGGTGGTGTGGGACAAGGACATCCAGATCCGTCGGGAGATGATTACCAATTACGACAAGCTGCGTCCCTATCTACCCAAGATAGGCAAGAGGACGGCGGAGCATTTCATTGGCGCCAACACTCTCGGAGATTTCTGGGTCGAGCTCGGCTACATTGAGGTGTTTCAGGAGGCTGTGATGTTTGTTCGAATCAGCTTTGCTCGTCCGACAGGAACCAAATGGTATGTGAAAGATATCAACTACACGATCAAAGCGGACTTGTCGAAGCTACTTGATGAGATACCTGGAGAGTACAAGCGATTTGTCCCATCAGAGCGAGACCTTCCATAGTGTGCAGGCAGCGATTTAATCGCATGATTTCACTCGTGAACGAGTTCTGGTCGAACAATCGGCTCCACCCAACCGCTCCTGGCGCCCCACTTCGGGGCCAGCGTCACGAGGTCGCGGTGGGTGAGCCGGGTCGTTAGGCCGCTTCACGCGCGCGTCGCGGCAAACAACAAATCAACGGAAGGAATTCAATGAGCATCTGGAAAAAATAATTTGGAGGTGGCGAAGAATCGCCACCGTCCGACCTCACTACCGATGTCAGCAAAAAATACGGCATCGTCACTAGTGGTAGTCAATTCGCCTTTCAGGGTGCGTACGAAGATAGTATGCAATCAACGCTTTCCACACCGGAGGTGTGCGCTGCCCAGACAAACCAACTAAAAACGGTCGAGGAGGTTTGCATCCTGATGACAGACCCGGTTCTTATTATTCTCGGGAGTCTCGAAAGGAAGCCGCTTGCTATCCGCACCTCACTTCCTGCGTCGCGCGCCGAAGAGTTCGTGGACGCTTTGAAGCCAGCCGGAGTCAGGATTTTTGCATCTGGGAAAGTCTGTCTGGCCAAACTGAATCGGCAGAGCGTTTGATTACATCATGACAACGCGGCCTAACCATGCGCTGCAGCGAACCCGGCGGGAGCGTCGCGGTTGCCATCGTTGCCTCCCGTGCGCCGGGTCGCTGAGCTTGGGTCGTTAGCCCGAGTATGGAATGGTTCGCCGATGATATACGCCGGGGGCAGATCGCGCTGACCACTATTGCCCTCGTCCTAACGGCTGCTGGCATTTGGCTGGGGCGAAGGAGATTGTCTGTGGCAGTTCCAGTTGCATTGGCTTTCTTGCTTCTGGCGGCCATCGCGATTCCGAGCGCCATCCCTGCAAGACTAACCGCTCAACGAAATGCCTGCATCTACAACCTGCGGACGATTCAAAGCGCGAAGATCGAATGGGCGAGGGAGCACAACAAGCTGGCTGGAGACATTCCTACTGACGCCGACATTTGCGGCACAAACGGCATCGCTGGGATTCTCCGCCACCGCCTTACCTGCCCAGGTGGCGGCATCTACACAATGGGAGCCGTCGGTCAGAGTCCGACGTGCAGCCTTTCAAACAAAGGACACCGATTGGAATGACAACCGAAACAGGGGCTAACAAGCCGGATGCAGTGAACCCCGCGATCGCGTCGCGGTTGCATTCCGGTGGTCACTGGCGCGGGGTCACTGATCCGGAGCGTTCGGCTAAGCTATGAAAGCCTGCTCACTTGCTATTCTGCTAGTGCTTCTCTCGCTCACGTCCTGCGTCGATCGCCCGTATTCGGAGGCGGAGTTGAGTTCGCTCTTCATTGGATCTTGGAACAGTTCGAGCTCGTTTGAGACAAACGCGGCGGACACCCATATCATCATGCAGTCACAGGGGAGGACGACTTTTAGAAATGATGGGACGATAACATCCGAGACCGATACCCTCATGAGGATTAAGGTGCCGGAAGGCGAGGTGCCTGTAGCATACCATGCCGTTGTCCACGGAAATTGGTCGATCGACGGCCAGATGCTCCGCACATCCCGGACCTCAGAAGAAATCAACCCGAAGGACGAAGTCTCTCAGAAATTCATAGAGCGTGAGGGAATGAGTAAGCTCCGGTCGCAGAGCCCAACCAACTTCGTGTATACCCTCAGGCACATATCTGCTCAGAAGATTGTAGCCTTGGATGCTCAAGGGACACGAACTACTTACAGACGAGACGAATGAGCATTGATACCCTGTTGCCTCGTTCTCAACACTGGGAGCCGAACCAGGCGCATTCACTGGACGGCGCGGAGCGCGAGTGTTTACATTTCGGGCATCACAGGCGCGCCGCCAGTGATGCACGTCGTTCGGCGGCATCGCACATTGCAGGATTTTGACACCATAAACATCAAAGACCTCACTGAACAACAAACACAGGCACTGCTGGATTTGGCAATGCTTGCCATGTATGCGGACGGCCATCTTGCATCCGCCGAGGATGAGCGGATTCACCGTTTGCTCACCGCGATGGGTTTTGCCACGGACTACGACTGCAGCAAACACTACGACGCCTCCATTGGGCGCATCAGCCGGCACTCGCAAACCGCTGCCGCCGCGCGCACGCACACCGCCACGCTGGCGCAGAGTTTCACGACGCGGGACCAGCGGCGACGCGTTCTCGATGTGCTGGATGACCTGACCTCCAGCGATAGGAGTGTCGCTCCGCAAGAGAGCAGCTACCTCGCAATCGTCCGGGAAGTGTTTCAGAGGTGACCATGAGATCGCCGAACCCGGCTGCACCGAACGCCGGGATCGCGTCTCGGTTAACAGTCGGACATCGTTGGCCCGGCGTCGGTGAGCCGGAGCGTTCGCCGTGACATGAGCGCGCTTGCCTATCGTTCCAGCTCTGACAACGGCCTGTCGTTCGACTTGCTCGTGGACGGTGTCGCTTTGGGAGAGGTGCTGGGCGACGGCAACGAGGGCATCCCATATTGGATAGTCGAAGATGATCTGCCGCATTGGCCACCACACGGCACTCCCCGCGATCCGGAATACAGGATCGTGACGGTCTGTTCCTGCGGAGAGTATGGATGTGGACACACTCGCTGTCGCGTGATCAAGACCGCCGACACGGTTGCGTTGCGCGACTTCGCTGGAGATGTCGGTGCTGATGGAGCGGCACGGGTTTTCACGTTCTCGCGATCGGGCTACGAGCAAGTCGTCAGCGAGATTGTTGCAGAGGCTCGACATCAGAAAGAGACCAACGGCGAACAAAGCGCTCCACCGAATGGCGGCCCCGCCACGCCAGTTGAGAATTCGAGGCTCACCGAGGGGCCGCCATCGGTGAGCTAAATCGTTAGACTCACACCATGAGGACTGCGATAATTATCGGCCTGCTGTTGATAGTAGCATACTTCATTTTTGTGCCGGCGTTGGCTCGGTCAGGTTGGCGAGCAGTTGCCGTGAATGCGAAGGCGACGTTGCATTCAACATATGTTGCCGTTCAGAAAGGCGGAGTTTACACCAACGATTGGACCGTGCGTTTCCATGTTCGCCCATACACCAATCGTTACGTAATTGGTGGGGAAGTCTATCAGTGCGTGATGGCCGTTGATTCTTGGGATTACCAGGGTCGTAGCAATCTGCTTGCCATAACGATCGAAGAGAGGTTTCTGTATATCGACCAGCGTGGAGCGGTTCCCGTGAGCCATCTGCCGCCTGGATATTGAGTTCATGAGACACGCGCCTAACCCGTCGCTCCACACGAACCGCCGCCCAGCGCTTCGGTTTCGGGGTGCCGTGATGCTCGGACGCTGGATTCGCTGCCAGCGCCCGGTTCCGGCGGCGGTCGATGAGCTGGTGCGTTCGGCGTGAGTTGTCGCGGGTGTTGACGGGCGAGGTTTTCGGTGTTGTTCTTTCTCTGCGTTCTTTGCGTTCTTTGTGGCCAGAGATTTTTGCCGCAAGAGATCGCATAGAGCGCAGAGAGCCGGAGTTGGGAGCGCGGTGATCAGGCCGGTCGTCGCCGCGAGTTCCGAGAGTGAGTTGACCGGAGAGTTTGGAATTTATGAACCTTTTATCGCCGAACCAGGTCACTTCACCGAACTGCCGCCAAGCGTTGCAGTTCGGATGCGCCGGATTCTTCAGACGCTGCATTCGCTGGCAGCGCCCGTCCCTGGCGGCAGTCGGTGAGTTCTGTCGTTGGGAGTAACGGCAGACGCGTTCTATGGCCAAACGAAAGCGCAAACTTACGCCCGCAGAAAAGAGAGCGCGACGAAAGCGTCGAGAGGAGTTCATGATGATTTTCGTCAACGGCAAGCAGAAGCGCGTGAGGCGTCCGCCGACAGTGGATGGTATGGATGTTGACGAGTTCATCAGAGAGAACGCCGATCCGATTTGGCTTCATCAAAACGGTCTGTGGGAGTATATGAGCGAGGCCAATGAACGTTGAAACTCCCAACAAGCGGGTGGAGACGAACCACCGCCCCGCGCTTCCGTTCGAGGCTGGGCGGGAATTCGGGAGTGCCCCGTGCGCTCCAGCGCTCCTGTCGGCGGCGGTCGCTCACCCTTTTCGTTAACCCGCAGACTCCACTATGAAACGAATCGCTATTCTCTTGGCTCTCGTGGTCCTGTCTGGGTGCAGCAGACGCACCAAGATTGAGCCCGCAGATGTGAGTACAGACGACAGGGACGCAATGGTTGCCGCTGTTTACCAAACGGGCATACGAACGAACGGCCTGAGCGTTTACTATGTGGAGAGGTTTACCCGCGGGAGAGACAGTTGGCTCCACGTGCAGTTCACAGACGCCAAGGAGACAAATGCTGCGATTCGTCCGGTGTTCGATCTGGTGAAGACACCTGGCGGCTGGAAAGTCGTGGACAAAAGAGATGAGTAGCAAACAAGCATGGGCTAACCAGATCACTGGACCGAAGGCGGGCGGGCCGCGTCAGTTGAATATTCGGACGTCGCTGACCGCCCGCGTCGGTCAGTTCTGTCGTTGGCCGAAACAGCACGCATGACTCATGCCCAAGCGTCCCCGCATTCATGACAAGCGATTGATCGGCACATGGCGGTCTGATCGGCGACGGACGATGGCGGAGTGGGTCTCCGTACGGCGTTTGACCGAACGGCGGCGCAAGAAGCTCTCGGACATCTTCGGGCATTTGACACTGCGATTCACTCGGTCGCGTCTCCATTCAGAGTTCAAGGGGACTCGTGACACCCAGGAGTACGCCGTACTGGCCTCCGATTCCGATTCGGTCTCGATTGTGCATTGGGATGGCCTCCTGAAGGAGCGGCGCATTCAGCATCTCCACTTTGAGGGACGGCACTACTGGATCACGCTTGGACGCAATCGGGAGTTCTTCAGGAAGCAGAGATCGGCCAACCAGACGGTCCAGCGAACGGGAGCCAGCCGTTCAGCCCAGGACAACAATCGAGCGTCATTGGCGGCTGGCTCCCGTCGCTGACCTTTACGTTGGCCGGAAGAATGTGCGAGCGTCTGTGAAGAACTCGATGACAGTATCAAGTGAGAATCACGTCCTGATGCGCACCGGTCATAAATGGCTCCTCGTCGGTTTGATCAGCGCCCTCTTGACGGGATGCGTTTCTGAAAGGGGACGGAACGCAATCAATGAGCGGACCGATTCGAGGAGCAATGAAGTTATGAAACCACCTGACATAGTGCGTCGCGAAGGCTTTCTGGTGATGGGCACGGTGACCCGTAGGCAACCCGGGACCGAGCGTCCGGAGACGTTCGTATCGGCCTGGAACGAGTTTGAGACGCACCGACAGCGTGTCCAGCGCCACAGCGTGAATTCGAAGTACTATGGCGTCAGCTTTGCGGCTGGTGCGGATGGGAGCTTTGACTACCTGACTGGCATGGCTGTTGGGCCGGGTGTGGAGACGCCCGAAGGTCTGGAAGTCCGCGCGGTGCCGGCGGCGACCTATGCCGTGTTCACCTGTCCTGTCCAATCGATCGGACAGACGTATCGGTACATCTTTGGCGAGTGGCGGGCGAAATCCGGTTACACGACTGACGACGCGACCCCTGCCTTTGAGGAGTATCCGCCCGCGACGGACACGAATGCCCCCGTGCTCCTTCACATTCCGATCCGGGAGGATCACGCTAAGTGAAAAACGGCCAACCATCGGCTGCACCGAACGCCGGGATCGCGCTCCGGTCAACAATCGAGCATCATCGGCCCGGCGTCGGTGAGCCGGGACGTTGTCTTGAATGAGAGTGCGACGCATCCATGTTCTCGTCGTGTTTCTGGCGCTGGCGGCCTGCTTGATCCCCTTTCGTACGAAGGTCAGGTCTGCGGCGGTGAGCGCGATTCAAGTTCTGAAAGGCAAGAAGAGTGTTGCGGAACGTGTCACAGAATTCGGCGATGCCGTTCACAAGCGCGTGGCAGCACGGTTTAAGGAAGTCGGGGTTGCCTACCCGCCGAAGCGGATCAACCTCGTTGGCCTCAAGCGGGAGCAAGTGCTTGAGGTGTGGGTGTCCGGTGGAAGCGGTCAGTGTGAGTATTTGACGACATACCCGATTCTTGGAGCAAGCGGCACGTTGGGGCCCAAACTGGTCGAAGGAGATGGCCAGGTCCCTGAGGGTGTTTACAAGATCGACTCCCTCAATCCAAACAGCCTGTATCACTTGGCTCTCCGCGTGGACTATCCAAACCGCTTTGACAGGGCGAAAGGCGCATTGGATGGCCGGGCTGCTCTGGGCTCCGATATCATGATTCACGGGAAATCCGCCTCGATCGGTTGTCTTGCCATGGGTGATCAGGCTGCCGAGGATCTGTTTGTGATGGCCGCCGAGTCGGGTATTGAAAACATTACGGTGATCCTGAGCCCAGTGGATTTCAGAATCCGAAGCTTGCCAGCAACCATGCCGAAGGTCCCGCCCTGGACCGAGGAACTGTACGCGGATATCAGGTGCGAGTTGATGAAATTGACAAGACAACCAGACGGTGCAGCGAATCGGAGCCAGCCGAGTCGCTCAGAGACAAATCGAACGTCATCGGCGGCTGGCTCCCGTCGCTGACCTTTGCGTTGGGCTCAAACACCGTGACTCCGTCCCGTCAACACGTCGCCGCGAGGGCTTCGGTCTCGCCCGGAGAGGCGGATTCGAAACCAGGTTCCTGCGGTTTCACGTTGATTGAGTTGCTGGTAGTGATAGCGATCATCGCGCTTCTTGCTGCGTTGTTGCTCCCAGCACTAGCTCGTGCCAGGTCAACGGCTCAGTCTGCTGTCTGCAAGAGCAACTTGAGACAGCTCGGTCTGGCGTTGAATCTCTACGTCGATGACTACCGGGCATATCCTGGAGGACCGCCTTATTTCGGGGGCATTACTCTCGATGGACCTGGAGCAGCATCAGAACGGGCCTTGTTATACTTGGCACCCTTCGTCTCGGCTGACATCGTCTCCACAGGTCCAGGTGGCAAGATCGAGGGGCTGATGTTCGATGTGAGCACAACGGTCTTTCATTGTCCCGCCAAGCCCACAGAGACTCTGCTCCCTTCTGGTGTTGGGACGGTCGCAGTCTCAGCAAACGGTGCCAGCGACGGGTCGCAGAGCGTCCCAGCTCATTGGAATCGTCGAGTGCGTCCCTATGGCTACGGTTACATTGGGCTAGGCACACTGCAGCGCCCTGGGGCCGCCGCTTCGCTCGGGTTAGGACCGGTTTTAGTGGAAGAGATTGCCGTTCCTGTCAGAGGGAGCAACATCCGATCGGCGAGCGGCATGATCGCGATAGCAGATTCGGTGGGCCGCAATCTCGGTCACATTCATCCCTATTCCTGGCCGCATGGCAATCGGCCCGAGACTATCGCAAGCCTTCACAACGCTGGGGCAAACGTTGTCTTCTGTGACGGCCACGTAGAGCACGACCAACAAAGCCACTGGCTAGCACCATCGGAAGCGGTTCGGAGGCGTTGGAACAACGATCATGAGCCGCACCCAGAAACCTGGTAGAGACGAGCCCAACCAGCCGTGCCACCCAACGCCGGTTGCGCGCTTTCGTGAATGCGGTTGCCACCGGCCCGGCGTGGGTGCACTCTGTCATTAGCCCACCATCACACGCGCACGACATCACTATGAGCAAGACCAACTACTGGGATCAGATCGAAGAGGCGTTCGAGGCCGTTGACATTTACGAGACCTACGACGTGTTCATGCAGGGAGCAGCCAAGTATCCCGACTGGAAGATTGATATTCTGGCGGTGCATTGGACGATGAGCGAGACCGTGAACGGCGGGCTGGAGCAGTATTTCAGCAACAGTACGGGCATCCTCGCACCCGAGGCCGTCTTTGGTTTTCAGCGCATCGGCAGGCCGGAGTTGGCTGCGGCACTTCAGAAAGCGATGGCTTTGCTCGGCAAGCCGTATCCGCGAGAGCGCAAAGAGCGAGCGGCGCGGCTTGCAGCTTTGCGAGGCGGCGGAGAGGCGCAGCAGACGGAGGGTTTCTCGCTTGTTCCGAAATGGGTCGCCAAGAAGGTCGGCATGAAGTCAGCGCAGAGTCCCTTTGAGGAGATGGACGAGGTTCTTGGTGGCGCTGGTGATGATGTTGAAGAGGCGCTTGATGAGTATGCAGGCACGAAGGTGGGCTAACAAACCGGCTTCACCGATCGCCGGGATCGCGCCTCGGTTGACAATCGGACATCGTTGGCCCGGCGTCGGTGAGCCGGGACGTTCGGCGGGCAATCAAAAAGGGTAAGCTTGAGAACCATACACTATGCAAAATAGAAATAACGTATTATGGAGTACCAAAGTTGGAAAGCAGCAGGCATGATAGGCATGCCCCTTTTTGGGCGTTAGTACTTGTTATACTTTTCGGCATGGGTCTGGCAACGATTTGGATAGATGGAGGCCCTTTTTGGAAAGGATATGTGTTGGACATGACGGGGCCAGCATGGAACTACATATTGTTTAGGGGAAGGTTCACTTCAAAGGCAGATAACTTTTGGACACGGTTTTTTACCCCGTGGCATACCGTTGTGATCTTTGTAGCTGTGTGTTTTGGGATAGAAAGTATGCAGCACTTCGGTCTTTACGAAGCGACTTTCGATCCTTTGGACTTCTTGGCTTATATTTCCATCTTGGTTCCATTATTCATTTTGGATCAGTTGACGTATGAAGAGCAAGATGCAGTATAACAGAAAAAGGAATGTAGAGAACGCGGGAGGCCGGAGTGGGGAGGTGAATTAACCGTGGAGTTTATCGGCCTCCCGCGTTCTTTGCATTCCCGGGTTGAACGACGCCGCGGGGAAACTGGCCAGTCCTACCTTTGCAGAAAGTGTGCGGCTTTTTCGGGTACCGGAAAGGTCTTGGTAAATTCCCGACGTTCCTCCCATCTCCGCGAACCGGTCTGAAGGATGGCCGGGGGTGGGAATCGCCTGCCTTTGCCCCTACGCCGCGCCTTCCACCGAGCGGAAAACCGGAGGTGGCACAGACCCCAGCGGACCACGAGGCAACCCCTCGCACGCCATGGCGCCGGAATGGATGAGGTAACAGTCATGATGTCGGCGGTGCACGGGCCGACTCCACCGGAGGCTGACCACCATGCCACCGAGCGACGCAGACCATGGGCCGGTCACACTGCGGACAGCGCGGGGGCGGGACCGTTGCCTTGGCCGCGGGCAAGGTGTGCGCCTCGACGAAGGTTTCCGCCCTCTCCAACTCGTCAAACGGATCGGCATCCTCCTCTGGGACCGAGGGCGCCAAGGCCGGTGAGTCGGTCGATTCCATCGATCGACCCGCCAGCAATCCCTGAAGGTGCTCGCGTTTAGCCTTGGCCGAGGGATGCCACCAGCCAAAACGGCGCACCCGGTGAAACCCCGCCGGCAGGACATGCTGCAAGAACCGCCGGATCAGTTCCTCGGCGCTCAGCACTAACGACCGCCATCGGCCTTGCGCGCTCTCCCGGTAGGGCCACCGCACCCGTCCGTCGGGCAACCGCGGCACCGCCCGATTGCCCGTGGCCGTCTTGAAGACATACCGGCTCAAATACCGCAGGACTTGTTCTCCCGACCCTGCCGCCTGACTGTGGGTGACCCACCGTTGTTTCCACACCTTGGCCGGGATCTGCGCCAGCGCCTCCGGGGCTTCTCGTTCGAGCCATTGCCGGAAGCCGGTGCGGCAATGATCGCTCAAGGGCTCGACCCGAAGCAAAAACCCTCGGCGGGAGGCGATCCACTCTTGCCCATCCAAGCTCAGACCGCCTCCCGGCACCAGATAATGGATATGCGGATGATAAATCAACGTGCGGCTCCAGGTGTGCAAGACGCCGAGCATCCCCAGGCGAGCCCCCAGGCGCTTTGGGTTGGCCGCCAGATCCTGCAAGGCCTGGGCGCTGGCGGCGAATAGGGCGTCGTAACCCAGTTGCGGATGCGAGCGCATCCAGCCGCGCAACCCCTCCGGCACCGTGAAGGTCACCAGGAAATAGTCCACCGGCAACAGCAAAGCCGATTGCCGGGCTAACCACGGGTCCGCGTCGGCTTGACCGCAACGCGGACAATGCCGGTCGTTGCACGAATGATACCGGAAATGATGGAGGCCACACTCCGGACAGACAAACAAGGCGCCCCCCAGGGTCGGGGTCCGACAGCGCAAGAGGTGTTGGAGGACCTCCTGCTGCCGGAGCGGCAGGGCCGATCCAAAACGCTCAAGGTAAGCCGGAGCGTCGTGGATTAGCACCTCATGGAAGCGCCCGTTGGTCTCCGGGAGGGAGACGGGAGCCGACATGGCCGGGGCCTACAGATCGCCCATGAAGGCATTGAGCCGTTTCTGATGCTGGGTCTGGCACAGGCTGGTCAGGTGGGCATAGCGCGCGGTGATGACCGGTCGCGATTGCCTTTACCTGCGCGGATCCGCAGGAACATCCGCTGCGAATCGATGTCTTTGACCTCCAGTTGGAGGGCTTCGCCCAAGCGCAGGCCGCAGGAATAGATCGTGATCAAGGCCACCCGCTGATCAGCGGCCGATACCTTGGAGAGCACGAGCCGGACTTCCTGGGAGGAGAGCACGACGGGCAGTTTGAACTCGGGATCCGCGCGGACCAGTTCGACCTCGGCGGGCCAGGGGCGGCGCAGCGACTTTTCCCAAAAGAGCTTGATCGCGCAAATGGCCTGGGTGGCGGTTTGACGGGCGACCTTCTTGTCGTGTTTGAGGAAGATGAAGTATTGGCGGAGTTCCTCGGGGCTGACGGCCTCGGGGGCTTTGCCGAAGTGCTCGGCCAATTGGCGGACGCAGGCCCAGTAGGCCTGCCGGGTCCGGTCGCTGACGCGAACGAGCTTCAGGTCATCGGTGAAGGTTTTTAGGCTGGCGTGGACGGAACTTTTTTTATATGCATAAGGTTGTTTTGTGGAGTGTTAAGGAACACCGCCGGCTTCGTCGGGTGACGGGCCGGCTTTTCCACGATAACGCAATGAAAACAATCGCGGGAGTGCCAAATCAAGAAGACGGGATGAACCCCTTGCCCCAGAGCCTTTTTCCTGATCGCCGCGCAGCGGCTTCGTTCAACTTACAATGGATACCGATCCTACCACAGAAGCCCAGAGGATCTTGGCGCGATCGAACCGCACCTGCCGGCACAGGGACGGTTCGTTCATTGGAAGTACCAGGGATTCCCGAGCACCGCCGACTGGATCGTGGTCTTTTTCGCGCCACACCGAGATTCACCAGAATCAGAACCACGGGTTGTTGCACGCGGCATTTTCGTGCTGGGGTGTTACTGAGATCATGAAGGGGAAAAGCGAACCAAGCAGTCCCGCAAACGGGAGCCAGCCGATTCGCGCAGACACAAATCAAACGTCAGCGTTGGCCGGCTCCGATCGCCGACCTCTGCGTTCGATGCTCAAGAAGAGGCTCGCATCAGAATAGTCCTATGGTATCCTTTTGCCATGAGCGAGATTGATCATTTACGTACCCTTCCGGTTTCCGAGCGCATCCAGCTCGTCGAGGATCTCTGGGACACGATTGCGAGCGACCCTTCGGGAGTGGAGCTCTCCGCGGCCCAGCGGGATGAGTTGGAGCGACGGCTCGATCGCTGGGAAGGTTCTCCGACCGAAGGGGTGGAATGGTCGGTGCTTCGAACCCGGATCCAAAACTCCGTGTGAAATGAAGCTAATCCTCCGGCCGGAAGCCGAGGCGGAACTCCTGGAGGCCATCGACTGGTACGAGGCGCGGGGCAGGGGGCTGGGGGCCGATCTTCTTCGTTGTGTCGATGCTTGTCTCCAGCGGATTGTCCGGAATCCCGACGCCTTCCCGTTCGTCCACCGGTCCATCCGAATGGCAGTGGTGCGCCGCTTTCCCTACCTCGTGTTGTTTCGGATGATGGAGGATGCCGTTTCAGTGATTGCCATTTTTCACGCCAAGCGCAATCCCAGGATCTGGAAGGATCGATGAAGCATCGAACAGTCAGTGGAGCGAATGGCGGCGGGCGGACACTGTTTGCAGTATCGGGCGCCTTGGGCCGCCGCCATCGCTCACTTTTGTCGTTCGGCGATAACACGATGTCACCATCTTGGGTTCAAATTCATGAACTGGAGGTGCGGGAAAATTATCCCGCCGCCATTGATGCTCTCGAGGAATGACTTCGCGCGTATCCATCCGAACCAGAGGCGGTCATCCGACTGGGATTCAACCTTGGTTATGCCACGGTCGAGGACATGAGATTGGGTAAAGGTTTGCCGATGGCACAGTATGCCAGCCGATTCATGAAGTTGCTTCGTGAATACCAATCGCAATTTGAGAGTAATCCTGACTTCTGCTGAACGTTAGGGTTCGTCAAGAAATAAGCTATACATTCGCGGCGAGGGATTGTTCGCTCCGACGAGGCGCGAGCGACGCGCATACCCCCAGTGGGTCTGAAAGGAGCGAGCAACGACGTCGGAGTGAAGAAGCACCGCCGCCCCGAGGGTTGCACTGAAATTGGCCCGGGGCTTCGTTACTCGGTCGGTCGAGTATCGCTGCGGATACACTCCTTCCCTCGTGCCTTACCCCAGGCCAATTTGAGTGCAACGAATGCATAGCTTATTTCTTGACGGACCCTTAGGCGGTTGATCAAGCCACAACGATGAATTGACATAGGTAAATGGAGACGGCGAGGGGGGAAGAAAATGTTCACTTATAGGGTCCACAGGATTTATCAGGAGGAGTCACGGTGATGACCAAAATTGCGGTGGTGCACAAGGTCACGTGGACGTCTGACGAGTGGCTCCGGTTGAAGGCGCTGGGCAACGTGCGCTACAGTCCTGGCCTACCGTCGTCAGAGGAAGAGCTGCTGGCGCGAATCGGCGACGCGCAGATCGTTATCTCGGCCACCATTGTGCCATTCACGGGCCGGGTCATAGAACGCAGCCCTCGACTCGGGCACTCGCAGCCTGCTCAACCGTGCCTCGTTTCAGGGGATGGCTCGGCGGCCGATCCTTGTCAACGTTGCCCGCGGCGAAATCGTAGAGATGGATGCGCTGTTGGAGGCTCTTGAGTCTGGACAGGTACGCGGGATTGGCCTAGACGTGCTCTGGGATGAGCCGCCGGACTGGAGCAGCGAGAGGATAAAGCGGCTGTTGGCCGCCGAGAATGTGCTGTTATCTCCACACTGCGGTATGCATACGGATGCCGCCTTCCGTGCTTTGACCAAACAGTGCATCGACAACATCGAAGCCTTTTTGAGCGGGCACCCCACGAATGTAGTCAGTGGGTAGTTCCCGTGCTATCTCCGCCAATCCAGACAGCCGAATCCCTATCAAGCCCGAGCGCTTCTGGAGAAGGCGGAGGCATCTGGAGACCTTGGAGCCGAGGCTGCTTGGGAGGAGGAGATCAAGCGCCGCATCCATAAGATTGACGCAGGGCTGGCGCAGGGACGTCCGTTTGCAGATGCGCTTCGAGAGATCGACTGTCGGTTGGGAAGATGATGTTGATCACGACGAAAAAAACAATAACGCTCAGTGTCCATAATACCCAATATCCTGGGCCGCTATCAAAAACAGCAATTTGATTTCAAATTTGATTTAAAATAAAACTTTACCATGATCACATAATGCTTCGGACTGTGAAATGGCCCACTCGCAGCAAGCTTGCCTTACAAATTAGGACTTCAGGCAAACATACTGTTGGCTTTGAATCGGGATCGCGATCGAAAGGGATAGCAGGGGGTTTGGACATGAGAAACTGGATTCATGAGGAACCGGATGAGTATCGAGCCGGACGAAACGATACCGATTCCGACCCCGATGGGAAGGTGAGAATGTTACCGATTGCTGGAAGGTGACGGTGAAAGTCAGAGTTGTCGGACGTTTATGACCGCTCCATGTGTAAAAGGAATGACAGTGCCAGGAACGCTAAACGCAAAAGATTTGTCTGTTTCGAGAAGCTAGAGCTCGTGTGGTGTCTCTCCATTGGCTGGCGTGCTTGTCAGTGTCTGACAGGCTTGAAAGAAACTGCGAGATGGCCGGATTTTGTCAGGGGCTGGTGTGGGAGTGCGGGGTTTGACGCCCAATTCGAATTAGAGTTGTTGAGGATTTTCCATCAATCGGGCGATCCGGGTGAGGAGACGGCCCGCGGCGCCGCCATCCAGGACGCGATGGTCGAAGCTCAGGGTTAGGTTCGCTTCTGTCACAGGGACGAACTGATTTG
>Ga0209310_1001181_pt1 | contig 20959 bp, 17 predicted proteins | sample AD_UKC030_MetaG_FD_184415 | JGI IMG/M metagenome (GOLD analysis project Ga0209310, IMG submission 184415) | Active sludge microbial communities of municipal wastewater-treating anaerobic digesters from USA - AD_UKC030_MetaG (SPAdes) (version 2) | ecosystem: Engineered > Bioreactor > Anaerobic >...
CGGCGTCATCGGTGATGATCAGCAGCACGTTGGGCGCACCCTTCGGCGGCACGACGCGCGGCGCCCACCATGCCTTCGAGCTTAGCGCATCGTTCTTGATGACGCCGCCGAACTTGGGGTCGGGCGGTGGCAACTGCTTGTTGCTGACCGTCGTGGTGGCGCTCGGCGAGCCCGGCGTGCCGGTGACCTGCTGGGCCATCCCCGGTGCGGAGATGGCCACGGTCAACAGCGAAAACAGGGCAAAAATTGAAATTCTCGGAGTTATTCGCATGTGCTGTTTCCTTTTCCTAAGTGCATTCAAACGCGTGCCAATGCTTAGAACCGGAAGTTGGCCCCAAGTGCCAGACCGCCGAAACTCATGTTGTCGATCAGCTTGTTGTCATCCTGGCTGTAGTAGAGATAGCGGTAGTCGAGAATGACGTCGCCCCACTTGAAGGCATAGCCGACCCCGGCCGCACCCTGCCAGGTAAACACCGACGAACTGCCGCCGACATCGACGTAGCCGGTGCCGAACCAGTTGCTCTCGCCGAAATTGACACGCGCCCTGGCGCCGACGATGCCGGCCCAGATATCCGCTTTCTTCTCGGCGCTGCCCGAGCGCGCGAAGCTGACCGTGTTGCCGAGCGGCCCGTTGCCGGTCACCGTGGCCGACAGATTCCAGTCGGTCTTCACGTCGAGCCCCAGGTAGCGGAAGCCGCCGAGCAGATCGACACTCGTCCTGGGTTCCTGAACGACGGCATAGCCGCCGACCGCGGTCCACACGGTGCCCTTGATGTCGACGCTGGCGCCGGCATTGATCGACGACGTCGAGACATTGAGCGGGCCGTTGCCGGGATTGATGTCGACATTGTCGACCTTGCTTTCGGTATTGGAAAAATGCAGGTAGATCAGATCGGTGCCGAGCAACCACCGCCCCTTGCGCGCCGTTCCGTTGATCATGATGGCCAGGTCGAGGCTGTCGAGGTAGTTGTTGGGATTGGTGCTGACGTTGGCGCTGATGCCGCTGGGCGGCGGCGGGCCGAACTTGAGTTTTGCGTCGATGCTGGGCAGCCAAAGGTAGGGCATCACCGAGAATTTCCAGCCATCGGCATCCGCCGCGGTTTGCGCCATGCCGGACAAGGGTGACAACAGTAGCGCACCGGTCAGAACTGCGCTGGCAAGTTGTTTCTTCATTCCATGCTCCCCTCTAAGATTGGCGAATTTGACCCAGTTGCTTCGTCAGCGAAACGATCCGCAACGCAAGAACCAAGGTCGTTTCAGCCTTGCGCACCGCAAGTCGGGCGAACGGACGCAGCCCGAAAGCATTCTAGCCCTCCGGGAATTCATTGAAATGACAATTTCCGACAATTTGTCGATAATTCAACCCTTCACGATAGCCTGAATGCATACCCGGATGGCTGACTCAACCCCAGACCAGTTTCCTCTGCCGAAGCGGGGCGAGATTCGCATCGCGCCGCTCGCTGTGGTCCCTGATCTGCTCCGCGAATTCGGCGTCGCCCCCGGCCCGTTTCTGAAGGCATTCGGCCTGAGCGAAGCGTTCTTTCGCCAGCCCGACAACCCGATTGCGTTCCAACTGATGGGGCGCCTGCTCAAGGCCTGCGCGCGCCAGACCGGCTGCCCGCACTTCGGGCTGCTGGTCGGGCAGCACGGCAATGCCGCGACGCTTGGCGCGCCGGGTTTTCTGATCAGGAACGCGCCGGATGTCGTGACGGCGCTCAACGAAGCGATCAGCAGCCTGTTTGTCCATGATCGAGGCGCGGTGCCATTTATCGAGGTGGGGGATAAAACCACCGTACTCGGCTATGCGATCCATCAGACCGGCGTCGAAGGCGCGGATCAGATCGGCGACGGCGCGCTGGCAGTGATCTGGAACATCATGCGCGGCCTGTGCGGCAGCGCATGGCGCCCGCTCGAAGTCCGCTTCCGGCATGACCGGCCGGCCGATGTCGGCGCCTATCGCTGTTTCTTCCAGGCCCCGCTGCGCTTCAATGCCGCGCACAACGCCGTGGTCTTCTCCACCGCCTGGCTGGGCAAGCCGGTTCAGCTGGCCGACCCGCTGCTGCGCCAGCAATTCCTGCAGCACATCGCGGAGATGCGCCAATATTCGGACCTGGAATTCCGCGACAGGGTCTATCAGGCGCTGATGCTCCTGCTCGGCGCCCGGCGGTGCACCCTGGATGACCTGGCCGGGCATTTCTCGCTGCATCCGCGCACCCTGAACCGCCGCCTCAGCGATGCCGGCACGAGCTTTCGCGCGCTGCACAACGAAGCCCTCCACCAGACCGCGCGCCAACTGCTGTGCGATACCGGCGCCAGCATCGAGGGCATCGCCGCGATGCTCGGGTATTCGGACGCAAGCGCTTTCAACCGGGCGTTTTCCCAATGGGAGGGGGTGCCGCCGGCACGGTGGCGCAAGCAGATGCTGGCGACACCTGGTTAGGCGACGGCAAATCTGCAACGTTGCCGGGCTGCTGTCCGGGCGGCCAAAATCGTGTTCACCGGGCATGGCCCACCTTGCTATGATGTGTGACAACCAGCCGGCCTGCCACGGGCAGCGACAACAACAATGGCGGTGCCGTGCAAGTCCGCGGAACCAGTCATGCCCGGCTGACCAGCTGCAGCAAGGAGGGAGACAAACAACATGTGGACAAGAAGCCGCTTCCTGATTACGGCGATCGTTACCCTGTCGCTGACCATGACTGCCGCCGCCCAAGGCGTTCTGCCCCGGCCGGAAGCGCCGTTCAAGGGGCAGATCGGCCGCACGGCGAAGGACTCGAAGCCGGATTTCCCGAAAGAGTTTCAGGCACCGAAAGGCGCCCCCAACATCCTGCTGATCATCACCGATGACGTCGGCTTCGGCGCCTCCAGCCCCTTTGGCGGTCCGGTTTCGACGCCCGTGCTCGACCGGCTGGCTCAGAACGGCCTGCGCTACAACCAATTCCACACGACGGGCCTGTGCTCGCCGACGCGCGCTGCGCTGATTACCGGGCGCAATCACCATACCGCACATGCCGGCGTGGTCATGGAGTTGGGCACCGGCTACCCCGGCTACAACTCGCTGCGCCCCGACAGCGTTGCACCGTGGTCCGAGGTGCTGCGGCAGAGCGGCTACAGCACGTCGTGGTTCGGCAAGAGCCACAACATCCCGGACTGGCAGTCGAGCGAGGCCGGACCGTTCACGGCGTGGCCGACCGCGATGGGATTCGAGTACTTTTTCGGTTTCATCGGCGGCGACACCGATCAGTGGCATTCGGCGATCTTCGAGGGAACGAGGCCGATCGAGGCCGAAGAGCAACGCGGCAGAAATCCGATGCACTTCGACGAGTTGATGGCCAACCGGGCGATCAACTGGATTCGTACCCAGCATGCGATGGTGCCCGACAAGCCCTTCTTTGCCTATTACGCGACCGGTACGGCGCATGCGCCACACCATGCACCCAAAGAGTGGATCGCCCGCTTTCGGGGGCAGTTCGATCAGGGCTGGGACAAGGTGCGCGAAGAGACTTTCGCGCGCCAGAAAAAGATGGGGATCATTCCTGCCAATGCCCGGCTGACGCCACGGCCGAAGGAAATCCCGGCGTGGGAAGCAGCCAGCCCGGAGCAGAGGCGGGTGTATGCGCGGATGATGGAGGTATTCGCCGGCGCGCTGGCCCATGCCGACTACCAGATCGGTCGCGTGATCGACGCCGTGCGCGAGACCGGCGAACTCGACAACACGCTGATCATTTTCCTGCAGGGCGACAACGGCACCAGCGCCGAAGGTACGCTGCAGGGAACGACCAACGAGGTCGGTGTCGCCGCCAACGGAGTTCAGGAAAGCTCCGAATACCTGCTGTCGATGATCGACGAACTGGGCGGCCCGCAGACCTACAACCATTTCCCGGTCGGCTGGGCATGGGCGATGAACACGCCGTTCCAGTGGGCCAAGCAGGTCGCCTCGCATTTTGGCGGCACACGCAACGGCCTGGTGATTTCCTGGCCCGCCCGCATCAAGGACAAGGGGGCGATCCGCACCCAGTTCCATCACGTCATCGATGTCGGACCGACCGTGCTGGAGGCGACCCGGCTCAAGTTCCCGGTAGTGCTCAACGGTGTTCAACAGAAGCCGATCGAGGGGGTCAGCATGGTCTACAGCTTCGACCAGGCGCAGGCCCCGTCGACCCGCACAACCCAGTATTTCGAGATGCTGGCCAATCGCGGGATCTATCACGAGGGCTGGATGGCATCGACCACGCCGGCCCGCCTGCCGTGGCAGGCAGGCAGCGAGGTCAGCCCGGACGACTTCAAATGGGAGCTGTACAACATCGCCGAGGATTTTTCGCAGGAAAACAACCTGGCTGACAAGAACCCGGACAAGCTAATGGAAATGCGGACGGTGTTCGACCGCGAGGCGGGCAAGCACAATGTTTTGCCGCTGGATGCAAGCCTGGTGGCGCGCGTCGATCCCGCGCTGCGCCCCAGCCTGACGCGCGGACGCAACGTCTTCACCTTTTACCCGGGCATGATCCGCATTCCCGAGGGGTCGGCCCCGGACACCAGGAGCCGCTCGTTCAGCCTGGTCGCGGCGGTGGAAGTCCCCGAGGGCGGTGCTGACGGCATTCTGGCGACCCAGGGCGGCCGCTTCGGCGGCTGGGCGTTGCGCGTGATCGATGGCAAGCCGGAGCTGGTCTACGCGTTGTCCAATCAGCCGCAGCACAAGACCCGCGTTGCCGGCAGAGAGACGCTCGGTCCCGGCAAGCACACCGTCCGTGCCGATATCAAGTATGACGGCGGCGGCCGCGGCAAGGGCAGCGCGGTCACCCTGCTGGTCGATGGCAAGCCGGTGGCCGAGGGCCGGATCGAACGCACCGTCGCCAATCGCTACTCGCTCGACGAAACCTTCGACGTCGGCCAGGACACGGGAACGCCGGTGGTTGAGGATTACGCCGAAAAAATGCCGTTCAGGTTTTCCGGGAAGCTCGAGAAACTGACTGTCGAACTCAAGTAAGTCGGGTGCAGATGCCTTGATGGGACCGGATTCGCAACCTCACCCGGCGTCGGCAAGTACGGTCGCCAGCGCCTTGGCGAAACGTTCTACCGTCTGTTCCGGATCGTGCAGCTTTTCCAGTCCGAACAGGCCGATGCGGAAGCTGCGGAAGTCGGCCGGTTCGTCGCATTGCAGCGGGACACCGGCGGCAGTTTGTACGCCGGCCGCGATGAACTTCCTGCCGGACTGGATATCCGGGTCGGTGGTGTAGCTGACGACCACGCCGGGCGCCTGAAAGCCGGCCGCGGCAACGCTGGGGAAGCCCTGGCTGACCAGCAGCCGGCGGATGCGCCGGCCAAGTTCCTGCTGCTCGGCGCACACCTTGGGGAAGCCGTAGGCTTCCGTTTCCAGCATGATGTCGCGCAGGGTGGCGAGCGCATCGGTCGGCATCGTTGCGTGATAGGCATGGCCACCGTTCTCGAAGGCTTCCATGATCTGCAGCCATTTTTTCAGGTCGCAGGCGAAACTGCTGCTGGTCGTGGCGTCGATGCGCGCGCGGGCGCGCTCGCCGAGGGCGATCAGCGCACAGCACGGCGGGCCGCTCCAGCCCTTTTGCGGGGCGCTGATCAGTACGTCGACGTCATTGGCAGCCATGTCGACCCAGATCGTGCCGGAGGCGATGCAATCAAGCACGAAAAGCCCGTCGACCGCGCGCACCGCCTCGCCGACTGCCTTCAGGTAGGCGTCGGGCAGGATCATGCCGGACGAGGTTTCGACGTGCGGGGCGAAGACGACGGCCGGCTTGTGTTCGCGGATGGCGGCAACGACTTCGTCGATCGGCGGTGGGGCGAACGGCACCTGCGAACCGCTGCCCGTCTGGCGGGCCTTGAGGACGATGCTTTCGGCGGGAATCTTCCCCATGTCGAAAATCTGCGTCCAGCGGAAACTGAACCAGCCGTTGCGGATGACCAGCACCTTCTGGCCGGTCGCAAACTGGCGGGCCACGGCTTCCATGCCGAAGGTGCCGCTACCGGGCACGACCACGGCGCTCCTGGCGTTGTAAACCGTCTTGAGGATGCGCGAGATGTCCTTCATGACGCCCTGGAAGCGTTGCGACATGTGGTTCAGGGCGCGGTCGGTGTAGACCACCGAGTATTCGAGCAGGCCTTCGGGATCGGGTTGGGGCAGCAGGGCAGGCACGTTGTCTCTCCGTTTGTTTGCGTTTTGGCGCGGCAGGCGCGAGAAGCGGAGAATACCGCCAAGCCATGACGGGGCGCTAGTCAGGCGCAGGGGAATCCAGGAAACTGCCAGGCAGGTTGCGCGGTCTGATTCAGGAGTCCGCCAGGGAAAGGTGACGATGGAATTGCCAGAATTGCGTTCTGCCATGCGTTCGGCCTACCGGCTTGATGAGCAGGCTTGCGTGGCCGGACTGGTGAAGGAGCTTGCCGCCCTGGACTTTGACCGCGCAGCGGCCACGGCCACGGCGCGTCGTCTGGCGGGGGAAACGCGGCTGCGGGCTGTCCGGACGTTGGGCGTCAATCACCTGATGCACGAGTTCTCGCTGTCCAGCCAGGAGGGCGTGGCGCTGATGTGTCTGTCCGAGGCGTTGTTGCGGATTCCCGACAGTGCCACCGTCGATCGCCTGATTCGCGACAAGCTCGGCCGGGGTGACTGGAAATCGCACCTTGGCGGCAGCCCGTCGTTGTTCGTCAACGCTGCCACCTGGGGGCTGATGTTGACCGGCAAGCTGGTTGCCACACAGAGCCACGGTGCGCTCGGCAATGCGCTGACCGGTCTTCTCGCCAAAGGTGGCGAGGCGCTGGTGCGCAAGGGGGTCGATTTCGCCATGCGCCTGCTCGGCCAGCAGTTTGTCATGGGCGAGACCATCGCGGCGGCTCTGGCGCGCAGCCGCGACAACGAGGTGCGCGGCTATCGGCACTCCTTCGACATGCTCGGGGAAGCGGCGCTGACTGCCGCCGATGCCGAACGTTATTGCCGGGCCTACGAGCAGGCCATCCACGCCATCGGCGAGGCTGGCGCCGGGCTCGGCAGCAAGGCCGGGCCGGGAATTTCGGTCAAGCTCTCGGCGCTGCATCCGCGCTACATGCGCAGCCAGCGCCAGCGTGTGTTGGCCGAGTTGCTGCCGCGCCTCAAGCGCCTGATGCTGTTCGCCCGCCGCTATGATATCGGCTTCAATATCGACGCCGAGGAGGCCGACCGGCTGGAGCTGTCGCTCGATCTGCTCGCGGCGCTGGCCGGCGACCCCGATCTCGCCGGCTGGGAGGGCATGGGCTTCGTCGTGCAGGCCTACCAGAAACGCGCGCCGTGGCTCATCGACTGGCTGGTTGAACTTGCCCGCCGGAGTGGGCGGCGAATCATGGTCCGCCTGGTCAAGGGCGCCTACTGGGACAGCGAGATCAAGGGTGCCCAGGTCGATGGGCTGGCCGATTACCCGGTGTTGACGCGCAAGGCGCACACTGATCTGTCCTACCTGGTGTGCGCCAGCCGCCTGCTCGGCGCGCCCGACGCGATGTACCCGCAATTCGCTACGCACAACGCGCTGACGCTGGCAACCGTGGCCGAGATGGCGCGGGCGTGCGGCGCAGACGATTACGAGTTCCAGTGCCTGCACGGCATGGGCGAAGTGCTTTACGACAACGTGGTTGGCCCGGGAAGCAAGGCCTGCCGCATTTATGCGCCGGTTGGTGGCCACCAGACCCTGCTGCCCTATCTGGTGCGCCGTTTGCTGGAGAACGGCGCGAACACGTCGTTCGTCAATCGTCTCGCTGATGAAGCGGTCGCCATCGATGAACTGGTGGCCGACCCGTTGCACGCAGCCATTGCTGAGGGGGGCTCGCGGCATCCGCGGATTCCGCTGCCACGCGATCTGTATGGATCCGGGCGGGTCAATTCGGCGGGCATCGACTTTTCCGACGAGACAAGCCTGGCCAGCCTGCAGGACGAACTGGCTGCGCTCGCCGACAAGGCCTGGGTCGCCCGCCCGCTGCTGGCCGGTTCGCCGTTCACCAGCGGGTGCTGCCGGCCGCTGCTCAACCCCGCGGATCGGCGCGACCAGGTTGACAGCGTGTACGAGGCCGACGTCGCCGCGCTCGAGCAGGCACTGGCCAGGGCAGTCGCATGCGCGGCGGACTGGGCGCGAACCGCGCCGAGCGCGCGCGCCGCTGTGCTGCTGCGGGCAGCCGACCTGCTGGAAGCGAAACGGACGCCACTACTCAGCCTGGGTATCCGCGAAGCCGGCAAGAACTGGGCAAACGCCGCAGCCGAGGTGCGCGAGGCGGTCGATTTTTGCCGCTACTACGGTCAACAGCTTTTATCGGGTCATTTTCACAATGGCGAAGTGCCGGGGCCGGCGGTCTGCATCAGCCCGTGGAATTTTCCGCTGGCCATTTTCATCGGCGAAGTCAGCGCGGCGCTGGCCGCCGGTAGCCCGGTCATCGCCAAGCCGGCCGAACAGACGCCGCTGATTGCGGCCTTTGCCGTCGAGTTATTGCACAAGGCCGGGGTTCCCCCAGATGTCCTGCAATTCCTGCCCGGCCGCGGCGACTCCGTGGGCGCCGCCCTGACCGCCGATGCACGCGTGTGCAGCATCGTGTTCACCGGCTCGACCGAGGTGGCACGGCTGATCAATCAAAGCATCGCGCCACGCGACAGGGTGCGCCTGATTGCCGAAACCGGCGGCCAGAACGCGATGATCGTCGATTCCTCGGCGCTGCCCGAGCAGGTGGTGCAGGACGTGCTGGCTTCCGGCTTCGACAGTGCCGGCCAGCGTTGCTCGGCGCTGCGCGTGCTGTGCCTGCAAAACGAGATCGCCGAGCGCGTGCTGGAGATGCTCAAGGCCGCCATGCAGGAACTGGTCGTCGGCGATCCAGCACTGCTGGCAACCGATATCGGCCCGGTCATCGACGAAGACTCGCAGGTCGCGCTGCTCGCCCATATCGAGAAAATGCGGGCGCAGGGCAGGGCGATTTTTCAGCTGCCGTTGCCCGCGGCCTGCGCCAATGGCAGCTTCGTGTCGCCGACGCTGATCGAGATCGACGCCATCAGCGATCTGCCGGGTGAGGTTTTCGGGCCGGTCGTCCATGTCCTGCGCTTTGCCGGCGCGCAAATGGACCGCCTGCTCGCCGCCATCAACGCCACCGGCTACGGCCTGACGCTGGGCGTGCACAGCCGGATCGACGAGACTGTCGAGCAGATGGTCGCAGGTGCGCGGGTCGGCAACCTCTACGTCAATCGCAACATGGTCGGCGCCGTCGTCGGCGTCCAGCCTTTTGGCGGCGAGGGGCTTTCCGGGACCGGGCCGAAGGCGGGCGGTCCGCTCTATCTGTCCTGGCTGGCGGGCCGCACCGACGTGAGTCCGGAAATGCTGGGTGGCGCGGCGACCGGGTCGCCGGATGAGGCAAGTTCTCCCCTGGCGCGCTACGTGGCTTGGGCGGCGGCTTGCGGCCGGCGCGAACTGGCTGACCGCTGCGCCGATTATGCCGGGCTGACCCTGTTGAATATAAGCCTCGTTCTCCCCGGGCCGACCGGTGAGCGCAACACGCTGCATTTTGTCGCGCGCGGCCGAATGCTTTGCCTGGCCGATGATGATGCCGAATTGCTCGAACAGTTCGCTGCCGTGCTGGCGACCGGCAACCAGCCGCTTGCCGTCGACCGCCCCGGCGGTCGCAGTCTGCTGCGCGCCTTGCCGGGCGACTTGTTCGGTGCGCTGGAACTGCGCCATCCGGATGATTTTGCGGATGTTGCCGGCGTCCTGTTCGCAGGCGACAATGTGTCAGCCACGAATTTGCGACAGCGTCTGGCAACCCTGCCGGGGCCGTTGATTCCGCTCCATCGGCCGGATCGAAGGAGCGGTCGTTACGCGTTGTACCGCATGCTGGCCGAGCGGGTGGTCAGCGTCAATACGGCAGCGGCCGGCGGCAATACCGCATTGATGACCCTCGCGGTCTGAAAGGAACGGATGATGTCTGCGCACCAGCTTCCCTCGTATATTTCGAAAGAGAATGTCGGCCCCTGGCACACCTATCTGCAGCAGGTGGAAGAGGTGGCGCCCCTGCTCGACAAGGCGTTGTGGCCGTGGGTCGAAACCTTGCGCCGGCCGAAGCGCTCGCTGATCGTCGATGTGCCGATCCATCTCGATAATGGCGACATCGCCCATTTCGAGGGCTATCGGGTGCATCACAATACGTCGCGCGGACCGGGCAAGGGCGGTGTGCGCTATCACCAGGATGTAACGCTGTCGGAGGTGATGGCGCTGGCGGGCTGGATGACGATCAAGAATGCCGTGGTCAATGTGCCGTTCGGCGGTGCCAAGGGTGGCATCCGCGTCGACCCGCGCCAGTTGTCGACGAGCGAGCTGGAAAGGCTGACCCGCCGCTATACCAGCGAGATCGACATGATGATCGGTCCGGACAAGGATATTCCGGCGCCGGATATCAATACCAACGCCCAGGTCATGGCCTGGATGATGGATACCTACTCGATGAACCAGGGGCGGACGGCGACCGGCGTCGTCACCGGCAAGCCGCTCTCGCTCGGCGGTTCGCTCGGCCGTCCGGACGCCACCGGACGCGGCGTTTTTGTGACTGCCCGCGAGGCGGCGAAGAAACTGGCCGTGCCGATCGCCGGCGCGCGCGTGACGGTGCAGGGCTTCGGCAACGTGGGCGAGGCCAGTGCGCGCCTGTTCTCGGAGGCGGGTGCAAAAGTGATTGCCGTGCAGGATGTGAGCGGCACGGTCTACAACCCGAACGGCCTCGATGTGGTCGCGCTCAGGAAATATCTGGGCGAACAGCGCACGCTGCTGGGCGCGCCCGGCACCGAGGTGATCGACGCCGAGTCGTTCTGGTCAGTTCCCTGCGAATTCCTGGTGCCGGCAGCCCTTGAATCGCAGATCAACCGCCACAACGCGGGGCGGATCGCCGCCCGCATCGTGGTCGAGGGTGCCAACGGCCCGACCACGGCGGAGGCCGACGCCATTCTCGCCGATCGTGGCATTGTCGTGGTGCCTGACGTGCTGGCGAATGCCGGCGGCGTGACGGTCAGCTATTTCGAGTGGGTGCAGGATTTCTCCAGCTTTTTCTGGAGCGAGGCCGAGATCAACGAGCGTCTGGAGCGCATCATGTCCGAGGCGTTTCATGCGATCTGGCAGCTTGCGCTCGACCGCAAACTGCCGCTGCGCACTGCGGCGTTCGTGATCGGTTGCAGCCGCGTGCTGGAGGCGCGGGCGATTCGCGGACTCTATCCATGACCTGTCGGGTAGGGTCGACCGCGAAAAGCGCGCGAAATCCGCTCAGCGGGTGATCACCACTTTCTGGTAGAGATCCCCGAAGCAGGTCGTCTTGGCCAGTCGGTAAGGCATTGGCGACGCCGGCAGATAGGCGGCGATCTCGTTTTGCCAGAGGTCAGTGGCAAAGGGTTCGAGGCGTTTGAGCACGGCTTTCATCACGTAGCGCAGCGCTTCGCCGAGCGTGGCACGGCGCACGGCTTCAGGCTGCTCGTGCAGCAGGAAGAAGAGCAGGGTGGAGTCGAAGCTGGCATCGGGGAAATGCAGGTGGCTCGAATCCTGGCGGTGCAGCCGGATGCGCTCGTCGGCCGGAAGTTTCCGCTGCAGGTTGGCCAGTTGGATTGGCGCGACATCGACGACGTCGAGCGTGCCGTTTTCACCGAGGTGCGCACCGATCTGCCGGGTAAAGTCACCATAGACGCAGGCGACCTGAAGGGCGCGCTGATCGGGCTGATTATCCAGTTCGGCGAGCGCGGCATCGCGCAGGCGGCTGAAGTTGCCCCAGAGGATCAGGTTGACCAGCCATTCCCGCTCAAAGAGGCGCACTGCATGCGGGTGTAGGTAAGCCCACCAGTATACCTTTTGCAGATACTCGGGAATTTCGGGGTGGGGCGTGGCACGGGGCAGGATTTCGGGGGCAAGAACCGCGGTGAGCGGCTTGGTACAAGGCGTCATTGATTATTTTCTCTTCGGGTTCGTATGCCAGGCGGCAGGGAGTTCTCGTGCCCACAGTTTGCGGTCGACCGCCAAAAACGGCCAAAACCGGCACAGGCCAGATTGGCAAGGAAAGGACCGGCCTTACAGGCCGGTCGCACTCCCGGTGTCTGGATGGCGCGTTCAGCCGGTTTGCTTGCCGTGTCCCGCATCCGCTTCTTCCCAGCCGGTGAGCATCGCCTTCAGGTGGGCGGTGACGGTATGGCCGGTGGTGATGAGATAGACGTGGGCAATCAGGAAGCATAGCATCATGAAGGCTGCGGCGGTATGCAGCAACGCAATCGTGCCGAGGTTGAGCGCCAGGCCGGCGGCGGCCAGTTCGTTGTAGTACAGATAGGCGAGGCCGGAAATCCAGATCAGCGGATTGATCAGGAGCTTGACGCCGAGGTAGGCGAAGGCCTGCAGTGGGTTGTGCTTACGCGCGCGGGTGACCTTGAACGGGTGCGGTTCGCCCTGGAAGATGCCCCAGGCGTAGTGGCGGATCACGAGGTCGATGTTCTTGAAGCTCGGGATGTACTGGCGCCATTCGCCGGTCGTAAAGTGCCAGAAGATGGCGAACAGCCACAGGGTAATCAGCGCCCAGGCCGCCGTGGTGTGCAGCATGTGGGCCTGCTTGAAGCCGAAGATCCTGTAGGTGCCGTGGATCTCGAAACCGGTCAGCAGCATGGCGATGATCAGGAAGGCCTGTGTCCAGTGCCAGAAGCGTTCAAAGCGGGTGAAGATGTAGATGCGTTCCATGATGGGAGCCTCGTACTCAGTTCTTGCGGCGCACGATGCGCACTAGGCCGTGCAGGAGGACACCGGCCAGCGTGCCGCCGGCGGCCAGCCAACCGATCAGGCTGAGCCAGTGGTGGCTGTCGCGGCCGGGGATGTAGATGCCTTCGATCTTGTCGAGACGGCCGCCGCGCGCGTGGCATTCATTGCAACGCACGGCATCGCCCTTGGGCGCGACCATGTGGGTGATCGGCCACGACATCTCGGTGTTGATGAAATCGACCTTGCCCGAGAAGGGGGCGCCGGAGGCCTTCATGCCGGTGGCGATGGCCTTTTCCCAGCCGAAATTCTTCCAGTAGGCGGTGTCGTCGTTGCCGGCGGTGTGCGGCGTGACCAGGGTCTTGTTGACCGGGTCGTAGGGTTGCGAACCACGGAAGACCTTCATCGGCCAGATCAGCGAGCGGCCGTCGCCGGCGCTGCCGCCCAGCGTGTTGATGCGGGTCGGCGTATCGCCCTTTTGGACCTTATCGCCGAGCAGCGTGTAGGTGACGTCGCCGTTGAACCACACGTATTCGGGAACGACATTTTCGCCGAGGACGAAGTCGCCCTTCTTGGAGTCATAGATGACACGCCCCTTGTCGTCCTTGACCAGCAGCGGCTTGCCTTCCGGACTCAGGCGGCCGGCGGTGGACCAGTCCCAACTCATCTTGGTGGCGACGCCACCGCGCGCGATTTTCGGGATGTGGCAGGTCTGGCAGGCCAGCGTATCGGTGTGGTCATTCAGCTTGGCTGCCAGGCGGCCATCCTTGTGCGGCGCCTGTCCGTGGCAGGACTGGCAGGTCGCCGGGTTGGAGAGGTCTTCCTTACCCCGCACGTGGGCACCATCCTTGTCGCGCGCGGTCGGCGTGTAGCGGCTGCCGGCGACATCGTGGCTGGAGGCCTTGTGGCAGGTGCTGCACGTGAAATCGAGGCCGGTGGCGTCCATATGGACGTCCAGTTCCTTGTCCGGCGAGGCGAGCGAGGAATCCATGTCGCCATGCTTGACCCCATCGCCGCCGCCGCCGAAGAAGTGGCAGGCGCCGCAGGTGTCGCGGCTCGTCTTGCCGACTTTCTGGGCAACTTTGGCAAGGTCGGTGGCCTTGACGATCTTGCCCGACCCCGGCGGTACTTCGGTGTCCTTGTAGGGCGGGTGGCCGGCCAGGCCCGGCAGTTTCTTGTAGGCGCCGGTGGTGTCATGGCAGGCCAGGCAGTCGACGTTTTCCTGCGACGTGAAATCGAAATTGGCGTCCTTCCAGCCGTAGCCGACGTGGCAGCTGGTGCAGAAAGCGTAGTTGGACGGCACCGAGATGCAGAAGTTGTTGATGACGTTACGCTTGCCCAGAAGCTGCTTGTTTTCAGGATTCAGGAATTCCCACTTCCAGTGCTTGGTGCGGTGAACCTGGCTGGCCGCTTCGGTGTGGCAGGTCAGGCAGGCCTTGGTGACTTCCGGGCCGGAGGCAAATTCCTGCTGCAGTTCCTTGAACTTGCTGTGGTCGGCCGTGGTGTTGAGCTTGACCGTAGCCGGCGCGTCGGCGGCTTGTGCCGCGCCGGCCATCAACAGGCCGGCGAGCAGGGCTAAATGACGGATTTTCATGGTTTTTCCTCGTTGACCGTAGCAGGCCCTATTTCTTTTCGACGATAGTGTAGCTGCCGTCCTTGCTCCACTTGATGTCGGCATCCAGGAAGTAGGTTTTCAACTGCGGCCGGTAGAGCTTGGCCATGTCGTGCGCTTCGCCGCTGCGTCCGCCGGCGCCGCAGAAGAAGACGATCGGCTTGTCTGAAGGCAGTTCCTCGATGCGTTTTTCCAGCGCGTTTATCGGGAAATTGACGGCGCCCCGGAAGGTGCCACCCGAATATTCCTGTGGCTCGCGGACGTCGATCAGATGAATGCTGTCGGGCGCATCCTTGTAGATTTTCTCGAACGAGGCGACGGTGATCGTCCCGCTTTCCTTGCCGGCCTGGATCGTCGGCTTGGCGGCAGCGGCCGGCGCATCGGCGGAGGGGCCGGGGCCATAGAGCTTTTCCCAGGCCGGGTAGCCTTCCGGCACTACCATGACTTTGGTGTAGCCCAGCTTGACGGCCTTGGTGGCGGAATCGGAACTGAGCTTGCAGCTCAGGCCTTCGCAGTAAAAGTACAGCGGCGCAGCCTTGTCAGCCGGCAGGCGGTCGGTCAGCTTGTCGAACTGCAGATCGGGAATGCTGATCGCGCCCGGGATATGGCCCTTGTCGAACTTGCGCTCCTTCGGTCGCGAGTCGATCAGCGTCATCGGCGCCTTTTCATCCATCAGCTTCTTGAGATAGGGCACGCTGATGGCGCCGATATGGCCTTTGGCAAGCCAGTCGGGGTAGCCCTCGGCATAGACCTTGACGTTGCTATAGCCCAGTTTTTCCGCCCTGAAAGCAGAGTTGTGGCTGAGCATGCATTCGACGCCATCGCAATAAAAGATCAGCAACGTGCCCTTGTCCTTCGGCAACTGGTCGGCCAGCTTGTCGAACTGGGTGTCGGGGATGTTGAGAGCGGTCGGGATGTGGCCGGGATCGTATTTGCGGGCCGTCGGCCGGGAGTCGATGATCTGCACGCCCTCAGGCTTGGGCAATATGGCCTGTTTGGCAACGAAGTCGGCGTCGACCAGGGTGTGATACCAGCCGGCCTTGGCCTGCTGGGTCGTGGCATCGGCCGCCTGGGCCGTGGTCGGGAGAAGGAGTGGGGCGGCAAAAAGCGCGGCGAGCAGGGCCGCGACGGCAATTCGTGAACCGGATTTCATGATGAACTCCTGAGCAGCCCGCGAGGGCTGAATCTATTGACTGGATGATGAGCGGATCAGGTCAGCTGCAGCTGGCCGGGGCGTCGCCATCCTTGGCGCCCTTGATCGCGAAGGCCTTGAGATCTTCGAAGAGCTCTTCGTCCGGCACGTCGGCGAACTTCTCGGCCGCCTTGTTCTGGGAGCGGATGCTGGCCCGATACGGCTTGCTGACGTACTGTTTCAGGGAGTCCTTGCCCTTGGCGTGCTTGTCCGCCTGCAGATAGGCGACCCATTGCGCCTTGGTCATCGTGCTCGGCGCGATCGAACCGCCGGCCTGGGCAGCATGGCAGGCGGTGCACACGCTGCGGTAATAAACCCGGCCGCGCTTCCAGTCGGCATCGTAGGCTGTGGCCAGCGTCGCGACGCAGAGGAGGCCGGTGGCAATTGCAGTTGAAACAAGATGACGCGCTTCCATGACAGACTCCTGAACAAATATTTTTGTATTGGTCGTCTGCACACGCGAACCGCCTTGCAGCGTGAGCTGCGGTGATTGGCCCGGTGAGCGAGACCATGGGTCGGATCATACCGCTGGCGTATTAGCATGTTATTAAATGCGTATGATCTAGATCAAAGGTCGTGCGAATATTCCCGGCGCCTGCGATTGGCCCGTCACGTGATAAAATCTCGCACTATCTTGATCAGCTTGAGGAATGCAGCCAAATGGGTGATGTCAATACGTCCTACGTGTCCGACCACACGAAGTGGATCAACGAACAGCTGGAAAAGAATCCGGACTGGGTGGAAGACCAGAAGGTCGGGCGTGCGCTGTGGTGGGACAAGAAGCAGGATGTCCTGACGACGGCGAGCAATGCGGATTCGAAGGTGCCGCAGAAACCCTATCCTTACGATGTGCATTTCTACGGCGAATAGGCGGATTACCAATTTTTCTCCGACGCGCGGCCGGTCATTGACCGGCCGTTTGCATTCAGGCGGTTGTGACGGGAAATAGCTGACAAATTCAGTCGAGTATTTTAGAATTTGCTTTATTACTGACTGGAAAAATCAGAGAAGTCATGTTCCGGCATTTGCGTGAGGATATTCGCGCGGTTTTTGACCGCGATCCGGCGGCCCGCTCGTTCTGGGAGGTGCTGACCTGCTATCCGGGCATTCATGCCCTGATCCTCCATCGCACCGCGCATTGGCTGTGGGGGCATCGTCTGCGCTGGCTGGCGCGTTTCCTGGCGCATGTTTCCCGCTTTTTCACCGGTATCGAAATCCACCCGGGGGCGACGATCGGTCGCCGTTTTTTCATCGACCACGGCATGGGTGTGGTCATCGGCGAGACCGCACTGATCGGCGATGACGTGACGCTCTACCATGGCGTGACGCTGGGCGGGACGTCATGGAACAAGGGCAAACGCCATCCGACGCTCGAGGACGGGGTGGTGATCGGCGCCGGGGCCAAGGTGCTGGGGCCGATCACGATCGGCGCCGGGGCCAAGGTCGGCTCCAATGCCGTGGTGACCAAGGCGATGGAAGCGGGTGCCACGGCGGTTGGCAATCCGGCGCGCATTCTCGACAACTCCGCACAGGGCAGGGAGCGCGCGGCGCAGGCCGAAAAACTCGGATTTTCCGCCTATGCCGTGGGGCGCGATCAGGATGATCCGCTGGCCCAGGCGATTCATGGGTTGCTCGACCATGCGGCCGAAACCGATCGCCGCCTGGCGTCGCTGCTCAAGGAACTGGAAGCCGCCGGCGTCAAGTGCGACGACGAGGTTCAGCCGGCCGACCGTTTCGATCCGCAGCACCTGAGCAAAATAGTTGACTAATTTGATCTGGATTTATATAGTTGACTTGTACAGTAGGTTATTTGCGAAGGATCCAGGAATGCGACTCACCACCAAAGGACGTTTTGCCGTAACTGCCATGATGGATCTCGCCCTGCGCGGCGACGAGGGTCCGGTGGCGTTGGCGGGTGTCAGCGAACGGCAGAAGATTTCCCTGTCCTACCTCGAACAGTTGTTCGGCAAACTGCGGCGCTACAAGCTGGTCGATAGCGTGCGTGGGCCGGGGGGCGGCTACTGCATTGCCAGGCCGCTGTCCATGGTTACGGTTGCCGATATCATTCGCGCCGTCGATGAGCCGCTCGATGCTACGCAATGCGGCGGCCGCGAGAATTGTCTGGACGAGCATCGGTGCATGACGCACGACCTGTGGGCGACACTTAACGCCAAGATGTACGACTACCTGTCTTCGGTCACGCTGGCCGAACTGGTCGAGCGCCAGCAGCAAAAAACCGCCGGCCAGGCTGCGGTGCTTGAGGACAGGCGCCGCCTTGGGCCGCAGCCGCGTCCGCGCGCGGCACGCGACAAGTCGGTGGCAGCGGTCTGAGCGGAATTGCCGTGTTTTCCCCTGTTTACCTTGACCACAACGCCACGACGCCGCTCGATCCGGCCGTGCTGGCTGCGATGTTGCCGTGGCTGGAAAGCCACTTCGGCAATCCGTCCAGCCGGCACGACTACGGTCGCGCCGCGCGCCAGGCCATCGATGTGGCGCGCCAGCAGGTCGCGGCGGCAGTCGGAGCGCATCCGACCGAAGTTGTGTTCACCAGCGGCGGCAGCGAGGCCAATAATCTGTTCATCAAGGGGGCGGCTGCGCTGTTCAAACCGTCGGCCATCGCCTTCGGTGCCTGCGAACACCCCTGCGTGCTCAAGCCGGCTGCCCAGTTGGCGCGGCTCGGCTGGCATCTGCATCCGGTTGCGGTCGATGCTCAGGGCGGGGTGGATTCCGCAGACTTTGCCGACGCGCTGTTGGCGCGCCCGCGCTTGCTATCGTTCATGCTCGCCAACAATGAAACCGGCGTAGTCCACGATATCGCTGCCTTGGCCGCTGCGGCCAGGCCCGGTGGTGGCTGGTTCCACAGCGACGCCGCGCAGGCGCTGGGCAAGCTGCCGATCGATTTCCGGGCGCTCAACCTGGCCGGTGTCCATGCCATGACCATCTCGGCGCACAAGGCCTGTGGGCCCAAGGGCGCAGCGGCGCTGGTGCTCGACAAGCGGGTAGAACTGGAGCCGCTGATTGCTGGCGGTGGTCAGGAGCGCGGGCTGCGCTCCGGTACCGAAAATGTGCCGGCTATCGTCGGATTTGGCGTGGCGGCGGAACTTGCAGCACAACGCGTTGCCGAATTGCCGGTGCGTTTGAAAGTATTGCAGGCGAAACTGGAGGCAGGGCTGATCCGACTCGGTGCCCGGATTTTTGCGGCGGATGCGGAGCGTTTGCCAAATACCAGTTATTTCGCCTTCCCGGATATCGATGGCGAAACGCTGGTCGGCAAGCTGGATCGCGAAGGTTTCGCGGTAGCCAGCGGTGCAGCTTGTTCGAGCGCCAATCCGGAGCCGTCGCATGTGCTGCAGGCGATGGGCGTGGCGCCGGAAATCGCGCGCGGCGCAGTAAGGATCAGTCTCGGCGCGGGCAATAGCGAGACCGATATCGACGAATTCATCAACGCCTTGCAGGCTACGGTCGGACGCCTGCAGGGACTGACGGCGCTTGCCGTTTGAACAACCCGACTTAGCGAGAATGACGATGAAACTCCCCATCTACCTGGATTACTCGGCAACTACCCCGGTCGACCCGCGCGTGGCGGAAAAAATGATTCCCTACCTGTGCGAGCATTTCGGCAATCCGGCCTCGCGTTCGCACAGCTTCGGCTGGGTGGCGGACGCCGCCGTCGAGGAGGCGCGCGAGCAGGTCGCTGCGCTGGTCAATGCCGACCCCAAGGAAATCGTCTGGACTTCGGGCGCCACCGAATCCAACAACCTCGCGATCAAGGGCGCCGCCAATTTCTATGCCGGCACCAAGGGCAAGCACATCATCACGGTGAAGACCGAGCACAAGGCCGTGCTCGACACCGTGCGCGAAATGGAGCGCCAGGGCTTCGAGGCGACCTACCTCGACGTCAAGGAAAATGGCCTTCTCGACCTGGAAGCCTTCAAGGCGGCGATTCGCCCGGATACCGTGCTCGCCTCGGTGATGTACGTCAATAACGAAGTCGGCGTCATTCAACCGATCGCCGAACTGGGCGAAATCTGCCGCGAGAATGGCGTCATCTTCCACGTCGATGCGGCGCAGGCCACCGGCAAGGTCGACATCGACCTGAGCCAGCTGAAGGTCGACCTGATGAGCTTTTCGGCCCACAAGACCTACGGCCCGAAAGGGATCGGCGCGCTCTACGTGCGCCGCAAGCCGCGCATTCGCCTTGAAGCGCAGATGCACGGTGGCGGTCACGAGCGCGGTTTCCGCTCCGGCACGCTGGCGACGCACCAGATTGTCGGCATGGGTGAGGCTTTCCGTCTGGCCAAAGAGGAAATGGTTGCAGAGAACAAGCGCATCGGCGTCTTGCGCGACAAGCTGCTCAAGGGCTTGCAGGATATCGAGGCAACTTTCGTGAATGGTGACCTGACCCATCGCGTGGCGCACAATCTCAATATCAGCTTCGCTTACGTCGAAGGCGAGTCGATGATCATGGCGATCAAGGATCTGGCGGTTTCTTCCGGCTCGGCGTGCACCTCGGCCAGCCTGGAACCTTCCTACGTCTTGCGCGCCCTGGGGCGCGACGACGAACTGGCGCACAGCTCCATCCGCTTCAGCATCGGCCGCTTCACGACGGAAGAAGAAATCGACTATGCCATCGACCTGCTGCACAAGAAGGTGGGCAAGTTGCGCGACCTGTCGCCGCTCTGGGAAATGTACAAGGACGGCATCGATCTGAGCACCGTGCAGTGGGCTGCGCATTAACCATATTCAAGGAGAATAGACATGAGCTATAGCGTTAAAGTCATCGATCATTACGAGAATCCCCGCAACGTCGGCTCGTTTGGCAAGGAAGACGACGGCGTCGGCACCGGCATGGTCGGCGCGCCGGCCTGCGGCGACGTGATGAAACTGCAGATCAAGGTGAACAAGTCCGGCGTGATCGAGGATGCCAAGTTCAAGACCTACGGTTGCGGTTCGGCCATCGCCTCATCTTCGCTGGTGACCGAGTGGGTCAAGGGCAAGACGGTCGATCAGGCATTGACCATCAAGAACACCGAAATTGCTGAAGAACTGGCGCTGCCGCCGGTTAAAATTCACTGTTCGATTCTGGCCGAGGACGCCATCAAGGCGGCCGTGGCCGACTACAAGAAAAAGCACGGAGAATAAGCATGGCAGTTACCTTGAGCGACAAGGCGGCAAAACATGTCGCCAACTACCTGAGCAAGCGCGGCAAGGGTATCGGGCTGCGCCTCGGGGTTCGTACCAGTGGCTGTTCCGGCATGGCGTACAAGCTGGAATTCGTCGATGAAGTTGACCCGGAGGATCTGGTCTTCGAGAGCAATGGCGTCAAGGTCTTCGTCGACGCCAAGAGCATGCCCTACCTGGAAGGTATGGAACTCGACTTTGCCCGCGAAGGCCTGAACGAAGGCTTCAAGTTCAACAACC
>Ga0209310_1001185_pt1 | contig 20887 bp, 26 predicted proteins | sample AD_UKC030_MetaG_FD_184415 | JGI IMG/M metagenome (GOLD analysis project Ga0209310, IMG submission 184415) | Active sludge microbial communities of municipal wastewater-treating anaerobic digesters from USA - AD_UKC030_MetaG (SPAdes) (version 2) | ecosystem: Engineered > Bioreactor > Anaerobic >...
GGCCGCACAGGGCGTCAATCGTGCCGCTGGTGCTTACGTGGCGCTGTATCTTGTTCCTGAATTGGACGGGACAAACTACGGCGCAACCACCGACGAATGCCTGGACAACTACTTCGTCGGCTCGGCGTCGCTTGATGATGCTGCGCTCGCCGCCCGTTACCTGGTTATTGACCGCGTGCGCCTGCCGGTTGGAGATTACAAGGTAGCGCTGAAAAATGGCACCGGGCAGACCCTCGCCGCGTCGGGTAATACCGTCAAGCTCCGCGCCTACACCGTCGAAGACGCGACCTGATTCATGGCTGCGAAGCTGACCCTGCTGGAAGAGGACTGGACGCGACAGCCACCTGCAAGCACAAAGATTGATTGGAATAATCCATTTACCAAAGGCCTGATATTTGATTGGGAGGCTTCTCATGGACCAGTAAACATTGCTGGATATGAGCCGGCCTATTCAAGCAAAGGAGTCAAATCTACAACTCCATCCGGTCTATCAAATTTATTTACAGGTGACAATCCAAACAATCTGAATTGGGGACATCAATTTTCATATTCTCCAAGTTTGTGGGGCCGTTTTTCAGGCTCCATGCAATCAACAGTAGAAATACTATTCATTCCAAGAACATCTGCAACCGTACATATATTCGGTTCGTGGAATATTGAGTCTGGAAATCACTTTCTCGTACAGCAAATATCTGGTACGGATTTAGTTTGGCTGCCGGCTGAAGATAATTCTGGAAATAGAAGAAGATGGGATGCCGCTGGGGTGTTTTCCATTGGAAAAATAAATCGTGTTTTATTGGTTTGGCGTGGTGGTTCTGATAAGGAGATTTGGGTTAATGGTGTAGATAAAACATCTTTGCTAACCGCTGTTAATACCGATGCTATGTCGATTAGAACGAATCCATACGAATTAGCGGTTTGCCAGAATCAAGGCGGAACACCAAATAATGATGTAATTTATGCAAGGATTTGGAATAGGGGATTTTCAACTGCTGAAGCATCCGTATATTCAAGAAAGTCTGCTTGGCAAATATTCGAGCCTGAAGAAATCCCGCTGTTCAAACCAATTACTAGTGGAGTAGTAACGCTTGCTATCTTAGAGGCGCTACATGGACACACCGGGGATAATATAGCGTTTTCTCTTGATACTTTTCTTTCCGCACAAGACGCGTCACATGCACAATCCGCAGAGAATCTAACACTCGATGCTTCTACAGCAATAAGCCTTATTCTTTCTGAGGCATTTCATGGCTTATCGTCTGATGTAATCAGTTTCATCACTGGGTCTTATCTTCAAGTAGCAGATGCGCTACATGGACATTCCGCAGATTCGCTTACCTTAGCGACAGCATCATTCCTTGCTGTTGCCGATACGCTCCATGCTCATTCTTCTGAGAACCTGACGCTTGATACCAGCAACGCGACTCCGCTAACCCCGCAGGACTCAGCGCACGCGCATTCTGCGGATAACACGGCGCTGACGCTCGATACATGGTTGGCAATCGTCGAAGCCATTCATGCGCAATCGGCTGATAACGTTTCGATCAGTAGCGAAGAACTATTGGCCGTTGCTGATGCGCTGCATTCACTTGCAAGTGATGCACTCGTGTTGTCGCTTCCAAGTGCGCCTGGGACATGCCCTACAGCAGCAGAGATTGCAGCCGCCGTTCTCGCCGCCGCGCAGATCACGCCGATTTATGCGGACATTCGCAAGGTCAATAACCTTACGGTAGATGGAACCGGAACAGACGGAGATCCTTGGGGGCCAGTGTGAGCGCATGGGGTAACTCATGGCTGAAAGCATGGGGTAACTCATGGGGTCAAGTCGGAGAGGTAGAAGAACCTAGACATACAGGCGGTCACGGAAAGAAGAAACTCCGCTGGATCGAGCGCGATGGCAAAATTCTTATATTCAAAACTCAAGAAGAAGTCGAGTTATTCATTGAAATTGAGAATAGGAATACCGAAGAACCATTAACTGAAACTGAACCAGTTAATATAATCAAACCAGTCGAAGTAATAGATAAAACCGAGATCAAACAACTTTCAAAAGCGTATGGCTATCAGAGAAAGTTGTATCATGCTGACCAAGTAGGAAACATTGAGCGCGTCATTGCTATTTACAAAGAATTGCAACGGCGAGAAGAAGACGACATTGAGTTAATACTGATTGGGGCATAATGACCGAACATGAAGAAATGATTCGAGGCGAAGAAGCCGAACGAGTTTTATCTAATCCGATATTCACCGAGTCGATAGACAAGGTTCGTAGCGGTATTATCTCAAGCATGGAACAGTCTGCTCTTGGTGATGAATCTACGCATAATCGTCTGGTTATTGCGCTTCAGTTATTGAACAAGATTGAAAAGAATATCAAGGAAGTTGCAGAAACCGGAAAAATGATTAAAATGCAGATTGATAAGCCTGGTTTCTTATCGAGATTCAAATAGTTTCAACCCTGGAGTAATACATAATGGAAGCAATCGACCAATCCGCACCGGAAGTCGAATCAAATGACCGAATGCTTAAATTCCTTGGCGGTGATGAGGAAGAAGAACATGAAGTCGAAGAACCGGACGAGGAAGTAGAATCCGAATCCGAAGAAGTCGCGGCAGAAGAACCCGAAGTTGAGTTGATTGACCTCGTTGTAAATGGCGAACAAGTCAAGAAGACTAAATCCGAAGTTTCTGAACTGGCGCAAAAGGGTCTTGACTATACCCAGAAAACCCAACAACTCGCAGAACAACGCCGTCAGGCTCAGGCAGAGATCAATGCCAAGGCCGAGGAGTTCAAGATGCGGGAAGCGGTCATCGAACATCTAGCCGAAGCCAAGAGCCTAGAAACTCAGCTAAAGCAATATCAGGGTGTCGATTGGAACGCGTTGGTCGATTCTGACCCTATCCAAGCCATGAAGCTGGATCGTCAGTATCGGGAACTACAAAGCGCATATTCGCAGAAGGTTAATGATATTCAGGCCGCACAGCAGAATATCTCGGCTCAACAACAGCACTTCACTCAGGAACTTCTCCAGCGTGAGAAGCAATCCATGATTGAGGCTATCCCTGATTGGAAAGACGCCGAGAAATCCAAGACTGAGCGTGCGGAAATCAAAGCCTCGCTGCAAAAGGCTGGATTTACGCCGGAAGAGATTGAAAACCTCTCCGATCATCGTTCCGTAGTGATTGCCCGTAAAGCGATGCTCTACGATCAGATGATGAGTAAAAAGCCGGAAGTACAAAAGCGCGTTTCTGAGGCTCCGAAGCCGGTTAAACCTGGCACGACTCAGCAACGTAACCAGAAGGGTGATGCGTATAACAAAATCCGCGATCAGCTCAAGAAAACTGGCCGCGCCGAATACGCTCAATCCGCTATCGAACGATTGCTCTAAAGGATATCAATCATGGCTGTTTCCGCTACTAACACCTATGTCGGCGCAGGTCTTGCCGAAGACTTCGAAGACATTATCAACAACGTTTCGCCGTCCGACACTCCGCTTTACTCTATGGCGAAGAAGGTCAAGGCTACCGCCAAGTATCACCAGTGGCAAACTGACTCTCTCGCCGCTGCCGCTGCCAACAAACAGTTGGAAGGTGACGACGCGACTTTCGCTACCGCTGCCGCTACCACGGTGCTCGGTAACTACTGCCAGATTGCCCGCAAAACGGTGCAAATCTCCGGTACGTATGATGCGGTCAAGAAGTATGGCCGCAAGTCAGAACTCGCTTATCAACTGACCAAGCGCGGCAAAGAACTCCGTCGGGACATTGAATACGCGCTGGTTCGTAATCAGGCATCCGATGACGGTTCGGTCGGCACTGCCCGCGCTTCGGCTGGTTTTGAATCCTGGATCAAGGGCAACAACATCAAGTCGAATGCTGCTCAAACGACTCCGGGCTTCTCCTCCGGTATCGTTGCTGCGCCGACTGATGGAACGGCTACCACGTTCCTCGAATCCGACCTGAAGCTGGCTCTTGCGGCGGCCTGGACTGATGGCGGCGACCCGTCCGTTATCATGATGAGCGTTACCAACAAGGCACGTTTCGATGCGTTCGCCGGTATCGCTACCAAGTACAACGAAGTCAAGTCCTCAACTCAGGCCGATATCATCGCGGCGGCTGATGTGTATGTCAGTTCGTTCGGCAACCACAAGGTTGTTCTGAATCGCTACATGCGCGATAACGCCGTCCTGTGTATCGACCCTGACTACGTTTCGGTTGCTACGCTCCGCCCGATCATGCAAGAGCCTCTTGCGAAGACCGGCGATAGCGAAAAGCGGCAATTGCTTGCAGAATTCTGCCTGGTGGTCAATAACTTGGATGCTCATTCTAAGATTTCTGGCATCGGGTCGTAGTATTAGATAACTCTAATGCTTGAAACAAAAGGGGAATCTTCGGGTTCCCTTTTTTATTATCTCTGCAAAGAGAATATAATGTTGTCAATTCATTATTGGATTAAATCATGCGCCGACTGCTAGACCAAAACGGAGATACCACTACCTATTTCGACATGGACGAATCCAATGGAAACATTCATGTCACAACGGAACAGGACTTAACCGGCTTCCTGGAGCGCATGAAGAAGATGCGGATTAACTCCGCTGATAACTGGCGCAAAGGCGTCCGTGAAGATTGGCTCCACTATGCCTCAATCCCTTCTGTGGTTATTATGGAACTACGGAACAAGGGAATTGATATCTTCAATCCTGAAGACGAAAAGAAAATGCTGCGAGAGATCAACAGGAATTTTCCATACCTTAAAACTGTGGATCACAAACGCCATGAGTGAAATTTGGAAACCAGTTGTTTGCAATGATAACTATGCGGTGTCTTCTTTTGGTCGAGTTATGCGCGTAATTGGCGGAAGAGGAGCAAGGCTAGGATGCAAACTTAAGCCAAACGTAAAGAAGATTGGCTATCCAATGGTCACTCTGACAAAGGATGGAATTCAAGTGCAACATTATGTTCATAGACTTATGGCTGAAGCTTTCTTTGGTTCAACTATTGGAATGGACGTAAACCACAAAGACGGCAACAAAGAAAACAACTCAATAGAAAATCTTGAATGGTGTACTAGAAAATACAACATTCAACATGCGTTTTCTGTATTGAACAAGCAGGTAAAAATTAAGGCTTCTGAGTTGGCTGATGTGTTTTCATACTCAGCGCAAGGAGTTAAAGGAAAAGACATAGCTCTATTCTTCGGTGTTACTCCGCAAGCAATTTGTAGAATACTTAAAGGATATCGGAGACCTTTGGTATGAGTGATAAACAGTTACTCGTCAAAGAACTTCTCGAAAGTGAGCGCATTGAAGAAGCGTTGCCGTTCATTATCGAGATGATCGAGGAAGACCCTAACGACGCTGTTGCGCTGAATTTCCGTGGTTACGCTCATCTGATTCTTGAAGACGAGGGGACCGCTTACCAGTTTTTCAAACGCTCTGTTGATCTGTCGCCTAATTGCGGCAATTTGACCAATCTCGGTAAGTGTCTCAACGAGATGGGGAAACACGAAGCGGCTTTGCAGTTGTTTATGCAGGCCGCTGAGTTGAGCCCTTCCTATGCGATGACCTACGCTAATGCCTCTGCTACGTTGGTTCAAATGTCCCAATGGGATGATGCCAAGGCAATGTGCGACATGGCCCTGGAGTGCGATCCTAACAACATCCACGCGATTACAAACCTGTCTCATGCTCAATTGGCTAAAGGTAATTGGGTTGATGGGTTCCGTAACTTCGAACTAGGTCTAGGCGGGAAATTCCGTAGGGAATGGATGTATGACGACAAAGGCCGGTGGTCAGGTGAAAAAGGAACGGTGGTTATCTATGGCGAACAGGGTCTAGGCGATGAGATTTTCTACGCTCAAGCGATCAATGATGCAGTGGATAGAGCAAAGGTTATTGTGGATTGCGATCCTAAGTTGGGAAGCCTCTTTAGACGTTCGTTTCCGAATGCGGAGGTTCATGGAACGCGGCGCGAAGAATCCCCTGATTGGTTCTGTAAAACTCCTATTGACTACCGTTGCGCGATTGGTTCTCTATTCCATCTATTTCGCGCTGATGATAACGACTTTGCTCGTAATCCTTGGCTTGTGGCTTGTCCTGAGCGTCGGCGTATGTGGCGAGCTTTGTTTGACTCATATCAAAAGCCGGTTATCGGCATCTGCCTGAAGTCAGGAACGAAGAAGAACAACGCGGCTGGACGAGAGATTGATATTGGCGAGTTCTATCCGCTAATGAGTACCGTAGATGCGGTGTATGTCTCTCTTGAATATAAAGGTGATGATCCTGAAGAATTGAAGTCATTCCCGTTTGCTACTCGTTCTAATGACTACGACGATACGGCGGCGATGATTAGCGAACTTGATGCGGTTGTGGGGATTTGTACAACGGCAACGCATTGTGCTGATGCTCTTGGAGTTCCTACGTGGAGTCTCGTACCTAAGAAACACAATTGGCGGTTTGCCGGTTCGGTTCCGCTTATGGCTAATCAGCATTTCGTCATGCAAGGCGAACGAAGCTGGAAAGACGTAATTGCTCAAGTCGCAAAAGAGGTGAAACATGGGCTTGCTTGATACCATCCTATCCACGATTGACGCTAAGAAGCGATCAGCAAAACGCGGCATCATGGATATGCTCGATAACCCGCAACAGTGGGCTGATATGCAGGCCAATCGTATTCAGGAAGACCGCTACGGCGGCGCTGAGAACGCTAAAGCGATGAAGCAATACCTGAGTAAGCAACCATACGATCAAAAGGCACTGACAGCCGCAAATGATGCTTTGCGTAACGCGGCTATCAATGAGTCATTGGGTGCGGTTACAGCATGGCATGGCTCCCCGCACAAGTTCGATAAGTTCGATATGTCGAAGATTGGTACGGGAGAAGGCGCACAGGCTTATGGGCATGGGTTGTATTTGGCTGAGAGTCCAGAAGTTGCTAAGAATTATAGAAATGTTCTGTCTGATACGCTTGAGGTAAAAGGTGACGCTCTCCCAATAGAAAAAAGAGCCGCACAGATGGCGCTGACTTTTGGGGATAACACAGCAGACGGAGCAATTAAGTGGTTGAGTAAATTTGAAGGGAAAGGTGCAAATCACACTGCTCCGGCATTAACCCCTGAGATTATTCAGTCAGTCAAAGCAAAATTCTCTGATGGGTCATTTTCACATGGTGGCGCACTCTACAAAACCGACATACCCGACGAAGCAGTCGCCAGATTCCTAGACTGGGATAAGCCACTGAGTCAGCAAGCACCGGAAGTGCAGGATATTCTGTATGCAAAGGGAATGGATAAGATTAAACCTGGGGCAAGGCTTACTATGAGTGGTGACGCTTATTCCCCTGTTGGCGAACCTACAGGTGCAGACATATATAATCGGCTAAGTGAAATATATGGCTCGGTTGGCGGCAATGGTTCTGCAAAATCAACAGAAGCGTTTGGTAAGTTAGGCATCCCCGGCATCCGCTACCTAGACGGCGGATCACGCTCAGCCGGTCAAGGCTCGTCCAACTTCGTATCTTTCGATCCTGAAATGATCCGCATCCTAGAACGTAACGGACAACCTACCGGACTCCAGCCTTGGGCTAAAGGTGAGTGGAAAGGTCTGCTAGACGAACCTGCGCCAAAACTCACAGAGTTCGAGCAAGCGCAAAAAAGTTTCAATGATTTATCTTCACAAGTTGAGTCTGCGAAATCGGCATTTTCTAGCGATAGATCAAGAGCCAATTTGAACGAATACAACAGATTGTTGCAGGCTAGAGATGACGCACAATCAATGATGCAGCAATGGCAACCAAAGTCGGCTGAAATTCCAGTTGATTACAAAGGTCAGCATTCTGCGCCTATGAAAGATAGTGGGGCGCCTCTTAATGACATAACAAAAGGAGGGTATTACCCTGACGATGTTTATGGAATGAATGGTCTGCAATACTACGGCACTGGTAACGATAATCTTGACCGCGCCGCATATTCTGTCATTAGAGGCGCAAAAGGAAATCCAACTGCTCAAGTAAAAATGTATAGGGCTGTTCCTAATGACGCGCCAAATGTAATCAATAATGGCGATTGGGTTACAACTGTTCGCCAATATGCAAAAGAGCATGGTGATAGCGCATTGAATGGTGATTACCGCATAGTTTCAAAAACCGTTCCTGCAAAAAAGCTATTTACTAATGGCGACTCATGGCTTGAGTTCGGATACGACGAAAGCGGAAAGATTGATCCTAGATTGCTAGGTGCTATGGGAACCGGCGGATTGCTCGGACTTTGTGGTTACTCATTGATGAATGACAAATGACCCTAATCACTGACTCATACCGCGCACAACTCGCACAACTTCATGCGGAACGTCCTGATTTTGGCACGTCTAGCGCGATGTATGCGCCTATCGTCAAGAAACTGATAGCAGAGTACAGGCCGAAGCAGTTTATCGACTACGGCGCCGGGAAACAGGCTTTAAGGATACACGTTGGCACTGGTTACATTCCTTACGATCCAGCGATTGAGGAAATCTCAGCACCTCCTGGTCCTGGTGACATGGTGATGACTTCGGATGTATTGGAACACCTTGAGCCGGAATGTCTCGATTCAGTGATGGACGATCTGCAACGGGTTACGCGAAAGATTGGTTTCCACGTTGTCCATACTGGTGCTGCACTGCACCATCTTCCTGACGGCAGGAATGCTCACATTATCCAAAAACCTCCAGAGTGGTGGTTGCCTAAGTTTATCGAACGATTCGACATCATCCGATTTGATAGAATGTCGCTAGGATTCATGATCCTTGTGGCCAAGAAAGGAAGTATCTAATGGCTGACTATACATCGCTACAGACTGATGTAGCCGATTGGGCAATGCGTGATGATCTTGGGTCAGTCATTCCGTCCTTTATCGCAAGGGCTGAGGAAGAAATCTTCAAAGCGCACAATACCCCTTTGAGAGTTCGTGAGATGGAAACCGAAGTTACTTTGACGGTTACTTCACTCGCTGCTCAACTTCCTGCTGACTTTCTCGAAGCGCGTTATATCAAACTGGATAACGATACGCGAGACACGATCTACTACTTCCCACCGGAGAAGTGGAAGCCGTCTAGTTCAGGTTACTTCACTATCGTAGGGACTGAAGTACGGTTGCCTACCGGAACGAGCAATAATCTCAAGATGGTCTATTACGCCAAACCTGATCCACTGGCGACGACTAGCACGAACACGATCCTGACGAACTACTACACCGCCTATCTTGAAGGTGCGTTGAAGTTCGCATTCTCATACATGCGAGACTTTCCAAAGGTTCAGATTGCACAGAATGCACTGGATAACTTTCTGAACAACGCTAACCAGAAGAACAAGTCTATCCATATCGGTTCCATGATGGTGGTGGCAGAATGATACCGTTTTCCGGATTCGCGCCTGACCTTCCTCCAGAAACGCCTGGAATCTTCACGGACTGCACGAATATCATTCCGTCTAACGGGATGTTCATTTCCGCACCTTCTGAGGTTGATGCTGGACTAGGCGCGATTACCAGTGCTTGTCTAGGGTTTGCGGTAACTAAGAAACTTGATAACACGGTACGGGTGTTTTGTGGAGACTCTTCAAAACTCTATGAACGGTCATCTTCTACATGGGCTGACAAGTCAAAGGCTCTCGGTTATACGCTAGGCGTTGATGAGCGTTGGAGATTTGCCCAATTCGGAAACATTTCACTCGCTACTGCAAAGACGGCAACGGTTCAATACATTGATGCTGGTTCTACGTTTGCCGATGCCGGAACAGCACCAAAAGCCTCGATCATTGAAACGATCAACAACCAAGTATTCCTGATGAACATTAACGGGATGGGATTTGGTGATGACGTAACCCGTTGGGCGTGTTCTGCAATCGGAAGTTATACCGACTGGACTCCTGCGGTATCGACTCAGTGCGCTTCTGGTCAGCTATTGGATAGTCCTGGCCCGATCACGGCAGGAAAGAAGTTGGGCGACATTATCGTTGCCTACAAAGAATCCGCCATGTATGTCGGTCAATATGTAGGCGCGCCGTTGATCTGGGATTTCCGTCGCGTTCCTGGTGACATTGGTGCGCCATGCCAAGAGGCAGTAGTTTCTACAGGCACGGCACATTTCTTTGTCGGGCCTGATGACTTCTATATGTTTGACGGTTCTCGCCCAACTGCGCTTAATTCTCCGGTTAGAAACTGGTTTTTCTCTAACATTAATAAAGCGTTTCTGTATAAAACATGCGGAACATTTGACAGGGTAAATCAACGTGCCTACTGGTGGTTTGTATCAAGTGGATCAGGTGGGGCACTTGATAAATGTATCGTCTATAACGTCAAAACAAATCAATGGGGAAAGATTCACAAAACCATTGAATATGTAGCCGAATACATAACCGCTGGAATTACATACGAAGGTTTGGGAACAGCATATTCAACCTATGATGATCTTCCTACCTATATAAGTTATGACTCGCCATTCTGGAATTCTGGTGGATCGGTTGTTTCTTATTTCGGAACAGACCATAAGACTTATCAACTTAGTGGAGTCTCTGGAACGTCAAGTATTGTCACTGGACATTATGGAGATAACATTAACTATTCGACACTGAGAAAAATACGCCCACGGTTTATAGTTACTCCGGCCACTTCTAATTGCGATTATTCATATTCAAATACTGATGCCTCTACGTTTTCAAATAAACGGACGGCCAGTTACTTTGAGAATTGGTACAATCTATTATGGTCTGCAAGGTGGCACAAGATGGAATTCACCTATACAGGAAACATGGCAATTAGCGGATTTGATCTTTCAATAACCGTCGATGGTGACGAGTAATTAGCAAAGTAAATTTCGAGCAATGAGCAAAGTAAATTCCGACCCTAGATTGCCAACTGTAAATGACGAAAAGATTCGTCCATTAACTCAGCGTCTATATGAGTTATTCAGACAATATGCCATTGCCCACAATAAATCCTATATGTGGGATACAGAGGGAACAGCGGCTCCGACTACTGGAACGTGGGCTATCTCTCAAATGTGCAAAAATACTGCACCATCAGAAACAGGAACAGCAAGCAGTAAATATGTCGTTGTCGGATGGATTTGCACGGTAAGTGGAACTCCTGGAACGTGGCTTGATATGCGAACATTGACAGGAAACTAATGAAACTCCAAATAGTTAATCCGTCTTATGTGTGCCAGATATGGCCGAAGATAGAAACAATGTTATCCAGAGCGATGGATAAGAGTCAAAACGAATTCAACATTCACAACTTGAAGCTATATCTTACTGAAGGCAGGAATACTTTAATCGTTGCAGAAAATGATAGCGGAACGATTATAGGAGCATGTGCGGTTCAGTTTGAAAAGTTTCCAAACGATAATATCTGTTTTATTAATGCGATTGGTGGCAGAATGATTGCAAGGATGGATTTGTTTGAAATGTTATGTGATTGGGCAAGGTCACAAGGATGCACAAAGATACGTGGCGCAACTTCTGAAGCTGTAGGTAGATTATGGCGGCAGAAGTTTAATCTAACTGAAGTCTACAGAATCATGGAGAAACCATTATGAGCAGCGGCGGATCAGCACCTCCTGCAAATACTACCCAAACGACCACTAAAGAGGTTCCGCTTTGGGCGCAAGGTTCAGCACAAAACCTCTTGGCACGTGGCGAGGCATTGAGCAATCAGCCTTACCAGACCTATACCGGACAACGAATTGCCGGAATGACTCCGCAGCAAACGACCGGACTAAACATGGTTCAGAATCGTGCGCTCAGTGGATCACCTGAAGAACTTGCGGCACGAACCAACTTTACCGATACGATGAGTGGCAAGTATCTCGGTCAAGGTGCTGCCTATAACCAGTATGCCGACATGAATAACCCGTACCTTCAAGGGATGGTTAATCAGTCAATGAACGATGTTTCCGGCAGGGTTAATTCTCAGTTCAATGGAAACAACTACGGGACTACCGCACATCAAGAGACACTTACAAGGGGTCTTGGTGAGGCTGCAAACAATGCCTACGGTCAAGCCTATAACCTACAGGCGCAATTGGCCGATGCTAACGCAAACCGACAGCAGAGTGCTTATTCAAATGAACGGAATAACCAACTGCAAGCCGCAGGGATGTTGCCTCAGTACCAGAATATCGACTACAACAACGCGCAACAACTGATCGGTGTTGGCGATATTTACCGGCAAGAGTCTCAAGACGTTCTCAATAACCGCTATGAGGATTGGGCGGCTGCACAGAATCAGCCTTATCGCCAGCTTGATGTTTTGGGAAACGCGCTAGGCTCTGCGGTTGGTGGTCAAGGAAACATTTCTGCTACTGGCTATCAGTCAAATCCATATACCTCTAATCGCCTTGCAAGTTCAATCGGTGGAGGTCTTGCTGGTTATGGACTTGGCAATGCAATCAATGCTGATTACGGCGGTTATGTTGGCGGTGCGCTAGGTGCAACTGCGGGTATTTTGGGTGGTTGATCTTGAGTTAATCAGCCCTGAAGATTTGCATACGGTATGGCAGATCGTCAGGGATGGAATGCTTAAATCATCCGAGTATTCAAACGATCAATGGATACCGGAAGATGCATATTGTGCGATTAAGGCAAATCAAGCCTCGTTATATCTATGGGTTTATGAATGTGAGCCAATCGGGCATATAATCATGCAAAAGAAGCCTACATATTATGGATCATGCCTTCACATATGGTCACTTTATGTAGAACCTGAGCATGGTGATTTGATTGATAGCAACATGAATCAGATTGACGAACTCGCACTAAGGTTGAAATGCCACCGCATTAGTTTCTGGTCGCCGCGCAAAGGTTGGGATCGTCGGGCAGAAAGACTAGGGTTTAGTCCGGTAATGACGATTTACGAAAAGGAAATGTGATGACAGGCGTAGAAACAGCGGCGGCATTGGCGGCGGCAGGTAGCGCGGCAGGAGCAGGAACGGCAACAGCGGCGGCAGGGCTTACAGCGGCAGAGATTGCGGCGGCAGCAGCAGCAGCAGAAGCGGCGGCAGCAACAGCGGCGGCAGGCAGTACGATTGCGGCTGGAACTACTGCGGCTGAAATTGCGGCAGCAACAGCGGCGGCAGAAGCGGCGGCGGCTGGAGGCGGTGGATTGCTCGGCGCGGCTGGTGCTACTACAGGGATGGAAACTCTTGGCGGTCTAGGAACAGGAATCACCGCAGGCGGTGGCCTTGGATCAGGACTATCAACCGCTGGCGCTGGAACGCTAGGCGGAATGGAAACGCTAGGTGGTCTAGGAACTGGTCTATCGGCAGGAACTGGAACCGGCGCAGGTGTCGGGGCTGGAAACCTTGCGGCTGGATCGATGGGAAGCGGTATTTCATACGGTGGCCTTGCTGCACCAACAGGAATCGGTTCTGCCACTCCTTTGTTGAGTACTAACGACTATTTCCGACTTGCCCAACAGGGCTACAAAATGGCTAACGGTCAGGACAAGCAGCAACAACCTGGTCGCGCTCCAATGGTTCCTGGAAGCCCTGAAGAAATGGCGCAGCGTCGGCGTAACGGGTTTGGCGAACTATCTCCGTATCAGAATCGCCAAGGCTTTAACCCGCGTCGTTATGGTGCGAATGTTCGGCGCGGATTGCTGGAGGGTTAATCATGGGAATACTTGAAGACACCTACGGGCCTGAAGTCGGTCAGATGATGGCGCAATACGGCCAAATCTCTCAAGAGGCAAAACAGAAGGCAAAGAACGATGCACTAATGAATGCAGGTTTTGCAATGCTTGCATCCAATGGACTTGGGGCTACGCGCAATCAATCGCTAGGACGTGCGCTAGGTGCTGGTGGTATGGCAGGTGTAAATACCTACAACAACTCGCTGGAAGACGCGCAAAAGCAGCAATACGGGCAAATGCAGATGGCTGGTCAGATGGAGAAACTTATCGGTCAGCGGAAGAAAGCGCAGATGATTGCCCAATTCCGAAATAGTCTCCCAGAGCAAGACCGTCAAGTGTTCGATGTTGCTCCTGAAGACTATATCAAGAATATGCCTCAATTCCAGAAGCAACAACTTGTTGAAATTTCCGATCCTAACGAACCTCTCCGAACTCAAAAGGTCTGGATGCGTCCCGGTGAAACTCAAGGCACGGTAGCTGGATTGGGTTCAATGCCTGAATTGCTTGATCCTCGCATTCAGGATGTGAAAAAGAGCATTGCTGCGGCTGGCCGTTCTCAGCAAAATACCAATGTTTTCAACAACACAAAAGACGACTTCAAGAACGAACGAGACTTGCGTAACGACTTCTCTGGATTGCCGACCACAAAAGCATTCAACGAAGTTCAATCCGCTTATGACCAAATCCAAGTAGCAATCAAGAAAGAATCTCCGGCAGGCGACCTTGCGGCAGCAACTAAGATAATGAAGATTCTTGATCCCGGTTCTGTTGTTCGAGAGTCTGAACTTGGCATGGCTATGGCGGCAACCGGCGCTCTCGACAGGCTTGTTAATTATGGCGACATGGTTCTAAAAGGAACCAAACTAACGCCTTCTCAACGTAAGGACTTCGGGCAACTTTCTCAACAGCTTTATGGTGCCGCATCTGATCGTTACGACCAGTCTGTTAAAGAGTATCAAGGCGTGGCAAATGACTACAATCTAAACCCTGATCGTGTAGCCAAGCCTTCCAAGAGGTCATCCATTGGCGCTGGCGGGTGGTCTGCAACGGTTGTTAAGTAGGAGGCGCTATGCCTAAGTTCAACGTAACCTCTCCTGATGGAACTACCTACAGCGTAAATGCTCCTGAAGGTGCTACAGAAGACGATGCTATTGCATACATTCAACGCGAACACTATCAGGCAAAGAATCCATCTGATGTAATTCAACCGTCTGCCGGAATAGGCGAGCGACTTGGAAACCTTTACGAAGGGGCAAAACTTGCAGCATCAGCACCATTCATCGGAGGTGGGAATCTTGTAGGAATGGTTCCCGATGAACGAGTAAAGCAATTCAAGCAAGACGTAAGCGCAAACATGGATAAGCCTGGAGGATTTGGTGGTCAGGTAATCGGCGGTGGATTAGCTGCGGCTCCGGTAATGGCAATTCCTGGTATGCAAGGGCCAGCGGCTCAAATGGCGCTTGGTGGTCTTTACGGGCTGACCTATCCGGCTGAAGGCATGAAAGAACGTGCAATCAATACCGGAAGCGGAATTGCTGGATCAGGAGCAGGGTATCTTGCTGGAAACCTTCTGAACAAGGCTAATAGTCCGTTCTTGAATTCTGCACAACGCAAGGCAATGGACGAGGCTTCCCGTAACTCAATGCGTGATGCTGCTTTGGCAGAAGGTCAAGCGGCTGGTTATGTTATCCCTCGTTCTGACTACGCTCCTAGCTTTATAGGAAATCGCCTTGAAAGCATTGGTGGCAAAGCCGCTATCAAACAGGAGTCCGTCCGTAGGAATCAGGAAGTAACGAACAAACTTGCGCGTGAAACATTGGGGCTTTCTGACGAAACTCCGATTTCAGTTGGAACGCTTGAGAAAATTAGAACAGATAACGGAAAGGTCTATCAGGAAGTTGGAAGACTCTCAAAAGTTGCGGCTGATGATCTTCAGGCGTTGAAGCAGGCACGCTCTGATGCAAAGGCATGGTATGAATCATACAATCGCTCGGCAAATCCAGAGCAACTTACAAAAGCCAAGGAATATAACGACATTGCCACCATGTTGGAACAGTCGTTAGAGCAACACGCCGCCAAAGCCGGAAAAGACGAATTGATCCCTGCGCTCCGTGAAGCGCGTAAAAACATCGCACAGACATACACTGCTGAACGAGCGTTGAATAAGGCAACTGGCGACGTTTCTGCCCCTGTGTTGGGGCGTTTGTTCGATAAGAAAAAGCCGCTTTCAGGTGGTTTCGAGACAATTGGAAAAATGAATGCAGCGTTCCCGAAATTCACTGGGAATGCTTCTACAAACCCTGCCGCTGGAGTAAGCAAGTCTGAAGCGATTATGGGGCTTCTACTTGGCGCTGGAGGTGCGGGACTTAGTGGAAGTCCATATGGAATGATGGCCGCAACGCTTCCGCTGTTGAGTCATCCGGCTAGGTCTGTTGCTCTATCTAAACTTCTGCAACGTCCAAAAAGTTACTCACCTGGATTCACTGCTCAACTTGCCCCACGGTTAGGAAGAACGCTTCCTGGCTCTGGGTCTGCGGCTGCCATTGGATTGCTTGAAGACTGACCATAAAAACATGATTAACCGCTTTGAGCTTCTAAACAACCAGATATACAGCACAGCAAAGAATGGCGCGATTGCCATGCCTAGAAACACCTGAGAATTCATTTTTGTCCTTTATTTAGCGAACGCCGGAGAACATTATGGCCGTACCAACTTCCATTTCTGATTGTAACGCAACTGCGGCGAATAACTCTCCGGCTGGCTCTGATTCGATTGGAACGTCGCTAGATGATTATCTCCGCGCTCATGCGGCGATTCTACGTCAGGTATCTGATGATGTAATCCATCTTGCAGGCGGAACGGTAACAGGCCAAATCAAGGGAATTACGCCAGTTGCGGCGGCTGATCTGGCTCGAAAAGATTACGTCGATACCATGCTTCCAAAAGCAGGCGGAACTGTTACCGGACAGATTAAGGGTATCACTCCGGTTGCTGATGAAGATTTGGCGCGAAAAGATTACGTAGATTCTGCTGTTTCTGTGGTTAATACTTCTTCTGGAACTTATACCCCAACAATTAACAATTCAGTAAATCTTAATGCACTTGGTTCAACGGCTGGATTTTCTTACACAAGAGTTGGAAATATTGTAAATGTCACTGGAAATTTTTCACATCAAGCAACTACAAATGGAACATTGACATCAGTAAGAATAAGCCTTCCAGTGGCATCTAATTTTTCTAGTTCTTCACAGGCTAATGGAGTTATTGTTAGTTGTGATAGCGTTCCAACATCTGATAGGTCGTCAGGTACAATATATGCAGACACAACAAATGATGCTTGTGTAGCAAGATGGTATCCAACGCTTAATGGTGTTGCAGGTATTGCTGTTGTTAGTTTCTCTTATCAGGTCATTTAACATGGCTGAACACTGGCAGAAACTACTGGAACACATGCCTTTAGTATCAATGGTTGCTAACAATCAAATCAATCGCTTCGAGTTCAAGGATTTGATTGGTTCGCTTGTGGTTGGGGTTGCCTCTGCGGTATTTGCCAGTTACATCACAGTCAAGGAATTGACCGTAGAAATGCGTTATACGGCGGCGCAACTTGTTCGGCTAGAAGCGACTGTTTATCAAAAGTTGGACATGATTACAAAAGAGGATCAAGAATCGAGAGAGCGCCTTGCTCGTCTTGAGGAAAAATCAGCAATCATACGCAAAATGGAATGAACGGTTGGCGTAAATGAGCAAATACGACTCAATTCTTCAGAATGACAATGTTCAAGCCTTTCTCTCCCTGATTCGTCATACGGAAGGCGCTGGATATACGACGCTATTTGGGGGTGGAATTGTTGAGAATACTGAAGATCACCCACGGATTGCCGTCACGCGCACACTAGGCGGCAAGCCGATCACTTCTACGGCGGCTGGCGCATATCAATTCCTTTCGCGGACTTGGGATGAGTGTGTAAAGGCTTTGGGACTGACCGACTTCTCTCCGCCTAATCAGGATCGTGCAGCGTTATATCTAATCGAACGTCGTAGGGCGTTGCCTGCTGTCATGGAGGGCGATTGGACGACTGCCATTGAAAGGTGCAACCGGGAATGGGCGTCCCTTCCTGGTTCTCCATACGGGCAACCTACCAAGTCTATGGCACACTGTCTTGCCTTCCTTCAGAATTTGAAAGGAGGCGGCGCACAAGCGACCGATACCTTTCCAGAACAAACAAAGGATACCAACATGGCTCCGTTCATTCTTGCAGCTATTCCGTCGCTGATTCAGGCGGCTCCATCACTCATCCGTTTGTTCGGAAATGGTGAGCAATCAGAAAAGAACGCTAAGGCCGCAGAAATGGCCGTAGAGATCGCCAAGGCTGTTACTGAACAATCTACAGCGGAAGGTGCTGTTAATGCGATACAGAGCGACCCTGTAGTTGCTACGGCCTATGCTAAGGCGATTGAGTCGAAGTGGTATGAACTTACCGGAGAATCTGGCGGAGGTGGAATTGAAGGTGCAAGGAAAGCTGATATTGCACAACAGGAAACAGGGCTTTCTCCATTCAAGTCTCCTGCGTTCCTGGTATCCGCGCTACTTCTTCCTTTGGTCTATATCGTCACTGGCGCTGTCGTGTTCCAAGACGGCTGGACGATGGAAATCAAAGCGATGGTTGTATCTTCGATCATCTCTCTCGTATTGGGTGCGGTCACTGGTTATTATTTGGGTACGTCTTTCTCAAGCCAGCGCAAGACCGACATGATGAACTCAAAATGAGAGGCTATCTACTTTCAACTATCGTGTTGATCTTCTACGGCGCTCTATTGCTTGCTTGGATGAACCCGGTATTTGCAGGCCCATACGTTGAAATAGGGGCTTCTGTAATGGATGGATGCCTTACCGACTACGACGAGAAGCGGAAGTTGCAAGGATGCTCTGACAATCCGTTTGGACTACTTGCTGTAGGGTATGAATACAATGGGTTTGCAATTGAGGCAGAGCATCGAAGCTCATTGGTCGAGAAAGACCAAGGCTTAAATGCTCTGACCGTCAAATATCGGTGGGAATGGAAGTAGGCTACATCACTTTACCCATCTCCATTCATAACCTATCTTCGGGTTATATTTCTTTCCGATTGGCCTGCGCTCCAACAGGTTATAGTCGGTAAGCCACCGCTTGAGCGTGTTAGCGCATGATGTTTTAGTCATACCTAGCCGTCGCTCAATCTCCATCGTGGATAGCCATACTTCGCCTTCATTCCATGCGGAACGGTACTTGTCTATCGTGTCTGAATGGCGACGGACATTGATGGTTATCTCGTAGTCCATCTTGTGAAGTTTTTTCTTCTCCTCTCGCATGGGTTGATATTCGGATAGTGGAGTGACGTGGCTGAATAGCATTTGTGACAGGTACATGGAGTTTCACCTATTTAGATGCGCTGTCTTTTGAGATGCCAATCGTCTTGCAGATCGGCGCGACGGATGCGTATTCGCTTGAACACAAGATGGCAAGTGCATCGTCTTTGAGTCCGATTGCAGCAAACGAGCGAGCGGTTTCACGCTTTCCGCATTCGTGGTCTGTCCAGCTCGTTCCTACGCCTACGGAGAAACCTACGCCAGATCCGCCGATCTGTGACGACCCCATACAGGGAGCAGTCGGATACACATTCCCGAGGGTGAAATCAGGAGCTCCGTATGGAGTCGTGATCTGGAAATTTACCCCGCTAGAAGTACCTCCGGAAACCGCCTGGCCTCCGCTAGCAACTGCTTGTCCATAGGCTGATGGGTTGTTATACGAAGTGCTGTTAGAAGTGCTTGCACTGTTGGCAAATGCAAGCGCAGCAGATCGACTGTCAGCAGTGATGTTCTGGCTAGGAGTATTCGACACTGGCTTACGTTTTCCACCTTCGTTTCCGGTGGCAATTGCCGAAGTCGAGATGATTGAAACAAGTGCTGCGATAAAGAGCTTATTCATTTTCAGTGGTTCCTATTGATAGAAATTGGTCAAATTCCCATGGTGAGCAAAGACGACCGACAACGTTTGAATTGTCGTCAATCATTGCCGTCCGTAGTGAAACATGATGCAGGCAGACATTAGAGAACCAGCATCCGTTATGGCCTCCGGTTGGCGTTGGCGCAAGACAGAAAACAGGTTGTATGGTGTCTTTCATGTCAGTCCTAGAACGGTAGGTCTTCTTCAAGATCTCCTGACTTGACGCTAGATTGTTTCTCGCTACGTGCAGGGTAATCATGTTCCTCTGACTTCTTGCTGTCGAGGTCTAACGCATTCACGTTCAGTTCGAGCGAGTAACGATCCTGTCCTTCTTTATCGACCCATTTGCGATTTGTCAGTTCTCCGGTGCAGATAACCTTTCCGCCTTTCTTCAGGAATGGAAACACGCCGGAACCACGCTTACCCCACAGGATAAACTTGATCCAGGTCGTAACCTTCTTGTCTCCGAATCCTGAATCAATCGCTCCGTTGAATGAAACCACGCTCTCACCGGATGCGGTGAATCGTTGCTCGGCATCTGCGCCTAGTCGTGCTGTGCATGTCATTACGTTCATTTTGTTTCTCCTGTGTAAATTGGTGGGGCTACTTTGATCTTGAATACCGGTTTGCTAGGCCAATAACGACTAGTACGTTATCAGGTGTGCAAGCGTCCATCCTCACGTTTCGCCCCATTGATCGTTAAGCCTGCCCTGCCACTGAATCAGCAATCTTGGCGGTATCTACTTCCTTCTTTATTGCGGTGCGTGTCTTTGAACTAATCATGTCAAGCACAGCGACCTTTTCCTCTGTCTCAAGATGCTTGCTTTTAAGGAACGCAAGAATATTTCCTCCTTCTTCGACGCACTTGTCAGCCTCCAACGATACTTCGCGCAGGAACTTTATTTCTTCGTCTGACATTCCTTCAGTTGCTCCAGCAGCAGGCGTTACGCCTTTTGCACTTGCTGCTGATGCCATCTGTTCGGCTGGCGTTTGCGGATCGTCTCTATACTTCGACCCATCCCAACGACCCATATAAATATCCGATCCTACGCCAAGCATCTTCAGAGCAACAGAAAGTGCGTCAGTAACGGCCATTTTCACAGCTTCGTCATTGTGGTGAAGTTGACCCTTTTGCGTTTCCAAAAGCATCGAGCCTCCGATACCTGGAATAGGCGCAGACCATTCGCCATTGAACGCGGTATAAACCGCTACTTGAGCAAACATGAAAACCTGAC
>Ga0209310_1001191_pt1 | contig 20856 bp, 20 predicted proteins | sample AD_UKC030_MetaG_FD_184415 | JGI IMG/M metagenome (GOLD analysis project Ga0209310, IMG submission 184415) | Active sludge microbial communities of municipal wastewater-treating anaerobic digesters from USA - AD_UKC030_MetaG (SPAdes) (version 2) | ecosystem: Engineered > Bioreactor > Anaerobic >...
ACACCGCGCTCGTGTCCGACATCGATTCCGATACTACCGGCTCGATTAATGATACTCTCGTCGTTTATAACGACAAGCTGTATTTCGCTGCCGACGACGGGGAGTCGGGGAACGAGCTCTGGTGTTCTGATGGCACCGAAGAGGGAACCAGATGCGCGGCCGACATCAACGAAGGAGCAGGAAACAGTAATCCGGATGAAATGATCGTGTTCAACGGCAGGCTGTATTTTTCAGCAACGAGCGCGGGCCAGAATAGATTGTATGTGTTCGACAGCACGACCGGCACTGCGGGCGAAATCCGAATGACCTATGAAACATACACCGCATATTCGCCGATGTTTCTTTCCGTTTTTAACGGGAACATCTATTTCAGGGCCGAAATTACAGCTCTGGGAAACGACCTGTGGGTTTCTGATGGCACTGCTGAAGGGACCCAGCTGGTGGAGCAGATCAATACCACTGCCGAGCCCAGCAATTCAAATCCATGGAACTTCACTGTCATGGAGGACCGACTTTATTTCTGCGCGGATGATGGCGCTCATTACTTCGAGCTCTGGACCAGTGACGGCACCAGCGACGGCACGTCCATGGTCAGGGACATTTACGTGGGCGGTGTTACAGACGGGAGCTGGCCATTCGGCGTTGATTGACGATTACCGTGAGGCCCGCGGGGAAACGCGGGCCTTTCACTATTCACTCCACACGGTCCCGTAATCGGCGCGGTACAAATCCCACATGTTCTCCACGAAATCAGACGTGCACCGCCATCCGGGATACGCTCCGGCCTCTGAAGTCACCTGCATGTACCGGTCCTGGTAATCGAAGAGCGCGTCGTGGTTCCAGAGGTCGACCGCGCCCATGATATGGGCGGCGAGCACGAACCCGGCCCACGAATACGCGGTGCAGCACTGCCGGTATGGCGTGAGCCATCCCCTGTTGTCGGCCTCTGGCTGCAGCGAGTGGACGATGCCCCATTCGGGCAGTCCGATGTCGCTCGTCTCGTAGGGAGCGAATTCCTCGGCGCGCTCGTCGGGGCTCCATGCGTCGCTGTGGGTGATGTCGATCTCGGCCTGGGAAACATAGAAGGTCTGGCCATCCTCACCGAAGATTATGTCCTCCTGGCCGATATTAATCATGTCGGTATCGTCGAGCATGATTCCGGCAAAGAGTATAGGCCATTTTCTGCCGCTCGCATGCCCGCCGTTGGGCACCCAGTTCTCCTCGCCGCCGTCCCGGATGACGCCGAACAGGTCGATACCGAGCTGCACATACCTCACCAACAGGATCATCTTGTCTTCGAGGGGGATGTCCAGGTGCAGCATGAGCGCGCCGATGCCGACTTCGGTCGCTATTTCCCTTCCGTAGTCGGGCATGTTGTCGGATGGATGGATGCAGCGGCCCATCCAGTTGGGCACGTGATCGATCCACGGTCGCTCGAAATATGCTGCGACCCCGGTTATGTCCGGCGCTCCTTCCGCGGGGGGCGCAAGCTGCGCGAGCTCTCCGGTGAGAAGGTCCGAGGTCCGGTACCCGGGAGTCTTATCGGTGCCGCAGTAGGGCGGGCGGAAATAATCTGTTTCGCCGGGAGCTGATTCAAGCACGGTCAGTATCGCTGCGGTCCTGAGCTGGGGACGGCCGCCGCTCTCGTCGAGGCTTATGGCGGAGACAAGCGATGAATCCGGTTGAAGCTGAAGCGGCGACCCGGGAGATACGCCGAAGGATACGTTGAGCGCGTCGTCATAGTCGTCATCCGAGGCATAACCGCCGTACATGCTGCTGTCATATCCCTGGGTCGTGCCCAGCGCGGGTGACGGGTTTATCATTGATCCGTTTCGAACCCTGCCCTTGTAGCTGAATGATGGAGGATTGATGAATATTACATTTGCCGGCCCGACGACCCAGTGGTCTCCGTTGGCGAAGGTGCCGTGCGCATATTCCTGGTCAAAGTACCAGGAAATACCGTGTTGGGTCAGCACCAGCGGCGCGTCCGCGGGAGGTTTCGGCATGACGAAAGCTTCATCTTTCCTGTTGCGGATATCGCATCTTATAAAAAGCAATAGTATAATGAGCAGATTTAACTTTTTCATCTTGCCCCCGCAGATTGAAATCCTGACAGGATAGCGCCCGGGAATAATTATTTCAAGGATATTATCTGCCGCAATACTCTGTCAGGGAAGTCGTTCGCTCTTATACCCGGATGTAGCAATTCGCATTAATGTCTTGACCGCCTGTCAAAGGCGCCGTATTTTTAGCAATGCCCAAAAAGGATATTCAATGAGAAAAATCGCCGCGTCCCTGTTTCTTTTTATATCAGCCGCGCTTCTTCTTTCAGCCGGATGCGACTGCTCGATGGTTCATGTGCCCGAGAGCCCGTTTCCCGGATCGCTCAGGGGTGAAGCCCTTTCATCGACCGAGGTCCGGCTTACCTGGTCCATGCCGACGGACCTTGATTGCTCGGGGGATTTTTCGGTTTACCGGGGCGACACGGTGATCGGCGCCTCATACGTCTATCATTATACCGATACCGGCCTGTCGCCCGGGCAAACGTACAAATATTTCGTGCGCATAAGAGGAAAAGCCGGAAAAAACGCATTCACGAACACGGTCACGGTCACGACGAATCCCCAGGGGAACGTCTTCTATGTTGACCCTGCAGCCGGCAGCATGGACAATGACGGCTCATCGGATCACCCGTGGCGCACCCTGCAGGAGGTGTTCGAAAACGGGCTCATCGAGATGAAAGTTTATAGCGAGCTTCCCCCTGATGAGAATACGCCCTTGGAAATTATCAATCCCGACGGTCCGGTCAAGGGTGGAGATGTCATCGTACTCCGGAGCGGGTATCACGGCTCTGTTTTCCTTCGCGGCGGGTTCAATGACCGGTTCATAACCATCATGGCCCAGGATGGCCAAACTCCCGTTCTTTCCAGCCTTGTTCTTTCATCCGTATCACGCTGGCATGTGAAGGGTCTCACGATCACCCAGGACGAAACGGTAACTGGCGTGGAATATCAGAACACGACACTGGTGACCATCGAGTCCCATGGATGGCACGGTCCGGCACATAACATCATTATCGAGGGCTGCCGTCTTTCATCAGTCAGTGATTCATCCTCGTGGGATGCAGAGGACTGGGATGACCTGGCCTGCAACGGCATCATGTCCGGTGCCGAGGATGTGCTGATCGAAAATAATTACCTGAAGAACGTGAATTTCGGCATCACGGTCGACGGAGACCGCACCGTGGTCAAGAAAAACACGGTCGACACATTCGACGGGGACGGCATGCGCGGCAACGCCCATGACCTGACCTTCGAGGGCAACACAGTCAAGAACTGCATCGATTCGGGCAACGGTAACCATGACGACGGGTTCCAGTCCTTTTCGGTGAACGGCGCGCCGCCGTGGGAGCGTGTCGTGCTCCGGGGCAACACCATCATCAACAACGAGGATCCGGACCAGCCGCTCAGGGGTTGTCTCCAGGGTATCGGCTGCTTCGACGGATGGTACATCAACTGGATCGTCGAGAACAACCTGGTCATCGTCGACCACTGGCACGGGATTTCACTGTACGGCGCGATCGAATGCCGCATCGTCAACAACACCGTGCTGAACCCGTATCCGGTGATCGACCAGGCGCACAGCATATGGATCATGGTCACTTCCCATAAGGACGGGTCGCCGAGTTCCGGCTGTCTTATTCGCAACAATATTGCGTGGAACCTGAATTACTCGGGCGATACCGATCAGGACCACAACATCATCATCAGCGATCCTGATGCCTACGCCGGTTATTTCGTTGATCCCGATTCATTCGATTTCCATCTCAGGGGCGACGCTCTCGCGATCATCGACGCGGGATCACCGGCACTCGCGCCGCTATACGACTTTGACGGTAATCAGAGACCGGCAGGGGATGCGGTCGATCCGGGAGCGTTCGAGTATATGCCCTGAAAGAAGCTGTAATCCTGAATCATTTCGGCATGTCATCAAGCCCGCCGCCGTTTTCAACGTTCGTGTATCCGCGGCTTTCGAGAATTTTTTTTGCCCTGGAGCTCCGGTTGCCGGTACGGCAATAAACCACTATCGGTTTGTTCTTGTCGCCGAAAAGGGATAATTTCTTTTCTATCTCGGCTAGGGGGATATTGATTGCCCCGTTGACATGCCCGGATGAAAACTCTTCGGGTGTCCGTACGTCTACAGTGAGGGCTCCCTGGCTGATCATTTTGTCTATTTTCTTTCGGTGCTGGCTGTTTGAATATGATATCGAAATATAGATGAGAAGTGCGAGCCCCGCGGCCAGCGTCGCCAGGATTTTTATTTTCTGAGTTGATAGAATACTGATCATGAGTGTCTATCTCTCCATGCACGTGACGATTTCGCCGATATACAGGCGGTGATAATCTTTCCCGGGGTAGTTCTTCTCGATTTTCTGATCCAGAAAGGCAGACGGGTCGAGGTCCTGGCTGTAGATTTTGGCGCACTCGATGACAAGCCGGGCCTCGGAAAAATACACAGAGCCGCTTTCGGTGAAGGCCGGCGTGAGTCCGGTCTCCTTGACCTTGTCGGTGTCGCGGCCCGAATGGGTTCCGCAGAAGTTCAGCGTTTCCCGGTACTGGCCGCTGAAAAAGGAAAGCGTGAAAGTCGGATTTTTTTCGAGATACTGGTAAGTGTGTCTGGTCGGGCGTACATACACGAAGCATACGTTCCTGTTCCAGAGCACGCCCAGCCCTCCCCATCCTGCGGTCATGGTGTTGAACGAATCCTTCGTTCCCGCGGTCAGCAGGAAATAATCTTTGCCGACCAGTGTGAACACGCTGTCTTTTATCTCTTCGGGTTTGATGGTGCGCATAGGGATACTCCACTGTGATTTATTCATTATCATGAAGACATGCCCGCATTTCAGAAATCAAGAAAAAAATCACTGAACTTTGCGGGCATCGTCCGGATTCTCTTTCAGGTCCCGCCGCCGGCATCCATCAATTTGACGAAGCACGATATCCCGGATCTGCGATGCACTGATGCAGTATCATGGAGTTATGAGAAATCTCTGAATCCGCTTTTAGCGTTTTTTTTAATGATGCAACGGGTATCATTAAGGGAAATAGTTGATCTTGTGCTGGAAGGATTTCAATATTTCTGTCCAGGCGCGGCGATGAGATTGAAAAAGCAAAAAATCAATACCGGGTTCTCAGTATTTTCGTTGACAAATCTTTCTTTGAACGGTTTCTTATTATTCAAAGTCATTATCCCGGTGAAGATTACCGAATCGATGTTAAGCGCGACGCTTCTCCCGGGGATTAACCGGACAAATTGAATGAACCTTCAGAAATCGATTAATAAGACAAAAACCCCGAAATCCAGGGACAGAAAAAATCAAATACTCGAATGCGCCAAGGTTATTTTCGCCAGGAAGGGATTTTACGAAACGCAGATCATCGATATTGTAAACGAACTCAATATCGGAAAGGGCACTCCGTACCAGTATTTTGAAAACAAGGAGGAGCTTTTTCTTTCACTTATCGAGAGCATATATCAAAGCTGGAGGGACTTTCGGCGCAACAGGTCGTCAGCGGCCGCATTGGCCGCGCCTGCGGATTACTTCAGAAGAGAATTCTCCGGAATCATGCATTTTTTTCACAATGACCCGGACAGCGCCAAAATTTTACTGAGAATGGGGCCGGGTATAAATCGTTCCATTGAACCGTTCGTGAGCCGGATCGAACAGCATTTCATTGATGAAATAAAATCAGGAATCAAAAAGGGAATCGAGTTCGACGTTATCGAGAAGGATTGTAATATCGAGCTCCTGACGAACGTTATTTTCGGAACAGCTACCCGGATCGCGTATTACTATATCGCGCGAAACAACGAGACCGTTACCAAAAGAAAGCTGGACGGAATCATCGGTGAAACGGCCGAAATGCTGATAAAAATAATCTATAAAAAGGAATACTGGTGATTTTTTTTGTCATATAAATACTGAAATCTCAGTATTTATATGACATTAAACATGGCGCCAGGGAAAAAATTATGATGCAGATACTCGAAAATATCAGGGTGCTCGACCTCTCTCAATTTCTGTCAGGACCGCGTGCAAGCCAGCTTATGGCTTTTTTCGGCGCCGAAGTAATCAAGATAGAACCGCCGGCCGGAGACTCGATGAGGCTGCTGTTGAAGGTCAGCGGTTCAGAACGGTCGATGAGCTGCCTTCACCAGAACAAGAAAGGGATCATCATTGACCTGAAAAAAAAGGAAGGGGCGGATTTATTCGTCCAGCTCGTTGAAAGATCGGACGTGATAATTGAAAACTTGAAGCCGGGGACACTCGACACGATCGGCCTGAATTATGAAAACCTGAAACAACGAAATCCGCGGATCATCTACGCAAAAATATCGGGTTTCGGCAATGACGGCCCGCTGGCCGACAGGACTGCCTTTGACATCATTTCACAGGCAACAGCAGGGATCATGTACGCCAATGGAACCGTCGACAGGCCGCCGGGCGTTTTTTTCGGCGATCTCACTTCGGGCGCATACTGTGCATATGGCATCATGCTGGCCCTCATGGCCCGCGAAAAAACCGGGAAAGGGCAGTTCATCGACATATCGATGCAGGACGTGATGTATTTCCACAATTTCTGGTGCTTCACGGAGAAGGCGAACGGCCCTGTAAAGGATAACATTAAGCAGCTGTTCGGCCGGGAGATGAAAAAATTTTTGTCCGATCATGAGCATCCGATGCCTTTCTGGAGCACGTATAAATGCAGCGACGGATATGTCTGCGTGGTTGCACTGACTGACAATCAGTGGAACAGTCTGCTTGAAACTATCGGCCGGCCGGATCTCATTCAGGATGCGCGCTTCTCGCATTTCGTGAACAGGGTAAAAAACGCAGACGACGCCCGGGCTGTCATAAACCGCTGGATGGAGCAGTATTCATGCGAAGAGGTCGTCGCCAAGCTGACAGGCAGGCGAATTCCCTGCGGGAAGGTGGTCGACTATGATGAAGTCAATAAAGACGATAACCTCGATTCGCGGGGGATGTTTGCTAAAGTGAACCATCAAAGGTTTGGCGATATAGATGTGCCGGGAAACCCGGTGAATCTGTCAGACACGCCGGGTTTCATTTCATCTCCCTCGCCGGATCTCGGTGAGCATACCGAAGAAGTTTTGGAAAAAATTCTCGGCGCTTCGCCTGAAGCGATCAGGAAGCTGAAAAAGGGCGGGGTAATAGCCTGAAGCGGAAGACAGAGACATGAATGTTAAAAACACCGAATCATCATATATGAGCAGCTTTTTCAATCCCGGATCGCTGGTTATCATTGGCGCATCCAATGCCCCTGGAAATCTCGGCGCGCCGATGTGTCACTCGCTGAAAAAACTGGGATACGAAGGGAATGTCTTCGTGGTGAACAGGAAGGGGGAGGAGGTGCATGGATGCGCCGGTTTCGTTTCGATCAGTGAAGTCCCTGGAAAAATTGAACTGGCGGTGATCCTGACGCCCGCGAAGACCGTGCCCCGGATCATGCGTGAATGCGGGGAAAAGCGAATCTCGAACGTTATCATCGAAACCGCCGGTTTCGGGGAGCTGGGGGAAGAGGGGAAGGAACTGCAGCAGGAGATCGATCTCACGGCAAGGGAATACGGCATCCGCTTCATCGGGCCGAACTGCATCGGGTCAATGGATGCGCACAGGCGGTTCACCAGCTTTTTCGGGGTGAAACCGGGCGTTTTCGATGAATTATTCGACAACCCGGGCGAGACATCCATCATCACCCAGAGCGGAGGGGTTGGGACGCTTGTTCTGCGTTCTCTCATGTCCGATGTCGTCGGATTCAGCAAGATTGTCAGCATCGGCAACAGGGCCGACATAGATGAATCAGACATGCTTGAATATCTGGCAAACGATCCACTCACCGGAGTCATCTGCATGTATCTTGAAAACATCGGCGACGGGAAAAAACTGATGCGCGCGGCGTCTGGATCGGACAAGCCGGTACTGGTGTACAAGGCCGGAACGACAAGCCAGGGAGCCCGGGCAGCTTCTTCGCACACCGCAGGTATGGCGAATAACAATCTTGTCTTCGAATCCGCCTGCAGGCAGGCAGGAATCGTCAGGCTCAAATCGGTGACCGAACTGTATTCCATGCCCAAGATATTCGTATCCATGCCCGTTTTAAAAGGAAATCGTGTCGTGATAGTCACCAATACCGGGGCCTTTGGGACGATTTTAACTGACCTGCTGGTGAATTCGGGCATGAACCCCGTTGTTCTTTCTGATAAAATGCAGGCGGCCATCGTCAATACCGCAACGGTTTTCAACGCCGCAAATCCGATTGACCTCGGGCCCGGCATCGATGGAGAGGCCTTTCTCAGTGTTTTCAGGCTGTTGCTGGAATCCGACGAGGTAGACGGGTTGGTCCTCGCGATAAATGTGTGGCAGCAGTCGATAATCGACGCAATTATCAGATTGACGGATCTATGCCGTGAATATGGAAAACCGGCAGCAATCTACACGCCGAATTCGATTGAACGGGTTCTGCATGTCCGCAGAAATTTCGGTATTCCCGCATTTGAAACGCCTGAAGAAGCTGTCCGGGCATTGGTTGTTTCCCACCGGTATCATGTGATCCAGTCAAAGAAAAGCGTCAACGGCTCCAGGAACACCATGATGCGCGACAAAAAATTCACCGGCGATAAACCGGTCGGCGCAGACGATACAATGATCCCCGGCATGGTAGAGTCGGTCGATCAGGCGATAGAATAATCATCAATACATTCATCATTCTCGGTTTGCTTGTTTTAAATAATTGTTCATTCCTTTCATTCTTTTTTCGCAGGCGAAAAAATACAGACATGCCTGCAATAAATATAATTTTCAGAGGAGAGTGCAGCAATGATTGTGTTATTGCCGTATTTCATGCTTTTCTTTCTGTTTTTATCGTTTACGGAAGAAGCAAATGCGACGAGGCTTTACCAGGAAAGCGGTATTTTCCCGAACCACAGCGTCGAATTTGTCAGAACCCAGAACAGGAACGCATCGATCTCGGTCGACGCCGCTTACTATAATCCTGCAGGCCTCGTATTCATGGAAAAGACCGGGCTGAGCATCATGTACAGCAATCAGACTTACAATGTCCGCAAGGAGCACACGCTTGATTACTACGCGATCAAGGCGGGGGATTACGAAACGGTCCAGACATATCACACCAGAAAATCTTTCACCGGCAGTCTGCCGGATTATTACTATGCGGAAACGGTTGCTCCTGCGCTGCCCGACATCTATGTCGCGTACCGTGACAGAACCGGCGGAAGGGACTGGGCGGTATACTGCCATTTCGGCATCATGCAGGGCGCCAGCGACACCTTTTTCCCGAGGGGACTGGCGATCATCGACTGGGGAAACCTCGCGGCGCAGGAATCACAGCTTGCGATGGCTGACCCTGAAATTTCAACATCGGTCTTTAATTCATTTTCCAGCGACGCCGAAGCGACCCGGAACGAGCGATTCATCGGGTGCGCGGCCGGAGGGGCTTACAGGTTTCTCGACTGGATGTCTGCGGCGGTTGGGATCCGGTATATTTATTACAGCGGGAATATGCACATACGCGTGAAAAACATCATGTACGTGGTTAACGGAGTGATCGATAAAGACCCGGATTACAACTGGCATATCGACACCGATTATAAGGGCCATGGGGCAAGCGTTATTTTCGGGTTGCATTTCAATCCCCTGGACGCCCTCAATATCGGCTTCAAATATGAATATCACACGCCCGCCGAAATCGTGAAAAAGACCAATCACCTGAAAGTCAATCCGCTGATCGAAGCAAGCGGGAACCTCGACATTTACAAGGACGGTTCTTCCGGCGACGAGATGGAATACTCGGCAGGAAATGGTAAACGGACTTTCACCCTGCAATACCCCATGCAGTTCGATCTTGGGATTTCATATGCCGTCCTCGATAATCTGAAAATCGAGGCATCCGGGGAAATAACGCTTCGAAGACTGCGCGATATGGACGGTAAGGAAAATGCATACAAGGATATCGGGTACCGACTTGGCGCATGCATCGAATGGTGTTTCGTCAAAAACGTGTGCATCAGCGCGGGATATTGCTACAACGATTTCGGGATCAGCGAGGGCAAGCGGGACGAGGCGGATTCGCTTTTACCGAGCCATACCGTGGGCGGGGGCCTGGGATTCAGGGTCACCGACAGGTTTGACCTCAACATCGGCGCTTCATACGAGTATTTCATGCAGAGGAAGGTGTATTACACGGAATACAGCAATGTAAGCATGCCGATATATCATTATCTTTCAAAAACATTCAATGAATACAGGATCAGCGTGGCAATCGGGCTTACATACCGCTTTCTCGGGAAGGAGCTTGAAGATAAAAAAACGGAGAGCGCAAAAATGGACCTCAAGGCCCAGGAATCCCCTTGAATTTAGGTCCGGATCGCAGAAAAAATTGATAAATTGTTGAAATATTCCCCGGTTGATACTATTCCATGTCCATCCCCGAACGGGAAACCGTGCGTTTCCCGTCAATTGCCGGATCCACGGCAAACGGTATGGCATTTGCAGAAGAATACAACAGGCAATGACCCCTCCTGAACACATGCTGATCGGTTTCTCGATCGCCAACATCTTCTACTCGGTCCAGAAATTTTTCGATCGAAAATATCTGCCGTACCTGCTCATGATTACATTCGCGGTCATCTTTGCGGTGCTTCCGGATTTCGACTCGTTCTTCGGCAATTACGCATCCACAAACGTGTACGTCGGGCACCGCGGCCTCACGCATTCGATCGCGTTTATCCTGCTTGCATCTGCCGCAGCAATTCCCGCGGTATGGATCTACGGCGCAGCCGCATTCCCGGGAATCGGGGACAGGCATGAAGCCGGAAAAATGTATGCCGCGTTCTTCGCGCTCGTGTTTTTGTCGGGCATTTCGCACCTGCTCGCGGACCTTCCCCAGCCCGCGGGAGCGTGGGGAGGCATTCCCCTGCTGTACCCGTACCGGTCGAACGGTGAATTCGTGCGTTCGGGGGGATGGGGGATGCTCGGATGGTACGACTACCGGGTGATGTGGACCTTCACCTATGCCGCTCTTGCATCCGCCATGGCGATCGTGTTCATGAACATTTCGGGTCGGATGCGATTCGGCCGCGTGAAGAAGATACTGGCCGCAACTCTCCTCGCGGTCAACCTCGCTGCGTTCGCATGGCTTGTGGATCATGTAAAGAATTCGGAGTACGTGAGCGCCCGGCACTGGGAGAAGGTGCAGGATGAATATCTCGCGCACGCGGGGCCGCTGGTGCGCGGCATTACCATTTCGGGAAGGGATTTCTTCCTGCGGCTGTTTTTCAGCGTGAGGTGAAAATCCATATAATTGCTTTCCGTGTCTTGCGTGAAAATTGTTTTGTTGTCGGCAACAATATAGCATAGAAAATAAATGGATTACCGGAGGAAACCCATGAATCCAAAGAGAATAGTATCCCTGAGCAATGCCATCGCGATCGTCTCGATCCTTTTACTGCTGTACTGGGTATTCATTTTCACGTCCATGCAGGTGTTCGGATTGAAAATATTCAGGGAGAACCTCACCGAAACATTTTATCTCAGCATCGTGGGTATTCTGGCGCTGCTTTCAGGTGCGCTGATCGTGAACATCATGTTCAATATGACGCGCATCGCAGAAAAGCATAACAACGACGCCGTCGCTGAAAAATCACTCAACAAAAAAGTGCTGGCGGGTTTCATTGTGAGCTTCCCGGTAATTTTCATCCTGCTGATTGGGGGTGATTCGCTTACCACGAGAAAGAAAGAAAAGCTCCTGCTCGCATCAGCGTCGTCGATAATCAAAAGCGACGCATTCGGTAATATGCATCTGGATAAATACCAATTTAAAAAAGAATGGATCGACAAGGCATCGAACATGCTTGCAGTGATGTCTTCGACGGATAATAATTTCAATTCCGTTTCAATCATCGTCAATGACACAATTGAGGGCTCAGATGTTTTTCTTGAATACGCGCAGTTCAATGATTTCGATGGCAAAGATCAATCGATTAAGAAAACACAATTCATGCTCTCGACTTCGCTTCAGGAGCGGGAATACCTGAATGATGTTTTTCATGATAATCATCGAGGGGAATTGTTCGTTTCCCACGATGGTGATTACAAGTTGTTTTTTCCGGTAAGCGTCGGCGGCAGAGTGTTTGTCCTGCTTTTTTCAGACCAGCAGCGATACGGGAAAATCGGCAGTTAGCAGTGTTGTCGTATCCGATAATCTCTTGACAAACCTTGACGGCCGGGGTACAAGGGACGATTTTTAATTTTAGGGGGGATATATGCCTGCAAAAAAAGTGAAGTGCATCCATTGCGGAACCCTGGTCGACGAGTTCGTGACCGAGTGCCCCAATTGCGGAAAGCCCGTGGCCAACAAATGGGCCCCGACCAAGGTGAGCGAAGCTCCCTGGAAATGGACCCCGGCCAAGAAAAAAATGAATCCGCTCATCCCGGTCGCCGCAATAGCCGTTGTCGTTGCAGTAGCGGCTCTCGTTTACCTGAGAATGATCAAGTAGCTTCCTGAAAAGAACCCGCCCGGGGCCGGGAATAATCGCCCCGTCATCTACCTTTTACGGCACGCGAACAGCGTGTGGCTGATCCCGATATTGTCGATATCTTCCTCGACCGTGAGCCCGGCCTCCCTGAGGCAGCGCATCATGTCTTTCGAGTGGTACATCTTGCTGTTGCCGTTGGCCATCGCGGTGAAGTACAGCGAGGTGCCGATCACGCAGTAGCGCGCGGCCTCGAACGCCTGGCGGTCCCAGTAGGTCTCCATGATGAAGAGCACCGCCTTTTCATCCATCGCGTCATAAGCCCGCTTCAAAATCGAAACGATCTCGTCCTCGGAGAAGCAGTCGAGGAACTGGCTCATCCAGATCGCGTCGTGTCCTTTCGGGAACGGCTGCGTGCGGTCGAGTATGTTGATGGGATGGGTGAGTATCCTTTTTTCGAGTCCCTTTTCGGCGATGTTTTTTTTCGCCATCGCGAGCTGGCCCGGCAGGTCGAGTATGGTGACCGTGACGTCCGGGTCGTGATCAACGCACTGGAACGCCCACTTGCCCGTGTTGCCGCCGATGTCCATGAGCTTTTTGGGTTTGTACTTGAACACGCGGGGCAGGGCAGCGGGAAACGCGTCGTCAGAATAGAAATGGTCGAACGCGAACCAGCTCTCCTGCGCCTTCGGCGGCAGCGACGACAGGGCCTGGTAGATGGTCTCCCACTCGCCGAATTCCTTGAGGCCTGCCGGTTTGCCTTTCTCGATTGCCTCGTCGAGATGGAACATTCCCTTGTAGCACACGTCGTGCGAGAAGTCCATGTTGACCCTGGTCATGCGGTCGTTCAGGATGAAGAATCCGGTCTTGGTCATGAAGTATTTCTCGTCATCGAGCTTCAGGATGTCCATGGCGAGCCCGGCCTCGCAGAGAACCTTGACCCCGTACAGCGAGACCCCGGTCTTCTCGGCGATCTCGTTGGGAGTGAGGCCGGTGCGTCGGTGCTTCTTTACGGTCTCGAGAATGCCCGAGTCGCGCAGCACACGCGCGGCCTGGAACATCAACGGCGCGAGCGCAATTTTCTGGGCGTCGAATTTCGCCTGGAGGTTCGATATGTCGTCGTCGTACAGCCTGCTCATGGTTTACATCCTGGTGTGTTTGTTATACGGGAGACCGGGCCCGGATTCGATTGCGATACCTTAGGCGCGCCCGGGATTTTGTCAAGGAGTTTGTTTTTGGGGATGCCCCGGGCCGTATCCCCAAAAAAAGCTTGAAAAGCCCGGCCCCTGTTGTAAACCGCCTTCATACGAAAAAAAGCTTATTGAGAGGAAACAATGCAAGATCTTAAAAAGGCCTACACCACCGTCATGGATGACCACTTCCCCGACGAGATGACCATATCCTTCGGCGACCAGAAGCTCGTGTATAAAAAGAGGGCGTGGAAAATCGAGGAGGACGGCAGCGTGATAGAGAAGGGGCTGCGCTACGGCGAAAATCCCGGCCAGGAAGCGGCCATGTACGAGCTCGTCAACGGCAACCTGGTATTGGGGGGATGCAAATTCATCGAGCCTGGTAATTCACTGACCAGCGGGATAGACGAGGCCATGCTCGTGCAGCCTGGCAAGCACCCGGGAAAGATCAACCTGACCGACATAGACAATTCGCTGAACGTGCTGAAGTACCTCGCCGCGACCCCGGCCGCGGTCATCGTGAAGCACAACAACCCGTGCGGCGTGGCAAAGGCCGGCGGAATTGCCGAGGCCTTCAACAAGTCGTTCCGCGCAGACCGCATCGCGGCATTCGGCGGGTGTGCGGCCCTGAACCGCACCGTCGACAAAGAAACCGCGGAGCTCATCGCCGCCCAGTACCTCGAGGTGGTGGTCGCGCCCGAGTATGACGGCGCGGCGCTCGACATATTACGGACCAAGAAAAACCTGCGAATTGTGCAGATACCCCGCATCGACCGTCTCGAGAAATTCCGCGACCAGCGTTTCGTCGACTTCAAATCGCTCATCGACGGCGGCATCATCGTGCAGCAGTCTCCGCTCAACATCGTCAAGACAAAAGCCGACCTGAAACCGGCAGAGGCCGAGTACAAAGGTCAGAAGTATAAAATAGACCGACTCCCGAACGACCGCGAGTACGATGATCTGCTTTTCGGCTGGTTTGTCGAGCAGGGCGTCACGTCGAACTCGGTGCTTTACGTGAAGGACGGCGTGACAGTCGGCATCGGAACCGGCGAGCAGGACCGCGTGGGCGTTGCCGAGATCGCGGTGTTCAAGGCCTACACCAAGTACGCGGACCTCATCTGCTTCGACACCTACAAAATGTCGTACAAGGAGATGGAGCTTGCGGTCGAGCGCGGCGAGAAGGATGAAAGACTGCTCGACGAGATCGACGACGAGACCGAGGAGGCCTGCGGAGGTCTCATCGGGGCGTGCGCGGTGTCGGATGCGTTCTTCCCGTTCAGGGACGGCGTGGATGTCGTGATCAACGAGGGGATTTCGGCGATCGTGCAGCCCGGCGGATCGATGCGCGATTTCGAATCGATCGAGGCCTGCAACCAGGCCGTTCCCAAGGTTTCCATGGTGTATACCGGCCAGCGGGCTTTCAAGCATTAGAAATAATCTGGTGAACAAAAAAAGCCGGCATGAAGCCGGCTTTTTTTGTTCATATAATTAGGACTTACCGCATTTTCTTTTTCTCGTATTCCTTCATGTACTGGTCAATGAGGCTTTCGCTCTTTCTTTCGGCTTCTTCCTGCTTCACCGGCTTCATCCTTGTTTCAAAGAAGGTGACGAATGTCTTGGCCGGGCTGGTGACCACTTTCTTTATGCCATAGAAGATGTTTGCAAGAAACTCCAGTATCGACTTGCCGATGTTGCGCTTGGCTCCCGCGCCTGACTTCCCGGTCCTGAGCGAGGTCAGGGTTGACGGAGTATCCAGGACCGAGCCGGTAAGCTTTGGTGCGGCAGCAGATACTTTTGACGCCACGGACGATGCCCTGGCCGCGGCTTTTCCGTACATGGCCGGTATCGGGTTGGGGCCGCTGGTAATGGTGACGGCCGGGGTCCTTGATATACGCTTGGGTATTTTACGCGAGAAGTATATGGCGGTGTTCGACTCTACGCCGCGGTCGATCGCAAACAGGAAGAGATAATACACATACATGATCGCGTTGTAGAAGATGAGAAAGAACGCGATCCAGATTTCGAGAAAAGCCCAGAGCATTTCGTAGAATATCTTGGCGAAATCCCCTATCTTGAACACGAACGTGTACATGTTGTCGATAGCGGAGTTCGAGAATTGCTTGACCATGCTGTATTTCATGATAACCCTCCCACGGTTGACTTTATGAAAATATCACAGAATTAATTCGCGTCAATAAAAAATCGTTCATTATGCTTGATAACATGTTAAATCCAGTAGACCTGCATCGCCTCTTTCAATGCGTCAGATTCCTTTTTGCCCTTGATCATTTCGACGAGCTTCAGGGCGAACGGTATCGCGCACCCGGGGCCCTTCCCGGTCAGGATGTTGCCGTCGAGGATGAAAGGGCCCGGAATATATTCTGCCCCCAACAGCTCATGCTGGAAGCCCGGGTAGCAGGTGGCCTTTTTCCCGTCGAGGAGTCCGGCGCGGCCGAGGACCATCGGCGCGGCGCAGATTGCGGCAAGGATGCCGCCGCGGTTATGGATATCCCTGATGATCCGGTTTACACGCGCGTCATCGGCCAGGTTCTGGCTGCCGGGCATGCCTCCAGGCAGGGCGATGCATCCGAAAGAGCCGCTGTCGATCGCATCAATGGATGTGTCTGTGTTCACGGCGATGCCGTGCGATCCGGCCACCGGGTTTTCTCCCAGTGCGGCAGACACTGTATCGATGCCGGCCCTTCTGAGCACATCGATGATGGTAACTGCCTCGATCTCTTCCATGCCCGCGGCAAGCGGCACCAGTACTTTCATTTCTACCTCTGTATTTTGGCGATGATGCCCGTCACCATATCTTCGGCAACGGCTAATTTTTCCTTCAACGCTTCCTTCTCATCGGGCAGGAAATCGGACAGAACGTAATCGGCGACCGGGACATCGGGATTGTCGGGCCTGCCGACTCCGATGCGTATACGGTGGAAATCTCCGGAACCGATCCGCTCCATTATCGACCTGAGGCCGTTATGGCCTTTGTGTCCGCCGTCTTTTTTCTGCCTGATCTCGCCGAACGGCAGTTCGATATCGTCGTGGACCACGATGAGCCCATCGGCTTCGACCCGGTAATAGGCGCAGGCCTCGGACACCGCGTTTCCGCTCAGGTTCATGAACGTCTGCGGAAAGAGAATGATTCCGTCATTGTCACCCAGGGTCAGCTTCCCGGTAAGAGAAGAGAATTCCTTTTTTGACGGGACGCAAGCATGCCTGTTGACCAGATACTGCCCGAACATGAAGCCGACGTTATGCCTGTTTCCGGCGTATTTTTTTCCTGGGTTTCCCAGGCAAGCGAGAATGAACATGGATATATTCCTGCTGATTTATTTAATAAGAATACTGTGCGATTTTCTGTCAAGTGAGATTAGGTCGGGGGTTTGGGCGGGACCGGTACTTACAGTTTTTTGACGAAATCCTCGGCGTCATTGATTGAGTTGAATATTTTCATTTTTTTTGAAATACCGGTCAGGTTCAGCATCTGTATGATTTCGGGTTTCACATTGGCGATCACCAGGTGCCGTTTTTCGGATATCATCTTTGAATAGAAGAGCACTATCACGCCGAGAGTTGAGCTGTCGATGAAAGAGACTTCGCCCAGATCGAGGAGCACATGCTTGTCGGTCGTGAGACAGAAGTTCAGCTCTTCCTGGAAAAGAGTTATGTTCTCCACGGAAAGAGATCCGTGTATATTCAGGATGGCGCATTTGTCTTTATCAATCCTGTCTATTTTCATGTTTTACCGGAATAACTCTCTGCAGTTTATTGAACCCTGGTGCTGATAAAACGTCCCGTTTTGTAATTATCGGACATGACATGCGATATCTTTACTCCTGGTACGAGGAATTGCCGGTTAATCAGATATAATTCCACAGGATTTCCAGGATGGCCTCATCAAGATTTGGGTAGCTCTCCATGATTTTCCGCCTGATCTGTTCGAGGTCCATGCTTTTCCGGTAATCCGAAAGGAGCCGGAATCTCCCGGTCCTTCTGCCGATGATGAACAGCTCCCTGTCTTCCTGCTGCATGCTCATGAAACGGTCGATCGGGGCCATGATCCTTTCCCTGCCCTCCGGAAGCTTGCCGTCAATGTCCTCGATCAGGTTCATGATATGGTCGCTCTTGACGATGCTGGTCACGGGGCCGAGCGCTTCCAGAAACAGCTTTATTTCCCTGACCTTGTCTTCCTCCGAAGGCGCAATCCACCGGCCGTCCCTGATCAGGCCGAAAAGAGGCGTGTCCGGGAGAGGAACCACGCTTCGCAGGCGGATGAAAGTCGGGTTTATCTCGGTGAGCACCCTGGCCGATTCGCGCGCGCTTTCCTCGAGATGCGCCTTGCCTCCGGCGCCCGGCATGTAATACTCGGAAAGCTCGAACCCGGCCTCCATCGCCTTTTTCCCGGCGCTGATCTGTTCCTCAGGCGTGGCGCCTTTCATGATCAGATCAAGGACCGTCCGTGAGCCGGATTCAAGGCCGATATGAATCCGGTCTAGGCCGGCCTCCCTGAGGAGTTTCAGGTCGTCGATGCTTTTACGGGCCACGGTACGGGCCCTGGCGTAAGTCGTAATCCGCCTGATCGAAGGAAATCGTTTTTTGATATAGCGAAGGATTTCGGCGACATCGTCGGTTTTCATCACCAGGGAATCGGCGTCCTGGAGGAACAGGCTTTCCATCCCGTGGTAGAGCCAGAACACGACCTGCCTGACGCTGTCCTCGCTGAAACCGGTTTCTTCGACGACACCCGATATGAGACCGCGGTCGATGATTGGCGTGCCGTTTGTCTGCGCAGCTGCTGCGACCTTTTCGGCGATCACGGCCACTGTGTCGATGTCGGCCTTGACTTCCTCGACGCTCCTGCGCGAGAATTTCTCGCCCTTGTAGGAATGGCAGAAGGCGCACTGGTTCCACGGGCAGTTCCTGGTGAGCCTGAGCAGAATGCTTCCAGCCTCGCTGGGAGGGCGTATCGGTCCGAGCTCGAAGTTTCGGCATCTGTCGTCGTTCATTGCGGCTCCTTTATGTCGTCAATCATTGTTTTGAGCTGCAGCCTGACTGCCCTGTTCAGCGCCTCCTGCATTATATTTGCCTCGGGTTCGCATTCCGTCGGCGCCACATGGATTACGTCGAAAGTGCGTGGAAACCTTTTCCAGAGAGTTTCGCCGGTGATCATGTCGATCAGCTCGGCTGTCATTTCGAGGTCATAGTAGCATGACGGCAGTCCCCGGTAATTATTGTAATTGTAACCCCACGAGTCCACTGAGACGGCCAGGAGATACCGGCTGGGGTATTTGCTTTTTAAGGAGCTGAACCCGGAGAGGTCTGTGCGATCTTTCTCTCTGAGAGCCGCCGCAATCGAGGCGTGATTGGCGTTCTGAAATGCATTGTCCACGACATCGAGCGACATGATTCCTTTCAGGTCACGACCCATTGCGCTGAAGTTGCGCACGAGGATGTCCCTGAATCCGCTGGCGGCAAAGAGTTGTTTTATTGTCCGTTCTTCCTTACCGGCAAGGCTATTGTCATTCGGTCCAAGGGAATATTTGCCCCAGACAATGATGTCGGTGTACGGTTCGGGCACCGGCTTGACGTAGAGAGCGGCCCTGATCTCGGAGCCTTTTATGTTGTCGGAGTATCTGATGTTTTCCGGACCGCATGCGCCCAGAAAAACCATCGCGCCGGATACAAGAGCTGCTATACGGTTCATGACGCTCCCTCCTTGTTTGCTTCATGCAATTATCACGGACGGTAAGGATATTAGACATTCTACCGGGAAACTGTTTCGATTGTATCATCTTTTTAATCACGAAGCTATAATCAAGAAAAATATTCGATGTATTGCAGATCTTTTCTTATATGGGGTTCAAGGGGCGGAGCCCCTTAGAAAAATCTCCCTGATATTTATCTTGACAGTTGGGTGGATGTTCACGTAATGAATCGGATCGGGCATTCAATTGCCCACATCATATACAGGCAGGTTGCACGGGCATGGAAGATTCAAATTCTCTGATCCAGATAAGGAAGGGCAAGATCAAGGAAATCAGGGAGATGAATATCGATCCCTTTCCGTACCGGTATGACGTCACGGACCATTCGCGCGCGATAATTGACGGATACGACAGCTACTTTGAATCACAGAAGACGGTATCGGTCGCCGGCCGCATAATGGCCATGAGGGTGATGGGAAAGGCGAGTTTCTGCACCATTCAGGACAGGGACGGGCGCATCCAGCTCTATGTCGCCGAAAATGCGGTCGGACAGGAAAAATATGCGCTGTTCAAGAAGCTCGACCTGGGCGATATCATCGGGACGAAAGGCACGGTGAAGAAATCAAAGACCGGCGAGATCACCGTGTTCGTATCCGAAATGGACCTGCTGACCAAGAATATCAGGCCCCTGCCGGTCGTGAAGGAAAAAGACGGCGAGACCTTCGATCTGTTTTCCGACAAGGAGCTCCGGTACCGCAACAGGCATGTGGATCTTATCGTCACCCCGGGAGTCAAGGAAACATTCATCAAGAGGATAAAGATAATCAAGTCCATCAAGGAAATCCTGAACGGGAAGGATTTCCTCGAGGTGGAGACCCCGGTGCTGCAGCCGGTGTACGGAGGCGCAGCCGCGCAGCCGTTTACCTCGCACCACAACGCGCTTGACATCACGTTGTACCTGCGAATTTCACTCGAGCCCTATCTCAAGCGTCTCATTGTGGGAGGCCTTGACCGTGTGTACGAAATCGGCAAGTGTTTCAGGAATGAGGGTCTCGACCGCACGCACAACCCGGAGTTCACCATGCTCGAGCTCTACCAGGCCTACGGCGACTACAACGACATGATGGCGGTCACCGAAGAGATCTTCGAAAAGACGGCTCTCGCTGTCAACGGTACGACAAATGCGGTGTTTGACGGTAAAGAGATAGACCTGAAGACGCCATGGAAGCGGATTAAAGTGGCGGACGCGCTCAAACAATACGCCGGACTCGACGTGATGAACATGAGCGACCAGGACCTCGACGCGGCGGTGGACCGCGCTGGCGGGGCGATCAAGGGCGGATTCAACCGCGGCCTCGCGATCGACAAGCTTTTCGAGCTGC
>Ga0209310_1001194_pt1 | contig 20807 bp, 13 predicted proteins | sample AD_UKC030_MetaG_FD_184415 | JGI IMG/M metagenome (GOLD analysis project Ga0209310, IMG submission 184415) | Active sludge microbial communities of municipal wastewater-treating anaerobic digesters from USA - AD_UKC030_MetaG (SPAdes) (version 2) | ecosystem: Engineered > Bioreactor > Anaerobic >...
GCGGCCCTTGAGGGCAAAGATGCCCTGCGGACGCTTCTGGATGAAGATGATGATGCAGACGAGGATGGCGATCTTGGCGATCACCGCGCCGGCCCAGCCTTCGAGCAGCTTGCTGAAGATGCCCAGTCCGAGCGCCGCCCACACCGCACCGGCCAGTTGCCCGACGCCGCCGACGACGACGACCATGAAGGAATCGACGATGTAGCCTTGGCCCATGTCGGGGCCGACGTTGGAGATTTGGGATAGCGCGACGCCGCCGAGCCCGGCGATACCGGCGCCGAGCGCAAAGGCCAGGGTGTCGATGCGCGCTGTCGGCACGCCGACGCAGCCGGCCATCGGGCGGTTCTGCGTCACGGCGCGGACGAACATGCCGAGCCGTGTCTTGTTCATCAGTACCCAGACCAGGAAGAGCACGAACATGGCGAAGCCGACGATGATGATGCGGTTCCACGGCAGGATCAGGTTGGGCATGATCTCGATGCCGCCCGACATCCAGCTCGGGTTGGCGACCTCAACGTTCTGCGCGCCGAACAGCACGCGGGCGGCCTGGATCAGCACCAGCGAGATGCCCCAGGTGGCAAGCAGGGTTTCCAGCGTGCGGCCGTAGAGCCAGCGGATCACCGTGCGTTCCATGACCACGCCGACCAGTGCGGCGGCGAAGAAGGCGACCGGGATGGCGGCCGGCAGGTACCAGTCGATGGCGTTCGGGAAGTAGGCGCGGAACAGGCTCTGCATGCCGTAAGTGGCGTAGGCGCCGACCATCAGCAGCTCGCCGTGCGCCATGTTGATGATGCCCATGACGCCGTAGGTGATGGCCAGCCCGAGGGCGCCAAGCAGCAGGATGCTGCCGAGTGAGAGACCCGAGAAGGCGCGGCCGACGTTTTCGGCGATGGCCAGCCGGCTGTCGATCGCTTTCACGGCGGCAATGGCTTCGTAACGCACCTTGTCATCCGGCTCGCCGGTTTTTTCGGTGAGCGGCAGCAGCACGCTCTTGATCGTCGGCGAAGAAGTCTCGGCCAGCGCCTTGACCGCCGCCATGCGCGCTTCCGGATTTTCGTTGCCGAGGTTGGCCTGGGCATGGGCGACGACGAGCAGCGCCTTGATCTTCGCGTCGCTTTCCTTTTCCAGCGCGCGCGCCAGCAGCGGCGCCATCGCGGGGCTGACGCTGCTTTGCAGCTTTTGTGCCGACGCGAGGCGGACGGTGGCATCCGGGTCGAACAGCTTCAACGCCGCCAGCGCATTGGCCAATTCGCCGCGAATCCGATTGTTGACCGTAACCGACTCGGGATTGGCCGGCATTGCGATCGTGGCGCCGGTAGCGGCATCGAATGCCTTGTCGCCATCGATGATCACCGCCTTGTCGCCCGCCAGATACAGATTGCCGTCAGCCATTGCATTGAGCACGCGCACCGCATCGGGGTCGGCCGTCTGCGTCAATTGCTGGATCGCCGCGACCTTGTCGCTGGAATCCTCGGCCACCAGTTGATTGACCTGCGCCGGGTCAAGCGCGGCCAGCGCCGACAGGCTGCAGGCGTAGAGCAGGAATACAAGAATTTTTTTGGTCATGAAAGGTCCGTCCGCAATTTGTGCAGTGCAGCGACAGATTAAGGGGCGAACCGGGAGGCGGGAATACGGTGAATTGCGTAGCTTGGCGTTTGGGGTGAATCGCCGATAGGTCTCCCTTTAACAGGAATTTGGTGCCAGACTTAACCGCGGAGTAACGGAGCGGCGTATATTCCTGCCTCGCTTGCTCCCCGGATACCAAGGGGTCGTATTTCCTGATTTCGGTTTCGGATGAATCTTTCCTGAAACCGGCTTGCCGTCCTTCAGTCCATGCCTTTGTCCCGCTTCGATCCCGCCAGTTACCCCGCACTGCTCGCCGAAAAGGTCGCGCAGTTCCGGCTCGCTTTCGCGCCGTTCGCCATCCCCGCGCCTGAGGTTTTTGCGTCGTCCCCCGAGCACTACCGGCTGCGCGCCGAGTTCCGCATCTGGCACCAGGGCGACGATCTGCACTATGCGATGTTCGACCCGGAAAACCCGAAGCAGCCAGTGATGATCGAGAATTTTCCGGTCGCGGCGGCATCGATTTGCGGATTGATGCCGCGTCTGAAGGAGCGTCTGCGCGCCAGCCAGACCTTGCGCGGGGGGCTGTTCCGGGCTGATTTTCTGGCGACCTTGAGTGGAGAATTGATGGTCACGCTGGTTTACCACCGCCGCCTTGGCAGCGGTTGGGAACTGGCGGCGCGCGATCTGGCGGCCGAGCTTGGCATCCAGATCGTCGGACGCAGCCGGGGGCAGAAGGTGGTGCTGGATCGCGACTGGCTGCTGGAAGAATTCGAGCTGAATGGCCGGCGTCTGCGCTACCAGCAGATCGAGGGCAGCTTCACCCAGCCCAACGGCGGGGTTAACCGGCAGATGCTGGGCTGGGCCTGCAAGCAGGCAGCGAGCCTGGGCGGCGATTTGCTGGAGCTATATTGCGGCAACGGCAATTTCACGATGGCGCTGGCGCCGCTGTTCGGCAAGGTGCTGGCGACCGAGCTCAGCAAGTCCTCGGTGCATGCCGCGCAGTACAACCTGGTGGCCAACGCGGTCGACAACCTGGCGCTGGTGCGTGCCTCCAGCGAAGAGATTGCCGATGCGCTGGCTGGCCGGACGGTGCTCAAGCGGATGAAGGACATCGACCTCGCCAGCTACCGTTTTTCGACGGTCTTCGTCGATCCGCCGCGTAGCGGGCTGGATGCGACGACGCTCGAATTCGCGGCCGGCTTCGAAAACATCCTGTACATCTCCTGCAATCCGCAGACCTTGCAGGAAAACGTCGCTGCCTTGCAGGCCACGCATGCGGTGAGCGCGGCGGCGGTGTTCGATCAGTTTCCCTACACGCACCATCTGGAGTGCGGGCTGCTGCTGACGCGGCGCTGAACGGGGTGAGCGTGCCAATCCGCCAAGCCGCGACGACGCCGGAACAGCTTGCCGGGCAAATTCGCGATGCTTTGGCGGCGCTCGCCGATCCGGCGCGGGCGGTGCCGATGCGCGCTTACATGCGCGACCAGTTTCCGTTTCTCGGTATCCAGACGCCGCTTCGGCGCGCGGCGCTGAGGCCGCTGTTCAAGGTGGATTTCGACCAAAATGCGCTGTTGACCGCAGCAGCCCTGCTGTACGAGCTGCCCGAGCGCGAGTACCGCTACGCGGCCAGCGATCTACTGGCTCGCCATGTCGGGCGGCTCGACATGAGTGCCATCGCGTCGCTGCTGGCGCTCGCGCAGCGCGATTCGTGGTGGGATACCGTCGATGGCCTGGCCGGCATCGTCGGCGATGTGGTTCGCGCCGCGCGCCGCAAAGACCCCGATGCTCAGGCGGCAATGGATGCAGCGCTGCGCCACGATTGCCTGTGGGTGCGGCGCATCGCGATGATCCACCAGCTCGGCTGGCGGCTGGAAACCGACACCGAACGGCTTTTCGGCTACGCCGAAACGCTGGCGCCGGAGAGCGATTTCTTCATCCGCAAGGCCATCGGCTGGGCCTTGCGCGACTACGCGCGTTGGAACCCGCAAACGGTGCGCGATTTCGTCGCCGCGATGGGCGGGCGACTGTCGCCACTCAGCGCGCGCGAGGCGACGCGGCGGATTGCGTGACGGTTGCGGTCGACCGTCGAAATAGGCCGATTTTCACAGCCTGGGCACGATGAAAAAACGGGGGCCGAAGCCCCCGTCCTGTGCGACTGGCAGAAAGTCCGGATTACTTGCCTTCCGGCGCGTCCTTCTTGCTCTCGTTGCCGGCGATGAACGGGCTCCACGGCTGGGCGCGGATCGGGCCCTTGGACTTCCAGACCACGTTGAACTGACCGTCGGCCTTGATTTCGCCGATGAACACCGGCTTCCACAGGTGATGGTTGGTTTCGTCCATCTTGAGCGTGTAGCCGGACGGCGCGGCGAAGGTCTGGCCGGCGACGGCCGGGATGACCTTGTCGACATCGGTGGACTTGGCCTTTTCGACCGCCTGTTTCCACATGTGGATGCCGACGTAGGTGGCTTCCATCGGGTCGTTGGTGACGACCGTGCTGGCGTTCGGCAGCTTGTTCTTGACCGCCCACTCCTTGTACATCTTCACGAACTTTTCGTTCTGCGGGTTCTTGAGCGACATGAAGTAGTTCCAGGCGGCCAGGTGGCCGACCAGCGGCTTGGTATCGACGCCGCGCAGTTCCTCTTCGCCCACGGAGAAAGCGACGACCGGCACGTCGGTGGCCTTCAGGCCGGCGTTGCCCAGTTCCTTGTAGAAGGGCACGTTGGAGTCGCCGTTGATGGTGGAGACGACGGCAGTCTTCTTGCCTTCGGAGGAGAACTTCTTGATCTTGGCGATGATGGTCTGGTAATCGCTATGACCGAACGGGGTGTACTCTTCCATGATGTCTTCGTCCTTGACGCCCTTGGACTTCAGGAAGGCACGGAGAATCTTGTTGGTGGTACGCGGATAGACGTAGTCGGTGCCGAGCAGCACGAAGCGCTTGGCTTCGCCGCCGTCCTTGGACATCAGGTATTCGACGGCCGGGATGGCTTGCTGGTTGGGCGCGGCGCCGGTGTAGAACACGTTGCGTTCGAGTTCTTCGCCTTCATACTGAACCGGGTAGAAGAGCAGGCCGTTCAGTTCCTTGAACACCGGCAGGACGGACTTGCGAGAAACGGAGGTCCAGCAGCCGAAAACGACCGCAACCTTGTCCTTGGCCAGTAGCTGGCGGGCTTTTTCGGCGAACAGCGGCCAGTTGGAAGCCGGGTCGACGACGACCGGCTCCAGCTTCTTGCCGAGCACGCCGCCGTTCTTGTTGATTTCCTCGATGGTCATCAGCGCCGTTTCCTTGAGCGCCGTTTCGGAAATGGCCATGGTGCCCGACAGCGAATGCAGGATGCCGACCTTGATGGTGTCGGCGGCCTGCGCGGCCATGCCGATGGAGGACAGCGCGGCGGCCAGGACGGTGGCCTTGATGAAGTTGCGACGATTGCTCATGGAGACTCCTTGGAGGTGGGTTGTCCGGTTGAAACTGCGTTGTTGCAGTGCAATGCCAGATTACGGATCGACGCCGTCGCGAGAAATACGTTAGATTGCGTAGGGATACATTTCATGGAGATGGCGATGTTCGACCTCTACATCGGCAACAAGAACTACTCGTCATGGTCGCTGCGCCCCTGGTTGCTGATGAAGCATTTCGGCATTCCGTTTACCGAGCACATGGTCTCGGTGGCCGGGCGCGAGTACAACGCGGCGCTCAAGCCGCTGGCCGGCAATGCCCGCGTGCCGTGCCTGCACGACGATGGCTTCCAGGTTTGGGAGAGCATTGCGATTGCGGAATACCTCGCCGAGCGCCATCCGCAGATGTGGCCGGCCGACTCCAAGGCGCGGGCGCGGGCACGCAGCGTTTCGGCGGAAATGCACGCCGGCTTCGGCGCTCTGCGCACGGCGATGCCGATGAATCTCAAGCTGAAACTCAAGGGCAAGCCGGCCGCGCCGGCGGTGCAGCGCGACATCGACCGCATCGCCGAAATATGGGTGGAGGCGCGCACGCAGTTCGCCAGCGGCGACGGCCCCTGGTTGTTCGGCGACTTTTCGGTGGCCGATGCGATGTTCGCGCCGGTGGCCTGGCGGCTGCATGTCTACAACGTCGAGTTGCCGCCCGTGGCCGCAGCCTGGCGCGATACCGTGCTGGCGCACCCGGCAATGCGCGAGTGGTACGCAGCGGCGCTGCTGGAAACCGAAGCCCACGCCCATTACGACTGCCTGGCTGAAGAATACGGCGGCCCGCGCTAGTTGCGGTCGACCGCCAAAAAGGGCCGAATTTCAAATTTGGCTTGGCGTTCGTCCATTTTTCCGTGAAGTGTGGAATTCCTCACAGTGGCTCTTATGGCATCGCGATAACCTAGCCTCAACAGGAGGTGTTGCGATGGCAATACGAGCAATCGTGGTGTTGATCAAGAGTGAATTTGTCGCCACGCTGAGCGACGGAAGTCAGGTCAAGCGGCCCGATTTCCGGTCGATGGCGGAGGCGCTGGTGCTCGCCGGGGTGCGGGCGGACGATATCGAATATGACTGGAAACCCGGCCAGCGCATGATTACGGCAGGTCAGCAGGTGGGTTTGCGCTCTGAAATGGTGGCTTTCCAGCGCAAATACTGGGGAGTTTCGGCAGCCGCCTGAGGCTGACTGCCAAGTCGTATTGTCGGCTCAGGTGCCGCGCATCTTGCTCAGCGCCAGATTGGCCGCTGCCGTGCGCGTTTCGACGCCGAGCTTTTCAAAAACGTGTTCCAGGTGCTTGTTGACCGTGCGCGGGCTGTTGCCGAGGATGTCGCCGATGTCGTTGCTGGTCTTGCCCTGGACCACCCAGTAGAGCACTTCAGCCTCGCGCTGGGTCAGGCGGAAGGCGGCGATCAGCGAATCGACGGCGGAGGCGTCGTTTTCCTCGCGCAGCACGACCAGCCATTCATCTTCGCCGGTCTGGTCATGGAATGAGGCGAGCAGGCGGCGGTTGCCGTCGGCGATCAATAGCGCAGCCGGTTCACGGCTGTCGCGCCGGGCGCGGTGGGCGTTGGCGATCCAGGTGAGCAGTTCGGCCGGGGCAACGTCTTCCGGATTGGAAAAAAAATCGTTGAGCAATTTGCGGGCGAGCGGTGTTTGCCAGACCAGCCGGCCGTCGGCGGCGCGCACGGCGACCGTGGCCTGGCCGAAGGCGTCGAGGGCGCTGCGCGCCTGCTTCATCTGGCGGGCGTTCTGCATGTGGGCGGCGATGCGCGCCAGCACTTCCGGCGGGCGGATCGGCTTGGTCACGTAATCGGCGCCACCCGCCGCGAAAGCGGCGACGACGTGCTCGGTTTCGGTCAGGCCGGTCATGAAGACGATGGGGATGTGCTGCGTCGCGAAGTCGGCTTTCAAGCGGCGCGCCACCTCGAAGCCATCCATGCCCGGCATCATGGCGTCGAGCAGGATGACGTCGGGCAGGCTCTGGCGGGCACGCTGCAATGCCGATTCGCCGTTGGTCGCGACGAGCACGGTATAGCCGGTTTCGTCCAGCGCATCGTGCAGCAGCGACAGGTTTTCCGGTACGTCGTCGACGATCAGGACGATATCCGAGATGTTGCGGTCAACGGTTGGCATCGCGCATTTTCCTGAGTAGCTCCTTCATGGCGTCAAACTGGAATTGTCGCGCCAGATCGCGCAGTACGCGCACGAATTCGCCATGCTGCGAGTCGATTTTTTCGATTTCCGCCAGTTTGTTGAGAATGCCGCGCAGATAGCCGAGGCCGATCAGTTCGTCGAGGGTGGTCAGTTCCGCCGCCGGCGGCGGCACCAGCGGCGGCGGCTCGGCAGCTGTGGGGGGCGCCAGCGGGGTCGCGGCGGCGACCCATTCAAGTTCGAGTTTGCGGCCGATCCAGTCCAGCAACTCGTTGACGCGCAGCGGTTTGACGATGAAATCGGACGCCGCGACGCCGACATCGTTGTCCAGCCCCTTGTCGAAGGCATTGGCCGAGAGAATCGCGATATGGGCGTCGGTCAGACGCTGCTGGCGAATGCGCCGGATGGTTTCCCAGCCGTCGATGCCGGGCATGCCGAGGTCCATGAAAACCAGGTGTGGCGCAAAGCGCGGGATCGTCTGCAAGGCTTCGTAGCCGCTGGCGGCCTGCTCGATGACGAAGCCGAGCGGTTCGAGCACGCTTTGCAGCATGTCGCGGTCGACCTTTTCGTTGTCTACGACCAGGATGCGCCGGCGCACGCCGACGTAGCCGACGCGGTTGATGCGCGGTAGTTCGCGTGCCGCCTGCGCCGAATGTACCTGCGGCAGGAACAGACGGATGCGGAACAGGGTGCCTGCGCCGGGCGTACTGGTGACCTGCATCTCGCCGCCCATCAGGTCGGTGAGCATGCGCGCGATGGTCAGGCCGACGCCGCTGCCGCCCGCCTGCACCGTGCTGCCGCGCACGAAGGGCTCGAAGATGCGGTCGAGGTCTTCGGGTGGAATCCCGGGGCCGCTGTCGCCGATCTCGAAAACGGCCATCTCGCGCCGGCATTCGACCTTGAAGCTGACGCCGCCACGCACCGTGAACTTGACGGCGTTGCCCAGCACGTTGATCAGGATCTGGCGCAGGCGCCGCTCGTCGGCGCGCACCACCGCTGGCAGTTCGCCGGCCGGCCGGTAGTCGAAGGACAGCCCCTTGTTACGCGCCTGCAGCTCGAACATGCCGACGATCTGCTGCATGAAATCGGGAAAATCCAGCGCCCGCACGTCCAGCGTCAGCTTGCCGCCCTCGATGCGGGCAATGTCCAGCGTGCCTTCGATGACTGACAGCAGGTGATCGCCGCTCTTGCGGATGACGCTGACCGCCTGCTTGCGGTTGGGCGGTACGTTCTCGTCGGCATCGAGAATCTGCGCATAGCCGAGGATGCTGTTGAGCGGCGTCCGCAACTCGTGGCTGATCGCGGTGATGTAGCGGCTCTTGGCCTGGTTGGCCTGCTCGGCGATCTGCCGGGCTTTCTGCAGGGCCTCGTCGGTGCGCTGGTGCGATTCGATTTCCTGCATCAATAACTGTGTCTGGCGGTTCGACTCTTCCTGCGCCACTTCGCGGCTCTGCTGGGTCAATACCATCCACCAGGCGACCACGCCGGAAAGCAGCAGCAGCGCCGCGAAGGCCTTGATGAAACTTTCCTGGAGGGCGGCGGCCAGCGCCGACTGCTCGCCGCCCAGGGCCAGCAGTTCATGGGTGTAGAGCAGGCCGAGCACCAGCGCCAGCACCGGCACGATGCCGCTCATCAGCAGCAGGTAATGGCCAAGGCCGGTTTCCAGGTAGGGCCGCGCGGCAGCCGGCAACAGGCGGCGGAGTACGGCGTTCCACTGGGCGGCAAGGCTGGCCTCGGGCTTGCACAGATCGTGGCAGCGGGCGTCGAGCGAACAGCACAGCGAGCAGATCGGCCCCTGGTAGGCCGGGCAGTGCGCCATGTCCTCGCCTTCGTAGTGGCGTTCGCAAATCGAGCATTTTTGCCGGTCGACCGCAACTGGCTGCGCCGGCCGCGCCAGGTAGTAGCGCCCGCCGGTTCCCCAGGCGATCAAGGGCGACAGCAGCAACGCGCTGCCCAGCGCGACGAACGAGGCATAGGGCTGGATGTCCGCCCCGAGCAGGCCGACGAAAGTGGCGATCGAGAGCAGCGAGGCGATACCCATGGCGCCGACGCCGACCGGGTTGATGTCGTAGAGGTTGCTGCGCTTGAACTCGATGCCCGGCGGCGCCAGGCCGAGTGGCTTGTTGATGACGAGGTCGGCGACCACCGCCGCCATCCACGAGATGGCGATGTTCGAATAGAGGCCGAGCACCTGGCCGAGCGCCTGGAAGACGTTGAGTTCCATCAGCAGCAGCGCGATCAGCGTGTTGAATACGACCCAGACGACGCGCCCCGGGTGGCTGTGCGTCAAGCGTGCGAAGAAGTTGGACCACGCCAGCGAGCCGGCGTAGGCGTTGGTGACGTTGATCTTGAGCTGCGAAACGACGACGAAGAGCACGGTGGCGGCGATCGCCAGCGTCGTGTGGTCGAAGACGTGCGAGAAGCCGATCAGGTACATCTGGTTGGGGTCGACCGCCTTTTCGGCCGAAATTCCGTTGCGCAGCACCAGCCAGGCGAGCAGGGCGCCGCCGAGCATCTTGAGGATGCCGGGCACGACCCAGCCCGGGCCGCCGACGACGACGCCGAACCACCAGCGGCCGGCGTTGGCCGGTGTCTTTTCGGGCATGAAACGCAGGTAATCGACTTGTTCGCCCATCTGCGTGACCAGCGCGATGCCGACGGTCAGCGCGGCGCCGAACAGGTGCGGGTCGAAGCCGGCGCCGGTACCGTTCGCGCCGGCATAGGCGAGCAGGCCGGCGAAGGCGTCGGGCTCTTCGATGAGCACGAACACGTAGGGGAGTACCAAAAGCACGATCCAGAGCGGCTGGGTCCACGCCTGCAGCCGGCTGATCGCCGTGACGCCGTGGGTGACCAGCGGAATGACGACCAGCGCGCAGACCAGGTAGCCCCAGGCCGGCGGGATGCCGAAGGCGAGCTCCAGCGCATAGGCCATGATTGCTGCTTCGAGGGCGAAAAAGATGAAGGTGAATGAGGCGTAGATCAGCGAAGTGATGGTCGAACCGATGTAGCCGAAACCGGCGCCGCGCGTCAGCAGATCCATGTCAAGGCCGTGGCGGGCGGCGGTGACGCTGATCGGCAGGCCGAGCAGGAAGATGATCAGGCCGGTCGCCAGGATCGCCCAGAAGGCGTTGATGAAGCCGGCGTTGACCAGCATGGTGGCGCCGACCGCTTCCAGAACGAGAAAGGAGGCGGCGCCGAAGGCGGTGTTGGCGACGCGCATTTCCGACCACTTGCGGAAGCTGCGCGGCGTGAAGCGCAGCGCGTAGTCCTCCAGCGTTTCGTCGGCGACCCAGGTGTTGTAGTCGCGGCGAATCTTGATGATGCGTTGGGTGGGAATGCGCTGATCCATGGCGCAAAGCCTAGCATGATCCACGCCTGCATCGAGGGGAACGGACGGGGCACCGATGCACATGATTGGTGCATTATCTAGTGTTCGGGCTTTGGGCCGGTGCATGGCAAAATACGGTTTTCACCAAAACAAGGGTTTGCAAGCTGGTTCGTCTCTTGCTTCTACACCCGAAGTCCTATCCCCCGGAGCAACACCGTGTCCATCCATGTCGCACTGAACCACGTTACCAAATACAAATATGACCGCCTGGTCAATCTTGGCGCACAAGTCATCCGCCTGCGCCCCTGCCCGCATTCGCGCTCCCGCATCCTGTCCTATTCGTTGAAGATCGGGCCGGACAAACATTTCATCAACTGGCAGCAGGATCCGCAGGGCAACTACCTGGCCCGCCTGGTTTTCCCGGAAAAGACCCGTGAGTTCAGCTTCGAGATCGATCTGGTGGCCGAAATGTCGGTCATCAATCCCTTCGACTTCTTCCTCGAGGAACACGCCGAACATATCCCCTTCGCCTACGAGGACTGGCAGCGCCATGAACTGACCCCTTACCTGTACAAGGTGGCAGGCGGCAAACTGTTCGACAAATACGTCGCCGCCATTCCGCGCGAGAAGAAGCGCAGCGTCGATTTTCTGGTGGCGCTCAACGCCCAACTGCAGAAAGATATCGGCTACACCATCCGCATGGAGCCGGGCGTCCAGACGCCTGAAGAAACCCTGACCAAGCGGACCGGCTCGTGCCGCGATTCGGCCTGGCTGCTGGTGCAGGTACTGCGTCATCTCGGCCTGGCGGCGCGCTTCGTTTCGGGCTACCTGATCCAGTTGACCGCGGACGTCAAGTCGCTCGACGGCCCTTCCGGTCCGGAAGCCGACTTCACCGACCTGCATGCCTGGGCCGAAGTCTACCTGCCGGGCGCCGGCTGGGTCGGCCTCGACCCGACCTCCGGCCTGTTCGCCGGCGAAGGCCACATCCCGCTCGCCTGCACGCCGGAGCCGTCCTCCGCCGCGCCGGTGACCGGTGCCATCGACGAGTGCGAGACCGAGTTCGAGCACCACATGTCGGTGACCCGCATCTGGGAAGCGCCGCGCGTCACCAAGCCTTATACCGACGAGCAGTGGCTCGAGATCGAGAAACTCGGCCACCAGATCGACGGCACCCTGCAGGATCTCGACGTGCGCCTGACCCAGGGCGGCGAACCGACCTTCGTCGCGGTCGATGACCCGGAAGCTGCCGAATGGAATACCGCCGCGCTCGGCCCGACTAAGCGCCTGTTCGCTGCCGATATATTCCATCGCCTGCGCGAGAAATACGCGCCCAACGGCCTGATGCATTTCGGCCAGGGCAAGTGGTACCCCGGCGAACAACTGCCGCGCTGGAGCCTGAATTGCTTCTGGCGCAAGGATGGCGAGCCGATCTGGAATTCGCCGGCGCTGTACGCCAATGAAAGCGTCAATTACGGCGTCACCGCCGAGCAGGCAGGCGCTTTCCTGAAGCAGGTCGCCCGCCGTCTCGGCGTCACCGACGAGTATGTCTTCCCGGCCTTCGAGGACGTCTATTACTACATGTGGCGCGAGCGTCGCCTGCCAGGCAACGTCGATCCCTTCGATTCGCGCGTCGACGATGCGTTGGAGCGCGAGCGCCTGATGAAGGTGTTCACCCAGGGTATGACCTACACCGTCGGTCACACCCTGCCGATCATGAAGAACGTCCGCAACCAGTGGCAGACCGGGCCGTGGTTCCTGCGCTCGGAACGCTGCTACCTGTTCCCCGGCGATTCGGCGATGGGCTATCGACTGCCGATCGACTCGCAGCCGTGGACGGCGCAGAGCGATTATCCCTACGTCAATCCGCCCGATGCCGAAACGGCGACCGACCCGCTGGCCAGCCACGCTGCGCTGCGTTCCCGCGTCAGCGGCGAGCGTGCTGCCCGTGTGCCGCAGATGCAGGACCGGCGCAGCGGCACGGCCGGTGATTTCGGCGATGGGCGCGGCCCGGGCAAGACCCGGCCTTGGGAAAAGCCGTCCGACACGACCCCCGGCTTCAAGGAATCCGCCGCCTGGATCACCCGTCTGGCGATGTGCGCCGAGCCGCGCGACGGCAAACTTTACATCTTCATGCCGCCGACCGAGAAACTGGACGATTACCTGGAAATCGTCGCCGCCGTCGAGGCGACGGCCGAGGAAATGCGCCTGCCGATCATCATGGAAGGCTACGAGCCGCCGTCTGATCCGCGCCTGACGCACTTCCGCGTCACCCCCGACCCCGGCGTCATCGAAGTGAATATCCACCCGGCCAAGAGTTGGGACCAACTGGTCGACCAGACCACCCACCTCTACGAATCCGCCTACTACTCGCGCCTGACGACCGAGAAATTCATGGTCGACGGCCGCCACACCGGCACCGGCGGCGGCAACCATTTCGTGCTCGGTGGCGCGACGCCCAATGATTCGCCCTTCCTGCGCCGGCCGGACCTGCTGAAGAGCCTGATCGCCTACTGGCACAACCACCCGAGCTTGTCCTACCTGTTCTCCGGCCTGTTCATCGGCCCGACCAGCCAGGCGCCGCGCGTCGATGAAGCGCGCAACGATTCGCTCTACGAACTGGAAATCGCCTTCAAGCAGATTCCGCAGCCGGGCGGGCATGTGCCGCCGTGGCTGGTCGACCGCATCCTGCGCAACCTGCTCACCGACGTGACCGGCAACACGCACCGTTCCGAGTTCTGCATCGACAAGCTTTATTCGCCGGACGGCCCGACCGGCCGCCTCGGCCTGCTCGAACTGCGCGCCTTCGAAATGCCGCCGCACGCCCGCATGTCGCTGGCCCAGCAACTGCTGCTGCGCGCCCTGATCGCCCGCTTCTGGGAAGAACCCTACGAGCCGGCCCGCCTGGCGCGCTGGGGCACCGAACTGCACGACCGCTTCATGCTGCCCTTTTACGCCGAGCAGGATTTCCGCGACGTCATGGAAGAAATGGCGGTCGCCGGCTACCCGTTCAAGGCCGAATGGTTTGCCCCGCACTTCGAATTCCGCTTCCCGAAATACGGCGATTTCGCCGTCAAGGGCATCGAATTCGAGCTGCGCCACGCGCTGGAGCCCTGGCACGTGATGGGCGAGGAAGGCGGTGGTGGCGGCACGGTGCGTTACGTCGACTCCTCGGTCGAACGTGTCCAGGTCAAGGTCAAGGGCATGGCGCCCGACCGTTACGTGCTGACCTGTAACGGCGTTCCCGTGCCGCTGCAGAGCACCGGCACCAACGGCGAATTCGTCGCCGGCGTGCGCTACCGTGCCTGGCAGCCGGCCTCGTGCCTGCATCCGACCATCGGCATTCACGCGCCGCTGGTCTTCGACCTCGTCGATACCTGGATGCAGCGCTCGCTGGGTGGTTGCCAGTACCACGTCGCACATCCGGGCGGGCGCAGTTTCGACACCTTCCCGGTCAACGCCTTCGAGGCCGAGAGCCGCCGTTTGGCCCGTTTCTTCCGCTTCGGCCACACGCCGGGCAAGATGCGGGTCGGCATCCCGGAGATCAGCGCCGAGCACCCGTTTACGCTAGACTTGCGGCGTTTTTAACCGCTGACGTTGATGGTGCGGCTTTCGGGCCGCTCCGGGGCGGGCCGGAAACGGCCCGCCAGTCCCTTTTTTCGGCTCCATGGCCCGTACTCTCCTCGCAATCTATCCCCATAGTGCCCGCCGTTACGACGAAATGTTGTCGGAAGAGGGCGTGGTGCGGCCGCATTGGCGCAAGTTTTTCATCCACCTCGATTCGGTGGCGCCGGAAGAAATGCACCAGCGCCTCGATTTCGTCGACCGGCGCATCCAGGAAAACGGCGTCACCTACAACGTCTATGCTGATCCCAACGGCGCAGACCGGCCGTGGGCGCTCGATCCGCTGCCGCTGATCATCGCGCCCGACGAATGGGCCCGGGTGTCGGCGGCGGTCGCGCAGCGCGCGGCGCTGCTCAATGCCATGCTGGCCGACATCTATGGCGAGCAGACCCTGCTCGCCGAGGGCCTGCTGCCGCCGGCGCTGGTCTATGGGCAACATGGTTTCCTCTGGCCCTGCCAGGGCATCAAGCCCCCGGGCGGGGTCTGGCTGCACAACTACGCGGTCGACCTGGCGCGCTCGCCGGATGGCCGCTGGTGGGTGATCGCCGACCGTACGCAAGCGCCTTCGGGGGCGGGCTACGCGCTGGAAAACCGGCTGATCGTCTCGCGCGTCTTTCCGGAAATGTTCCGCGACCTGCATGTCCAGCACCTTGCCGATTTCTTCCGCGATCAGTTGGACGGGCTGACGGCGCTGGCGCCGGTCGACGGCGACGAGCAGCCGCATATCGTTCTGCTGACGCCAGGGCCATACAACGAAACCTATTTCGAGCACGCCTACCTGGCGCGCTACCTTGGCTTCCCGCTGGTCGAGGGCCAGGATTTGACGGTACGCGGCGACACCCTGTACCTCAAGACATTGCGCGGGCTGAAGCGGGTGCATGTCGTCCTCCGTCGCCAGGATGACGACTACTGCGATCCGCTCGAATTGCGCGGCGATTCGGCGCTCGGCATCCCGGGCCTGCTCAACGTCGCCCGCGCCGGGCGCGTCGTCATGGCCAACGCGTTGGGCAGCGGAATGCTCGCCTCGGGCGCGCTGATGGGCTTCCTGCCGGCGATCTGCCGCAAGCTGCTCGGCGAGGAACTGGCGATGCCGTCGGTCGGCACCTGGTGGTGCGGCGAAAGGCCGGCACTCGACTACGTACGCGAGAATTTCGACGATCTCGTCATCAAGCCGGCTTACCCGACGCAACGCATGGACCCGGTTTTCGGCAACGAACTGAAAGGCGAGGCGCGCGAGGAGATGTTGCGCCGTATCGAGGCGCGGCCGCATGCCTATGTCGCCCAGGAAATGATCAACCTGTCGCAGGGGCCGACCTGGAGTCGCTCGCACGAGCGCCGTTTGCTGGCCCGGCCGGTCGGCCTGCGCGCCTATGCCGTTTCGTCGCCGGAGGGCTATTCGGTGATGCCGGGCGGGCTGGCGCGCGTGGCCACCGGCGCCAACGCCCGCATCATTTCGATGCAGCGCGGCGGTGCCTCGAAGGACGCCTGGGTGCTGACCGACGGCCCGGTCAGCGCGTTCACCATGCTCAAGCCGTCGATCGGCGTGCGCGACCTGGTGCGCGCCGGTGCCAACCTGACCTCGCGGGTCGTCGAGAACCTGTTCTGGCTGGGCCGCTATTCCGAACGTTTCGACGACAGCGCGCGCATGCTGCGGGTGGCGCTCAGCCGTCTCGTCGAAGCCGGCGGGAGCAAGACGCCGGCCGTCAGTTCGGCGATGGAGCTGGCGCTGCATCTCGGCATCCTGCCCAAACCGGAAGAAGATACGCCGATCACCGCAGGCAGCGAGCACGTTCTGCTCGAAGCCATCTACGACCCCAAGCAGCCGGGCAGTCTGGCCGGCAACATCCGCAGCCTGATGTGGTCGGCGACGCATGTTCGCGAGCGCCTGTCGCTCGATCACTGGCATTCGCTGAACCGCCTGCAGCGCGAATTACAGGCCGCGCTCAAGTCGCACCCGACGCTGACCGAGGCCATCGCCTTCCTCGATCGCGTGCTCGGCGTGTCGTCGTCGCTGACCGGCTTCGCGATGGACAACATGACGCGTGACGACGGCTGGCGTTTCCTGATCATCGGCCGCCGCCTCGAACGCCTCTCCTTCCTCGCCAACTCGATCGCCAATTTCCTGCGCATGCCTTCGTCGCGCGGGCCCGGCAGCCTCGAATGGCTGCTCGAACTTTCCGATTCGATCATCACCTACCGCTCGCGCTACTCGCGCCTGCCGGAACTGCTGCCGGTGCTCGACCTGCTCGTTTTCGACGACAGCAACCCGCATGGCGTCATCTTTCAGGCCAGCGTGCTGACCCGCTATCTCGACCGAATGGCACGCGAACTCGACGAAAAGTACGAAAGCAACCTGCCGGATGTCCTGCGCCGCCTGCGCGCCTTCGATCTGGAGCCGTTCGAACATCTGCAGTTCAGCCAATGCCGGACCTGCTCACCATGCGAGGAACTGGCGGCGTTGCTCAAGGAACTCGATAGCGCCGCCGCGCAGCTCTCCGAGTGGCTGGGCATGCGCTATTTCACCCACGTCGGCGATGTCAGCCGGCAAACGATGGCATTGTGAGCATGGCAGCGCAGACACCCATCCGCTATCACGTGCTGCACGAGACGACCTACGACTACGGCAGCTCGGTCTCGCTGTCGCAGCAGCAATTGCATCTGTCGCCGCGCATTCTTGCCTGGCAGCAGATCGAGGAACAGCGCATCGACATCGTGCCGACGCCCACCTGGCGCCGCGACGGACAGGATTCGTTCGGCAACCCGGTGACCTGGATCGCCTTTCACACGCCGCATGACAGTCTGCGCATCAGCTCGGCGATGACCATCGCGGTCACGCCGCATCTGCCGGTCGATCTGGAAAATTCGCTGCCCTGGGAAGTCGTTCGCGATCGCCTGGCCTACGATGCCTCGGCGTCGCGGCCGGAAGACCTCAATGCGGCACGCTACCTGTTCGAGAGCGCGCATGTGCGCATCAAGCACGAGTTGGCGCTCTACGCCGCCGACTGCTTCCCGCCCGGCACGCCGGTGCTGGTCGGCGCGCAGGCGCTGATGGCCAAGATATTCAAGGAATTCAAGTTCGACCCCGAGGCGACGACGGTGTCGACGCCGATCATGGAAGTGCTGGAGAAGAAGCGTGGCGTCTGTCAGGACTTCGCACACCTGATGATCGGCTGCCTGCGCGCGCTCGGCCTGGCAGCGCGCTATGTCAGCGGCTACCTGCTGACTCGGCCGCCGCCCGGCAAGCCGCGCCTGGTCGGCGCCGACGCCTCGCACGCCTGGGTGTCGGTCTACGCGCCCGGCTTCCCCAATGACTGGGTCGATTTCGACCCGACCAACAACCTGCTGCCCAATACCGAGCACATCACGGTCGCCATCGGCCGCGATTTCGGCGACATCTCGCCATTGCGCGGGATTATCCTAGGTGGCGGCGGGGCCGAGCCGGAAGTCGAGGTCACCGTGACCCCGCTCGACGAGGAAGAGCCGCCTGCGCCGGTCGCCGCTATTGCCGCTGCCAGCGACGAGCCCGACGAGCCCGACGCTCCTGAGGATTTGCCGGAAGCCGGGCCGGTCGCCGCCTGATGCCCCTGGTCGCCATCGTCGGCGCCGGGCCGGCCGGCCTGATGGCGGCGGAACGACTGGTTGCGGTCGACGGCCTGGAAGTGGCCATTTTCGACGCCATGCCGTCGCCCGGACGCAAGTTCCTGATGGCCGGCAAGGGCGGCATGAACATCACCCATGCCGAGCCGCTGGCCGATTTCGTGGGCCGTTATGGCAGCCGGCAGGCTGTCCTGGAACCTCTGCTGCAACGCTTCGGCCCGCAACAACTGCGCGAGTGGATTCATGGATTGGGCATCGACACCTTCGTCGGTACCTCGGGCCGCGTTTTTCCCACCGAAATGAAGGCAGCGCCCCTGCTGCGCGCCTGGCTGCACCGCCTGCGCCAGCAAGGCGCGCACCTGCACGCCCGCCATCGCTGGCTGGGCTGGGCTGAGGACGGCGCGCTACGCTTTGCCACGCCGGACGGCGAGAAAATCGTTGCCGCCGATGCGACGATCCTGGCCCTCGGCGGTGGCAGTTGGGCCAAACTTGGCTCGGACGGCGCCTGGGTGCCGCTGCTCGCCGCGCGTGGCATTCCCGTGGCGCCGCTCAAGCCGGCCAACTGCGGTTTCGACGTGGCGTGGAGCGAGCATTTCAGCCAGCGCTTCGCCGGCCAGCCGGTCAAGCCGGTGGTCGCCTCGGTCGGCGGACGCAGGCAGCAGGGTGAATTCAACATCACCGCTGGCGGCATCGAGGGCGGCCTGATCTACGCCTTGTCGGCACCCCTGCGCGACGCGCTGGAAACCGCCGGGAATGCCAACCTGCATCTCGATCTGGCGCCCGGCAAGACGCTGGAACGCCTGCGCGCCGACCTCGCCCGACCGCGCGGACGCGACTCGCTGGCCAACCACCTGCGCCGCCGCGCCGGCATCGAAGGCGTCAAGGCAGGCCTGCTGCGCGAATTGCTGCCTTTTCTGGCGTCGACCGCAACAGACGAACTGGCAGCGGCCATCAAGCACCTGCCCCTGCCGCTCACGGCAACCCGACCTCTCGACGAAGCAATCAGCACCGCCGGCGGCGTCGCCTTCGAAGCGCTCGACGAAAACCTGATGCTGCGCGACCTGCCGGGCGTCTTCTGCGCCGGGGAAATGCTGGACTGGGAAGCACCAACCGGCGGCTACCTGCTCACCGCCTGCTTTGCCACAGGGCGCGCTGCGGGGGAAGGGACACAAGCCTGGTTGGCAAGCGCTGACGGATAAGACCGCATGCCTAGAACAGGGATGCGATGGAGTGTTTCCTAATGGCTCCGAAAGTGAAATGTCTTCGATCCCTTTGGTGCTGCCCTAGATCGTCATTCGTTATACTTTCAGACATTCCATTTTCATTCGGTGATGTCGTTCGCAATATGCTGCTTGCTCTTTTGCTTCTTCCCGTGCTATCCCATGCCGATGCCTATAAATGCAAAGAGCCGAACGGAAAAATAGTCGTTACCTCGGTGCCATGTGAAGACTCGTTGCAGCTCAAATCAATTCCAAATGCTGGTACATCGCAATCCGACTATAACCGCGCTCAATCCGACTTGGAGCGGCAAAAAACGTGGCTCAGGAATCGTCAGGTTGAGCAAGTGAATGATTCAAGGTTGTCTCAGGCGGTTTCTGTTCAAGATAACCACGGGAATACTGAGCAAATTCATGCTTGCTTGATGGCGGTAACTGCCACTTCCGGACTGACGCCTTATACCGCCGGTAGTCGTCGCGTGGAGTGTTATCGAGGTACTAAAGGGCGCAGTACTGAGTGTGAGGCGAGCGTTGCCGGTACGCCCCGCCTTAACCTTTCCGAAGAAGCAAATCTTCAAGCGTGCTGTCGTTCAATGTAAGAAAAGCCGGGTTCCCCCGCTTTTTCCATTTTCTATTATTTACGACCTCGCGTTTTTCGCTCCACAGCACCCTGTTGCGGTCGACGGCTAAAAATGGTCAATTTTCAAATTTGCCGATGGTTGCGGGGATTCGTAGAACCATCGCCAGCTCACCCGACAATGCGGTGATAAATCGCGAAGCGGCGGGCGTCGATTTGGCCGGCGTCGACCGCAGCGGTCAGCGCGCAATCGGGTTCGCGGTCGTGGCGGCAGTCGCGGAAGCGGCATTGGCCGAGGTAGGGGCGGAACTCGCGGAAGGCGTATTCGATTTCCTGGCGGTCGAGGTGGCCGAGGCCGAATTCCTGCAGACCCGGCGAGTCGATTAGCTGGCTGTCGGCGTCGAGGTGGTAGAGCGTGGCGTGGGTGGTGGTGTGCTTGCCGGAGTCGAGCGCCGCTGAAATCTCGCGTGTGGCGGCGCGGGCTTCGGGCACCAGGGCATTGACCAGCGTCGATTTGCCCATGCCGGACTGGCCGACCAGCACGCTGGTGTAGCCATGCAATTCGGGGCGCAGGTCTTCGGCGTGCGCCAGTGCCGAGAGTTCGAGCACGCGGTAGCCAAGGCCGGCGAAAACCGCTAGTTGGGCGCGGGCGGCCGGCAGCTTGTCGGTGAGATCGCATTTGTTTAGGACGATCAGTGGCTCAATTTCCTCGCTTTCGGCGGCGAGCAGGGCACGCGTCACCAGTTCGTCGGAAAACCCGGGTTCGGTGGCGACGACGATGACGACCTGGTCGACATTGGCGGCGATCAGCTTTTGCCGGATTTCGTTGGAGCGGTAGAGCAGGCTGGTGCGCGGCTGGATGGCTTCGATAACGCCCTGGTCGTCGGAGGTGCGCTGGAGGTCGACGCGGTCGCCGCAGGCGACTTCGCTTTTCTTGCCGCGCGGGAAACAGGGCAGGCGCGTGCCATCGGCCAGCTCGACGACGTACTGGCGCCCGTGGGCGGCAATGACGCGTCCTTCCATCAGGTGGTGGCCGCTTGCAGGCGGGCGATGCGCTGCGCCGCCGGGGGGTGGGAATCGTAGAACAGCGAGTGCAGCGGGTCGGGCGTCAGGGTCGAGGCGTTGTCTTCGTAGAGCTTGACCAGCGCGCGGATGAGGTCGCCGGCCGCTGCATGCTCGGCGGCGTAGGCGTCGGCCTCGAATTCGTGGCGGCGCGAAAGGTGGCTGAGCAGGGGGCTGAGCGGGAAGGTGAAGACGGGGATCACGAGGAAAAACAGGATCAGCGCCAGCGCGGTACTTTGCGCCGGCACA